>Ga0138256_10008757_pt1 | contig 10623 bp, 11 predicted proteins | sample KNB2016incub_MG_FD_105486 | JGI IMG/M metagenome (GOLD analysis project Ga0138256, IMG submission 105486) | Active sludge microbial communities from wastewater in Klosterneuburg, Austria - KNB2014incub_MG | ecosystem: Engineered > WWTP > Activated sludge > Unclassified | place: Austria... | reverse complement strand
GAGCGGCTGGGTTACGACTCGGTCTGGGCTTCCGAGGCCTACGGTAGCGATGCCGTGTCGGTGGCGAGCTGGATCCTGGCGCGCACCACGCGCATCCGCGTCGGCACAGCGATCATGCAGATGCCGGCGCGTACACCGACCTGTGCTGCGATGACTGCCATGACCCTGAACGCCCTGTCTGGCGGACGCTTCCTGCTCGGTCTCGGGCCTTCCGGTCCGCGTGTCGTCGAGGGCTGGTACGGCGTACCTTACGGGCGGCCGATGACCCGTACCCGCGAGTACATAGACATCGTCCGCCAGGTCGCCAGCCGTCGTGCGCCGCTGCGCCACGAGGGCTTTCACTATCAGATTCCTTATAAAGGTGCCGACGGCAGCGGCCTCGGGCGGCCGATGCAGAGCATCCTGCACGCCGACGAACAGCTGCGCATCTATACGGCAGCAGTCACGCCGGCAGGCCTCAGTACAGCCGCCGAGATTGCTGACGGCGTGTTCCCGATCTGGATGGACCCTGAACGCTTCGATCTCATCGGCCCGCATCTGGCGGCAGGCTTTGCCAAGAGTGGCGAGAAAGACGGCCAGCAGCGCACGCTGGCCGATTTTGATGTCGCACCCTGTGTGCCCGTAGTGCTTGGCGATGACCTCGATGCCTGCCGGGCACCGGTGCGTGCCCATCTCGCGCTTTATATCGGTGGCATGGGGCCGCGGCAGAAAAACTTCTATACCGACTATGCGCGGCGCATGGGCTATGAGGCTGAAGCGGAGCAGATCCAGACACTGTATCTGGCTGGCCGCAAGGATGAAGCCGCAGCGGCAGTACCTGACCGGCTGGTCGATGCCATCGCACTGGTCGGCCCGGCGTCGCGTATCCGTGAGCGTCTCGCCGTGTGGAAGGCAGCCGGTGCACGCGGCGAGATCGGTTCGATGTTGCTGGCACGCGCGTCGGTCGATGCGCTGCGCCTTATCGCCGAAGAGATGCTCTGAGTACGGCACAGAACACAAAACAACAGGGGCAGGCTTGTCGTGCAGATCGATGTGATTCTTGATGCGCGTGCCAAGGCGCAGGAACTGGCCGAACTCGGGCAGCTCGCGGAAAGGTGTGGCATCAACGGCGTGTGGGTATCGAGCCTGCTCGATTCGCGCGATCCCTTTGCCAATCTGGCGCCGCTCGCGCAGAGCACCTCGCGTATCCGCCTCGGCCCGATTGCCGTGAATCCCTTCGACACGCATCCGGTCAAGATCGCCTCGGCCCTGCTCACGCTCAACGAAATGGCCTCGGGCCGAGCGCGAATTGTCATCGGTGGTGGCGGCGAAGCATTGCAGGCGCTGGACATCCGTCCCGAACGCCGCGTGCGTGCGGTCCGCGAGTGCGTCGAGATCATTCGTGATGCGGCCAGCGGTGAGCGGGTGAGCTATGCCGGCGAGCTGTTCCGTGTCAGCAATCTGCAGCTGCGCTGGCTGGAATCCGCTGCGCCGGCCATCTATGTCGGCGCGAGTCAGCAACAGATGCTGCGTATGGCGGCACGCTGCGCCGACGGCATCATGATGAGCGACATGCCGCCGCGGCCTGCAGCACAGGCCATCGCCACACTCGATGCCGCGCTCAGTGCACACGGGCGGCAGCGACCTGAATTTGCGACCAACGTGTTCACGGCCTGGCACGTCTGTCAGGATCGCGACCACGCTCTGCGCGAAGCGCGCCGCTGGCTCCTGTTGCGCGGCATCTTCCGCCCCTGGCTGCTCGCCGAATTCCTGGATCCGGCGGATGTCGACCTCGTGATGGCCAGCGAAGCTGCGTTTGCCAGGTCCTTTGCCGCCGGCAGCCACCTCGTCGAAGGCGTGCCCGACCGTGTGCTCAACAAGATGGTCGACAAGCTCACCGTGTCCGGTTCACCTGACAATATGGAACCGGTGATCGACAAGCTGCGACAACTGCGCGATGCCGGACTCGGCAGCGTTGCGCTGCGACTCTATGCAGATCCGGCGGCTTCGATCCGGTTGATCGGGGAGAAGGTGGTGGGGGCATTGTGAGCGGCGTGTCGTTGATCGCTGCAGAGGCAGTGACGTGTTCGCACCTCGCCCGGTGATCGGCCATTGCCCCAAGCGCCCGGAAGTCACGGATTCAGGGTGATGAGTAGGCCTTCAAAGGGGAGATGGACGGCAGCAGGGTTCGGCGATGAGCCTGACGCCAGGTCAGCATCGCAGCCAGCCCCGTCAGCAGCAGGTAGATGCTGCCTGGTGCCGGCACGCTGGGTGCGAAGACCAGACCGCCGTCAACACCGAAGTGCACCGGCCCCGAGGCATAAGGCCCGGGCGGCGTGAGCGAGGTGGCTGCGCCGGTAAGCGCGTTCACCGTGAACAGCGCACCCGATGCGGCGTCGTAGGAACCCAGGCTGAACAGCGTGCCATCGGCGGCAAAGGCCAGGCCGCTGTACTTCAGGTCACGCCCGACGTTCGTGCCGTGGGCTCCGATATCGGTGGCCAGACCGTTACTCAGGTTCAGCGTGAACAGGTGCGAGCTGGTGTTGGACAGTGTGAAGCCGTTGGCGAACAGCGTGCCATCGCTGGCGAAGCCCAGGCCGTTCATGTTGAAGCCGAAAGGCGCACTACAGCACTGGCCGCCTGACTGGCCCACCAGCGTCGCCGCGCCGCTGGTCTTGTCGACCGTGAACAGCGCGCTGCTCTGGAAGCCATTGGTGCCGGTGGCGTACATCACGCCCGTCTGCGGGTGCACGGCCAGCCCGCCCGATGTGAGGTTGATGCCGCTGCCCATGGGCCCGACTTCGGCCAAGGCACCGGTATAGCGGTTGATGCTGAACAGTGTGCTGGTACCCGTCGACGCGTCCCAGGCGCCGGTGGCGTAGAGCAGGTCGCTGGCGGGATCGTAGGCCAGACCGCCGTTATAGAAGTGCACGTTCTGGAAGCCCCATAGCAGCTGGTTGGCGCCGGTATGCGGGTCCAGCGTATGCAGGCCGCTCAGGCCCAGCGGGCTGCCGCCGCCGGTGGCATAAAGCACCTCGGCTGCGGTGGCGGGCATCAGGTTCATCGATGCCAGCAGTACAGCGCCCAACATTGTAGATCTCAGGATTCCCGTGCGCATTGCGATGTTCTCCCTGATATTGATGGTCGAGTACACGGGCAATCATACGCTTGAATCTGGCTGAATATCCTTCTGGGTAAGCATAAATGGCTTCATTGGATGCTTGTATCCGTCGCGCTGAATCCGGACATAATCCGCGTGATGCACTTTCTGCTCCTCCGCAGCTGCCTCATTCTCTCCCTGACCGTCTGCGCCGGGGACGGCGATACCTTGCTCCGAGGAACAGTCACCAGTGTTGCAGATGGCGATACGGCTGATGTGAAACTGCAGAGCGGGGTGATCACCGTTCGCTTTTACGGTATCGATACGCCGGAGCGGGGCCAGCCTTACGGGAAAGACGCGGCGTCGGCGCTGCGGCAACTGATCGGCGGCAAGGTGGTCGACCTGATACCGGTTGAAAAGGACAAGTACAACCGTACGGTTGCTGTCGTTCTGCTCGGTGAGCGCAACGTCAATCTGGAGATGGTTGCCAGGGGCTATGCCTGGGCCTTCCGGCAGTATCTCGGCGAGCTTGAAGACGACCAGCTTTACTGCGAGTGGGAAGCGAAGGCCCGCGACCAGCGGCTGGGGTTGTGGCAGTTACCCGCAAATGACCGGCGAGCGCCCTGGGAGTGGCGTCATCGTGATCGCGGCGTCCCGTATACCAACTACGAGGGCAGCACAGCGGCGGATTGCAGTGCTGCGATTCGTGCCAAACCGGCAAGCGCTTCGGTGCCTTCAGGCAAAAAGTCCGGCGACTGCCTGATCAAGGGCAACATCAGTTCGGGTAACAAGCGCATCTACCATGTGCCCGGCAGCGCTTCCTGGGCGAATACAAGGATCGATGAAAGCAAAGGCGAACGCTGGTTCTGCAGCGAGGAGGAAGCACAGGCGGCAGGCTGGCGAGCACCAAAGAACTGAGGTGCAAAACAGTCCGGACAGGTAACCCGTCAATCCGCCGGCTTCCGCCGCAGCGACTTTGTTTCGCCCCGCTGTTTCTTGCCGTCCAGTCGCCGTAGCTTCGAGCCTTTGCTCGGTCGAGTTGCGATGCGCTTGCGCTGTACTACCGTGACGGCGTTGACGATGTCGTTGAGTCGGTCCAGTGCGTCGTCGCGGTTCATTTCCTGCGTGCGATGACGTTGCGCCTTGAGCACGATGATGCCGTCCTGCGTGATGCGCTGGTCGCGTAGCGCCAGCAGACGTTCCTGTATTTCAGGCGGCAGTGACGAAGCGCGTATATCAAAGCGCAGGTGAATCGCGCTCGCCACCTTGTTGACGTTTTGCCCGCCGGCGCCCTGAGCGCGGACTGCGTTGAGTTCGACCTCCTCGGGTGGCACGGTGATCTGCGCGCGGCTAGTGGAGGTGCCCGGCATCGCGTGTCTCAGGCCTGGCCTTCGAGCAGGCTCTGCACGGCGGCGACAAATCCGGCGGTATCGCGCTCGGCCACGAGACAGCGTTGCAGTTCATCCCAGTCGATGCCGGTGGTAGCCTGCTCGAGCACCATGCGGCCATCCTTGCCGTTCCACACCAGGCGTTGCCTTGCGTCGTCGCGGCTGAAGCGGATCAGCCAGCTGCCATAAGCGCCGGCGGCTGCCACGTAGTCCTGCACGCTGCAGCCGGCATTCGCGCAGGTGCTGGTGACGGCATCAGCAAATTCTTCGCTTGTGGCCGGGTGCTCAGCGGTGGCCAGCGCTGTCGGGCGGCGGCCGATCCACATGACTTCATGTTCTGCCACGGTCAGGGGTCCTTATGGATAAACGCGTTGCCGGACTGAGTGCCGGTGACCGGATGTTACCCGTCGCGAGCCCCGGGCTGAAGCCAGTCAGGCTGCGGCATCCGATCTGCTACTCTCGACAGCCGCGCAGGTTGAGGAGGGGTCGATGAAGCGTTTTTCCGCTGTATGGCTGATTACGCTTGGCTGGCTCTGGGCGAGCCTGGCAGCGGCTGCGACGCTACCGGGCGCGCAGGATGGCGTCACCGCGCCGTAAATGCAGGCGGTGTCGAGACAGATGATGACGCGGGTCGAGATGATTTCGCGCGCCTCGATGAGCCTGATGCTGACCATTGGCGGCCTGCTCTCGCATTACGTCGGCCTTGAGCATCCGTCGTGGCAGATGGCCGGCATCGTGCTGCTCGGGCCCGTCTGGCTGCTGCTCATACTCGCCGGTTTTTTCCACGACGGCACGTCCTTCGGGACGACGGCCTTGCGGCTGGAAACCGCACTGCGCTGGGTGGTGATCGTGGCGGTGTCGAAGCCGGAGGCGCCGCAGCCTGAATGGTCAGTGGTCAGCCATAAACAAACGTCGCAGTCAGCGGGGTTTTTTACCAGGCAAATTCAGCCTGATTCACGGGTTGTCGGGTGTGTCCGCGCAAGAATGCTAGACAAAAAAATGCCCCGGACTGGCCGGGGCACTATTGCATCCGATGATGCCTGTTCAGGTCGCCGCTGACTTCCCCCTCAGTGGAGGCTGGTCAGAGCGTAGAACCGGTTATCAGGACGCCCGCAGGTTGGCAGCCGCTGGCTTGCCACGCTCGTTGGTGATGTCGAAGGAGATGCTCTGACCTTCGTTCAGGGTCGCCATGCCGGCGGCCTGTACTGCAGTCACATGAACAAAGACGTCCTTCGAGCCGTCGGACGGCTGGATGAACCCAAAGCCCTTCTGGGCGTTAAACCACTTGACAGTTCCGGTAGCCATTAACGTAAGTATTCCTTATGGCGTTAAAAAAAAACAGGACACTTGGGAAAACGCCGCCCCGCGTGACCTTTAACAATTATGGAGTTTGAGGGAAGCACTCGTCTTGAAATCCCGGACGGGATACATGGTCGAAAGCTGGCCAAAAACGCCATTTGCGTGAGTGAAGGTATGCGATCTCGGGGAATTGGTCAATACGCTGACGGAATCTGCTGTGTGACAATCCGGATCTGAGCCCGGTTCGGGGTCCAGGTTTGCGGGCAGGGAGCAGGGCTGTGAGTGATATGGCGCGCCTCGAGGCGCTGGAGTTCAAGTGCGCGCATCTGGAGCGGGCAATACAGGAATTGAGCGATGTGCTTTACCAGCAGTCGCAGCGCCTGGATGAGGCCCTGTTGCGCAACCAGCAGCTCAGGCAGCAACTTGAATTGATCGAAGGCCGGGTCGGTGAACCGGCGTCTGAGGTGGAGATTCCCCCCCATTACTGATCCCGAACCCATTCTGCTGCCCGAGGGGCAGGCCACGACCCGGCTGTATGTCGTGCCGGTCTGGTTGCGGGTTCTGGCTGGCCTGCTGGCCCTGGCGGCACTGTTTGCGGCAGTGTCCCTGGTCAGCGCCGGTGCGCGCGGCATCCCTGGCCTGCAGACTCTGCTGATGACCGGTGCGAAGGTCATTATCGATGTCTGTCTGGGTGGACTATTTGCTTACGTCGCCGTGACGGGCTTCGCGCCCACCCATTTGATGCGCAGCGCCGGCGATCGATGGACTGGCAGCGCGCCACGCTACCGTCTCGAGCCTGACATACAGCGCTATCTGCAACAGCTGAATGTGCAGCAGCCGCAGATCAGCGAGTGCTGGATTCTGGGGCGTGTGCGCAAGCGCATTGATCAGTCCCCGGCGCAGTGGTGGCTGCTGGTTTTCGGTCCGGCCGCGATGGCCGAGACACTGCGTACTGACTGGAATATCCGTCGACGTGACGTGCGCCTCTTTGTGGTCGATCCTGATACGGACTCGGTGTCTGCTGCATGGGGGCGGCCATATAACGGTTTTCTCGTCGACTGGTGCTGGGAATTCATCACCGACGAAGTTGCGCGCTTTATTGCCCCTGACGACGCAGGCGAGCACAAGCAGACTGACCGTGATGAGGACACGCAGCGCGAAGCAGCACAGCTTGCCGAGCGGCTCTGGAGCAGAGGCCCGTAGGAGCGCCTTCCCCGTGGGAGCGGCTTTAGCCGCGATCATTGTTTGACGATTTGGGATCGCGCCTGAAGGCGCTCCTACTACGCAGGCGCTTCTACCGGCACATAACCAACCCGGCCCGCTATACTCGCCCGCCCCCCAGCCGTGGATCCGTGACCCGTGTTGTTCAAGAATCTGATTCTCTATCGCCTGCCTGAAAACTGGTCCGTCCCGGCCGCAGAACTCGAAGAAGCCCTTGGACGTCGGCCCCTGCAGCCTTGCAGCGGTTTCGACATGCAGACCCGCGGTTTCGTCGTTAGTGGCCACGACGAGCGGCTGCTGTATACGCAGGGTAAGCATTACTTGCTGGCACTTGGCGTTGACCGCAAGTTGCTGCCAGCCTCGGTGATCAACCAGCAGGCTAAAGAACGCGCGGTAGAGCTCGCCGCACAACAGGGTTATCCGGTGGGCCGTCGACAGATGCGCGAACTCAAGGCACGGGTGACTGACGAACTGCGCGCGCGGGCGCTGACCAGTCGTCGCACCACGCATGCCTGGCTGAATCTGCAGCAGCGCTGGCTGGCGGTGAATACCACCAGCGCATCGCGCGCCGAGGAGCTGGTGGAAACCCTGCGCGAGACGCTGGGCAGTTTCGCCGTGACGCCGCTTGCCAGCCTGAACTCACCGGCTGGTGCGATGGCGACCTGGCTGACGCAGGGCAGGGTGCCGGGGCGCTTCGATATCGATCAGGACCTGGAGCTGCAGGCGGTTGACGGTGGTGGAGCCACCATCCGTTACGTGAATCATCCGCTCGACAGTGCCGAGATACGTAGCCATCTCGGTGCCGGCAAGACACCCACCCGACTCGGGCTGGTCTGGAACGAACGTATTGCCTTCATGCTGCAGCAGAACCTGTATATCAAGCGCGTGCGGTTCCTGGATGTTTACAAGGACGACAACGCGCAGGGCGAGAATCCGCAGGAGCAGTTCGATATCGACTTCGCCCTGATGACCGGCGAACTGTCGCAACTGCTGGAAGAAGTGCTGGCCGGACTCGGTGGCGAAGAAACCGCGCCGATCCGTCAGGCCGCCTGAATAAAAAAATCGGGTTCAGACTCGAATCTTCTTAGGGCACCAATAGCACGACATAATGAAAATTCGAATCTGACCCCAAGGTTTTAGTGGCCGGCGCGGTATTCCCGCGCGCTTCTGAACTGCAGCGCTTCGAGCGGTGTCGCGGCGTAGGACTGTGCGACGCGTTCGGCTGGCGGTATGCCATACAGCGTCGTCCGCTGTATAGGGCGACGGCCGATGCCCTCGACCAGCGCATCCATACGCTCCGGTGACAGCTCCTGTCCGAAGGCTGCCCCGGCTGCGCGCGAGATGCTCTCGTTCATCAATGTGCCGCCGAGATCGTTGGCGCCGGCCTTGAGTATTCGCGCCGCGCCTGCTTCGCCCAGTTTTGCCCAGCTCACCTGGATGTTCTGCAGTATCGGGCCGAGCACGAGGCGGGCGATGCCATGCATGAGCATGGTTTCGCGCCAGGTCGGCCCGGAGCGCGCCAGGCCGCGACGGTAAACCGGTGCTTCCATATGCACGAAGGGCAGCGGCACGAATTCCGTGAAGCCGCCGGTCTCGAGCTGCAGTTCGCGCAGGCGGAGCAGATGTCGCGCCCAGTGACGTGTGCTTTCGAGGTGGCCAAACATGATCGTTGAAGTCGTGCGCAGGCCAAGTGCGTGCGCGGTGCGCATCACACCCAACCAGGCGGCAGTGTTCACCTTGTCCGGGCAAATATGGTGACGCACCTCGTCGTCGAGGATCTCGGCAGCCGTGCCAGGCAGGGTACCGAGACCGGCGCTCTTGAGTTGCCGCAAAAAAGTTTCGAGCGGAATACCCAGGGTCTTGGCGCCTTGCGTGACCTCAAGCGGCGAGAAGGCATGCACGTGCATGTCGGGTGCGGCTTCTTTTACCGCATGCAAGACATCGAGATAGGTCTGGCCAGTGAAGGCCGGATGGATGCCGCCCTGCAGGCAGACCTCGGTTGCACCGCGCTGCCAGGCTTCTTCCGTGCGCCGCGCGACCTCGGTCATGTCGAGCACGTAGGGCGCGCCGCGCAGGTCTTCGTGGGTCTTGCCCTTCGAGAAGGCGCAGAAGGTGCACTTGTAGGTGCAGAGGTTGGTGTAGTTGATGTTGCGGTTGACGACGTAACTGACCGTGTCCCCGCAGCTTTCGGCGCGCGCTTCGTCAGCACGCTGCAACAGGTACTCGTAAGCCTCACCGCGCAGTGAAAAGAGTTGCGTCAGTTCGTCTTCACTGATGTCTTCGCCCTTGCGTGTGCGGTCGATCAGCCGGAACGCCGGCGACGTCGGGCGCGACGGCAATACGGTGGATGAGGCAGTGGCAACCGGTGGCGCCAGTCCTGCACCGGGCGACCAGTCTTCGCTGCGTGCGAGGCCGCTGGCATCAGTGTGCTTCAGTACGCTGGCGACCAGTCCCGGATGCAGCCAGGCCTGGCGCTGCTCGATGTAGTGCGGATAGATCGTGAGGCGCGGTGCGAGCGTCTTGCCGGCCGCACGGGTTTGCTCCGCAAGACTGTCCAGATGCGGCCACGGTGACTCGGGATTCACATGATCCGGTGTAACTGGCGAAACGCCGCCCCAGTCGTTGCAGCCGGCAGCGATGATCTCCGCGAGCCGGCCGGTATTCAGGTTTGGCGGCGCCTGCAGGCTCATGCTGGCGCCAAAAACATGTCGCGCCATGGCGATGGTCCACAGCAACTCATCGAAGTGCGGTGTCGGTGCCTTCGCCATCTTTGTACCGGGCTTCGGTACGAAGTTCTGCAGGATCAGTTCCTGCAGGTGACCATATTCGGCATGCAGATCGCGCAGTGCCAGCAGGCTCAGCAGGCGTTCCTCGCGCGTTTCACCGATGCCGATCAGCAGGCCGGAAGTAAGTGGTACGCGGGCCAGGCCCGCAGCGCGTATCGAAAGCAGGCGGACAGTGGGCGCCTTGTCTGGAGAACCGAAATGTGGACCGCCGCGCTGTGTCAGTCGGGCTGCCGAAGATTCCAGCATGATGCCCATCGACGGTGCCACCTCGCGCAGGTTCCTGAACTCCTCATAGGACATGACGCCGGCATTCAGGTGTGGCAGCAGTCCGGTTTCCCGGCGTACCAGTTCGGCCATCGCCTGCAGGTAGTCGAGTGTGGAGGCAAATCCCAGCGTGGCGAGTGCATCGCGGGCGGCGCGATAGCGCAGTTCCGGTTTGTCGCCAAGTGTGAACAGGGCTTCATGGCAGCCCGCCGCCTGTCCGGCGCGGGCGATGGCGAGCACCTGTTCTGCTGACAGGTAAACGTTGGTCAGGCGTCGTGGCGTCTTCGCATAGGTGCAGTAGTGACAGACATCGCGACACAGTTCCGTCAGCGGGATGAAGACCTTGCGTGAGTAGGTCACGATATCGCCGTGACCTGCATCGCGCAGCGCGGCTGCTGCACTCATCAACTCAGGCAGCGGCGACTCGCCGAGGGTTCGCAGCCCGGCAAGTTCAGGATGTACGGCAGCCGGCGGTTTCAAGGGTCTGTGGCCTTTTGTTGTCGCCTGAGGCGGTCGCGGATGCCACTGGACTTCAGCCAGGCCAGTGTCGCGCAGGCGATGCGTTGTTCCAGCAGCCAGTGAACAT
>Ga0138256_10008755_pt1 | contig 10625 bp, 10 predicted proteins | sample KNB2016incub_MG_FD_105486 | JGI IMG/M metagenome (GOLD analysis project Ga0138256, IMG submission 105486) | Active sludge microbial communities from wastewater in Klosterneuburg, Austria - KNB2014incub_MG | ecosystem: Engineered > WWTP > Activated sludge > Unclassified | place: Austria... | reverse complement strand
CGAGATGCCGCAGAGTTTCCTGGAATACCGGGACTACCAGGCGTTGTGCCAGGAGACCGGCGTGGACGACGTTGGCAAGCAAGACAGCTTGGTGCAGACGCTGCACCGGTTGGGAATCGCGCTCAATTTCCGAGACCACCATCGACTGCGATCGACCAGCGTGTTGAAGCCGAAATGGGTCACGGAAGCGATCTACGGCCTGATCCGATTCGTCCAGAAACAGGACTGCCACGGCGTGATGCAGCTTTCGTCCATGACGCAGGCGCTCGACCCGGCCGAATACCCGGAAGACAAACACGGCCTCGTGCTCGAACTGATGGAGAAGTTCGAGGTGGCGTTTCCGCTGGATGGCACGGGCTGGCTGATTCCCGAATTGCTGCGCGAAGAACAGCCGGAAGCCTTCACGGAGTTCCGAGGTCCGCAGGTGCGGCGGCTGCGATTCTCGTATCCCGACGCACTGCCGCCCGGACTGCTGCCGCGGTTCATCGTGCGGACCCACGAGATGAGTGAAGAGCATCCCGACTGGCGCTGGCGCAGCGGCGTGGTGCTGGAATGGGCCGAATGCCGGGCGCTGGTCCGTCTCAACCGCACCGAACGCCGCACCGAGGTGGCCGTCATCGATGACACGGCGGATGATCCGCAGAGTCTGTTTGACTTGATCCGCGCGCATCTGACTGTCTTGCACGGCAAGGTCCGAGTGGTGGAAGAAGTGGAAATGGAAGAGCACCGGGATTCCTGGGTGCGAGTGGGAAAGCTGCGGTTGCTCGAAGAGAAAGGGACCAGGAAAGTCGAAGAAGAAACCAAAGATGGAGAGCAGGCAACGGTGATGGTGACGGAGACGCTGGACAGCATCGAAAGCCCGCAAGCCTGCGAAGCCGATCGGGACTCTGCATTGCCCCGGATGCGGCTGTTTGTCAGCTACGCCCATGACGACGAAAAGAAAATTCGGCCGCTGTCGAAGCACCTGACCATCCTCGGCGAGCGCGGCTACATTCAGACTTGGGACGACAAACAATTGGTGGCCGGCGAGGAATGGGAGGAGCGCATCCTGGAGGAATTGGCCGGGGCGGACATCGTGCTCTTGTTCCACTCGATCAATAGCTGTGCTTCGAGTTTCATTCAGCAGACCGAGGCACCGGAAGCGGTGAAACGTGCGAAGGCCGAGGATAAATCCTGCACACTAATCGTCGTTCCACTCGACCGCGACGGTTGGGACTCCAACGTCCCGCTGGAGCAGGAATTGAAGAAGTTCCAGACCGCCACCTGGAACGCCAAACCGGTGCTGGAGTATTCTCCCCAGCGTAAAGGCTGGCAGGAGGTCGAGCATTCGATCCGTAAGGCGGTGGAACCGCGCCGAAAAGGAATGCCTGGAAGTTAGGAGCGGATTTAGAAATTGTTGGCAGTAGAATGCCGTTGAAGTCGTTTGCGATTCAGGCCTGGAGGTGTTGTCTTGAATTGCTACAAGAGCGACACAAAGGGAGTTGATCGTTATGGAATGGGCGAAAGCCCCGGCAACCTCACGCGAATTCGCAGCAGCCGAAAGCTCGAAAAGGCGTTGCAGGTGCGGCGGGATTTTCGGCCTACCGCCTCGCTTTGGTAGGGGCAGAGCGTGAGATGGTTGTAGCGATGTGGCACCGCCAGGCTTGTCTGGACCAACTCGACAGCCAGTGATTCCACGTCGGCCTCATCCACTGCATCATGTACTACAATGAAAGATCTGAGCATTTTGGTTCCGTCGATTATGAGGAGAGTGCAAATGATGAATGCGGCAGCACCAGTTCAAGTCGTCCTGTGTAGCGAGGACGGCGAGCCCATCGGGATGGCCGATCGGATGGAAGCTCATACTGCGCCTGGAATGCTGCATCAGGCGTTCTCGGTGTTCGTTTTCAGAAGCCGGGGCCGTGAGTTGCTGATCCAGCAGCGGAGCGCGGACAAACCGCTGTTCGCCGCCCGCTGGGCGAACACATGTTGCAGTCACCCGCGTCGTCCGGCACAGGATTTGGCGGAAGTGGCAGCGGAACGTCTGCACGAAGAGTTCGGTTTTCGGGTGCCATTAAAGATTGTCGGCAGCTTCGTGTACATCGCGGAGGAAGCTGATCACGGTGTGGAACATGAACACGACACGGTCTTGACCGGACACGCCACCAGCGAAATCGAACCGCGGCCGAACCCGGACGAGATCATAGATTGGAAATGGATCGAGACCAGCGAATTGATGGCCGACATGCAGCGACGGCCGGAGACATATGCACCGTGGCTCAAACCGGCCCTGGAGATCGCTGTTCGGTCCTTTTGACTTGTTAATAGGTGGCATCAGCTCAGCTGAGTAAGCTGATCCTCAGGCGGTCCGTCGGCGAATTGGAAGACAAACTTCCAGTGCAGGCCAAGGCCAGCGAGCACGGCCACATGCCACAACTCGTGAGCACCGATAATGCCGGGGATTGGCGTTGGCCAATTCAGGTCGAGGATAAACACGCCAGCCGTGTAAGACAGGCCGCCCAACAATACGGGCCGGACGAACGAGAATCCGTATCTCCTCCATAACCGCACGAACGAGACGATTCCACCCCAGCCCATCAGCAAGAAGATGCTCGTCGCAAATCCAGTTGCAAGGCCATCCGGGTACATTGTTCTCAACAGGATCCCCGCCGCCGCCACTGACCAGATCAACAGCAGAGGCATCCAACGATCGAAACCGCGAAACAGAATTGTATGCACCGGTGTCACGGTTCCGGCAATCAGCACAAACACGCCTGCCACGTCAAGCTGCCGCATGACGTCTCGGGTGGTGCCGTGTTCCAGCAGATGATAGGTGCCGCTCATCGAAAGCAGGAAGACAGACGAAAGAACCAGAATTGCGAGGCTCACCGTGCGACTGATACTTCCTCGCCCGCGGCGCACAAGAAAATAACCCAGCACCGCAAAGACAGGCGCTGCCGCGAGATGAGTGAAGCAACTGAATGGCTCCCGGAAGCCGGGGATAGGATACGCTTCAATGTTTTGCATATGGTGAACTCAAGCAATCAACTGTCACATTTGCTCAGCGGAATGCGTCGCAGAGTTGCGAGACACCCTCCCAGCAACGCCATCGCTTGTGGCACTACGTTTCGCGTTGGTACTGGATTTCTTCCCCGCGAATGTCATCGATCACTTTGCCGTTGGCAAAGACGGTTTGGCCCATGACCCATGTCCGGACCGGCCAGCCGATGAGCGTTTCGCCGTGCCAGGGAGTCCAGCCACATTTGGTCAGCTGGTCTTCGTTTCGAACCGTCTGACGTTTGTTGAGATCCACGAGAACCAGGTCCGCGTCATAGCCTTCGCGAATATGCCCCTTGTTCCTGATGTTCCAGACCCTGGCAGGCGCGGCGGCGGTCCAGGACACGACCTGGGACAGCGAACATCGTCCAAGGTTGACCTGGTTGAGCAGCAGCGCCAGATAGTTTTCGACGGCGGGCAGTCCGCTGGGGGATTTCGGATACGGCTGGCGTTTTTCTTCCAGAGTATGCGGGGCGTGATCCGTAGCAACAACTTCCAGCGTTCCATCCAGCAGACCTTGCCAGACAGCGGCGTTGTCGGCGGCCGTCTTGATGGACGGATTCATCTGGACCAGTGTTCCCAGGCGAGGATAATCATCGATGTTAAAAAACAGATGATGCGGACAGGCTTCGGCGGTGATCAGATCACTGGTACTTCGCAGAAATTCGACTTCATCGGCTGTCGAAACGTGCAGCACATGAAAACGGTGCCGATGCCGCTCCGCCAGTTCCACGGCGCGTTTTGTGGCAATCAGCGCGGCTTTGTGATCGCGGATAAGGCTGTGATCTGAGACGTCCCGACCTCCTTCGAGTCGCGCGGCGTTTGCTTTGACGGTGGCTTCGTCTTCGCAATGAGCACAAACCGTCAAAGAAGTTTCGGCGAAGATCCGCTCAAGTGCCGCCTGCTCATCAACGAGCAAATCGCCCGTACTGGAACCGATGAAAATCTTGATACCCGGCGTTCGTGTGGCCGCTTTCAGGACATCCAGATTGGTCGGAGTTGCCCCGATGTAGAATCCATAATTGACGTGGCACTGTTGGGCGGCAAGCGTCAGTTTGTCGTCCAGTGCCTGCAGCGTCGTCGTCGTTGGCTTTGTATTCGGCATTTCAAGGAATGACGTGACTCCACCTTTCGCACACGCGCGAGTAGCGTGGTGCAGGTCTTCCTTGTGCGTCAGTCCCGGTTCACGAAAATGCACCTGATCGTCGATCAATCCAGGAATCAGATGCAGTCCGTTCGCATCCACGACTTCATCAGCTCGCGAAGAATCCGGAGCGCCGATGGATGCAATGCGGTCGCCATCAATCAGGACGTTGAGCTTTTCAACGGCATCGGGCAGAACCACGGTCGCGTTGCGAATGAGTGTTTTCATGGGCCGTTAACCCTTCAACTGCTGCTGAGCCCAGTCGTTCAGGGCTTGCTGCACGTCCTTCATGGCTTTGTCACCGGCAGTTCGAGCCGCGTTCAGATCGCCGTTCACGATGTCTGACTGACAGAAGAAATAGAATTTGATTTTCGGCTCCGTGCCCGACGGACGGCCAGCGATTTGGATTCGAACGGGCTGCGACGCATCGGACTTGTAGATCAGCATGTCGCCGCGCGGCTGCGTGATTTCGCCGATCTGGCTGCCCGACGGGACTGTAATGACGCGGCCAGTTTTGTAGTCGAGGGCTTCCGCGAAACGCACCGGGCCGAACTGGGCTGGTGGAGCATCTCGCAGTGTCTGCATCAGGCCGTCGATTTTTGCCTTGCCGGTAGGCCCTTCGCAATAAATCGACTTCTGGCCTTCGCAATGGTAACCACAATCACGGTGCAACTGATCAAGCTGATCGAGCAGTGATTTGCCTTCGGCCTTGAGTTCTTCGGCGAGTTCCAGAATGTACAGGGCCGCGACACTGGCATCTTTATCGCGACAGTACGAACCAGCCAGGAAGCCAATCGATTCCTCCGTTCCGAACACAAAGTGATCGGTGCCCTGTTCTTCCATTGTTTGGGCGATGTATTTGAAACCGACCATCAGTTCAGAGAAGCATCGCGCCCCGTGATGTTCGGCCACGGCTTTCGTCAGCGGCGTCGTGACCAGCGTTTCGACGACGTAGTCCTGAGGAGAAAATCGTCCGGACGCTTTGCGTTTTCGAAACAGGAAATCGGTGATCAATGCGCCGACCTGGTTGCCGCTGAGAGGCGTGAAACCTCCCGCCGGATTTCGAACCATGACGCCGAGTCGATCGGCGTCCGGATCGGACGCGAGGATTAGTTCTGCGGGATGTCCTGTCGCTTTGATCCAATCGATGACCGGCGAAAACACTTCAGTGTTTTCGGGGTTCGGCAGATGATTGGGTACGTTCGGGAAATTGCCATCCGCCGCGCGATGTGGTTCAAAGATCGCGACGTTGTGGAAGCCCGCAGCCTTGATCACGGCATACACGGAGGTCTCGCCTACTCCGTGAAGTGGAGTAAACACAGCGCTCAGGGAACGGCCGGGCGATTCGGACAGTTTCAGAACCTCAGCCACGTAGTCCTGATCAATGTCTGAACCAATAATCTGAATCCGACCGTCGCCAACCGCAGTCGCAAAATCCACGGTCGGGATGACGTCGGCTCGTTCAACCTCTTTGACAATCCCTTTGTCGTGAGGCGGAATCACCTGGGCACCATTGTTCCAATAAGCTTTGAAGCCATTGTCTGCGGGCGGATTGTGAGACGCTGAGATTACAACGCCAATGTTGCAGTTGAGTTTCCGCACTGCATAAGACAATTCCGGCGTCGAACGATGTCCATCGAAGAGGTAAACCTTCAAGCCATGGGCGGCCAGCGTGCAGGCCGTGATTCTGGCGAAGTGCGGAGAGTTGTTTCTCGTATCATGAGCGATGACGGCGGAACCTCCCGAGGTGACGCCCGTTGATCGCAGGTAGACCGCCATCCCATGAGCGGATTCGGCAATGGTTCGATCGTTGATCGTCGCTGGGCCCATTTCTCCCATTGGACCGCGTCGACCGCCGGTTCCAAACGGGATGGCCGTCCAGAACATGGCGTCCAGCTTTTGCCATTCGCCAGCGTTGACGAGTTCAACGATTCGTGGGCGATACTGAGAGAAGCACTCGCGGGTCAGCCATGAACGTAGGTTCACTGGGGAATCCGCCGTCAGTAGTCCGTTTTTAGCCGCCTGATCAACCAATGCCAGCACATCATCACTCATAGTTTTCAGTTCCTGATGGATCGTCACAAGCCATTTGCAGATCGTCTCCGGGGCAGAATGCTCTCAGGGCAGGCGGTGTTCAGCCAGTCTGAAGGGGCCAAAAGCCTTGGTTGGGAACAAGGTTTCCCGCAAAAAGAAGTCGCGAAAACCATCTCGGTCGCCAATCTGGCATTTGACAACGCACATGTCATCGAGCAACATAACGTCGCAAAGTTTGTCCGACAGGAGAAAGCCGGACGAATTTTGCTCCGATCAGCCGAGATGCGTTGGCGCGGTAAGCTCCGCGAGACAAGCATTCGGAACCTCCCGAACCGGTTTGTGCTGGGCAAAGGAACGCCACACGTCCCGCTGAAAATTCCCATCCAGTATTTCTCGCATCCGCGAGTCACGTCTTCTCATTGATTTCAACCGTTGTCATCCGTCCACTCAGATTCTTCCAGGTCTGCGAACATTCCGATTGTCGGCATTGTCGGAGGTATCGGCGCTGGAAAAAGTTCTGTCGTTCAAGAAGTTAGGGGGGGCGTTCAGTTGTGCGTGATCGATGCGGATCGCATCGGGCACGACCTGTTAACACAGGATGATATTCTTCAAACAATTGTTGGGGTCTTTGGAAGCGAGGTTCTCGACAACACCGGACAAATCGACCGAGAGCAACTGGCTCGGAAAATTTTTGGTGTCTCCACTGAACAGACGAAGAATAGAATTCAGCTCAATGAGATTCTGCATCCGGAGATACGCAAAAAAGTCCTGCAAACGATTCAACAGGTTCCGCATGACGTGGATGCCATCATTCTTGACGCGGCACTGCTGCTGGAAGCAGGCTGGGCAGCTGAATGTGATTCAATAATTTTTATTGATACGCCCGTCGAGTTACGACAGCAGCGAGTTGGGGCAACTCGGGGATGGTCGCCAGAGGAACTTCGGCGACGTGAATCGTCTCAGTGGAGCGTTGCTCGTAAACGCGAACATGCTGGGCATATTGTGGACAACTCCGGATCACCAGCCGCTGCGGCTGAGCAGATGCGGAAAATCCTGACTCAGATTATTCAACAAAAAACCGCCAACAATCCGCTTTGAATTCTTGCTCGACCGGATCGCACCAGTTTCCGATCGATCAACATTACCTGTCTCTTTTCGCTGGTGTAACTCTCCCTCAATCCTGTCTGGAGGCCCGACGCGGCCATGTCAACACGAAGCACTCGCCCTGATGAATCTCGTCCTGGTGGATCTCCTCGACTTCTTCGCCGTTCTGATGTTCGTCACGAATCAGACGGCATTGAGAAACCGGTTGAAGAGACGTTTGCGCCACCCGATGGCACCGAAGTCAATATCGCTGAATTGCAGCGAATGTCGATGAAGGAACTCATCGGAATCGCTGAAAAGGAACAGCTGACCGAATACCACGGGATGAAGAAACAGGATCTGATTTTCAAGATCCTGAAGGAACGGACGCGACTCAACGGACTCATGTTCGGCGAGGGCACGCTGGAGATTCTGCCGGACGGTTTCGGTTTCCTCCGCAGCCCGGACTACCATTACCTTCCGTGCCCGGATGATATTTATGTCAGCCCCAGTCAGATCCGTCGCTTTGGACTTCGCACTGGAGCCACCGTCGCTGGTCAGATTCGGCCGCCCAAGGAAAACGAGCGTTATTTCGCATTGTTGCGAGTCGAAGCGATCAACGGTGAAGACCCGAATGAATTGACCAACAAGGTCTTCTTCGATGATTTGACACCACTGCATCCGGAGCGACGACTGCGACTGGCGGACAACGCCGAGTTTCTCAGCACGCGCATCGTTGATCTGATCGCGCCGATTGGACTTGGCCAGCGGGGACTAATTGTGTCGCCACCGCGCGCCGGCAAGACGATCCTCCTGCAGCAATTGGCGAAGGCAACGCAGCAGAATCATCCCGATGCCTACGTCATTGTCCTGCTGATTGATGAGCGTCCGGAAGAAGTGACGGACATGGAACGCAAGCTCAAAGGGGCCAACTGCGAGGTTGTCAGCAGCACGTTCGACGAACCGACATCGCGACATATCCAGGTGTCGGAGATGGTGATCGAAAAGGCCAAGCGGATGGTCGAATACGGCCACGACGTCATCATCTTCCTCGACAGTATTACGCGACTGGCGCGCGCCTGGAACACGGAGATACCAAACTCCGGCAAGACATTGTCCGGCGGTGTGGATGCCAACGCCCTGCAACATCCAAAACGTTTTTTCGGAGCGGCCCGCTGTGTGGAAGAAGGCGGCAGTCTGACCATCATTGCGACGGCTCTTGTCGATACCGGCAGCCGAATGGATGAAGTCATCTTTGAGGAGTTCAAAGGCACCGGGAATACGGAACTGCACCTCGATCGTCGCATGGTCGAAAAACGCATCTGGCCGGCAATCGACGTGAATCGTTCGGGAACTCGTCGCGAAGAATTGCTCCTGAACGAAGAGGAATTGAAACTCGTCTGGGTTCTACGGCGAGTCCTGAACGATATGAGTCCAGTTGAAGCAATTGAGCTGCTGATCAATCGCCTGAAACGCACAAAGTCGAACGAGGAATTTCTGCTGTCAATGAATCTTGGTTAGGATGCACAATCTGCTCCTTGCTCCGAGGCTCCAGCCTCGGAGCAAACTGCCCGGAGGCTCCTGCCTCCTGTGTCGATCCGGGAGGCAGGAGCCTCCTAGGCGGTGCGTTCCAGGGCTGGAGCCCTGGAACGAGGTCATAAACTATTTACTATTCCCAATTCACTATTCTCCATCTCTCCCATGCCTACTGAACTACACGGACAACTCAACGCCGCCGATGCCTCATTCGCCATCGTCGTGTCGCGCTTCAATGATCTGATCACGAAGCGCTTGCTTGAAGGAGCGATCGACACGATCGTGCGACACGGTGGCAGTGCCGATAAAATCACGATCGCCTGGGTTCCAGGCTCATTTGAGATTCCGCTCGCCGCGTCCAAACTCGCCAAGTCCAACAAGTACAGCGCTGTGATCTGTCTGGGAGCCGTGATTCAGGGATCAACCACACATCATGAATACATCAACAGCCAGGTTGCCGCCGGGATCATGAGCATCACGCGTGAAACCGGAATCCCTGTCACATTCGGCGTCATCACCTGTGAATCCATGGAGCAGGCGCTGGATCGGGCCGGTGGCAAAGTTGGCAACAAGGGGCACGAAGCGACTCTGGCGGCGATCGAAATGGTGAGTTTGTTGAAGTTGATCTAATCGGATGGTCGCAAGCAATGTGTCGCTGAACAGATTCTGGCATGTGTAAGCCGTTTGACCCGAGCCAGCGGCGAGGCCGTTTTGCCTTGCAGCCTCGCCGTTGGCTCGGGTTAAACGATGGCAGTTACGAACTACTACTTTTTTTCTTTACCTGAATTCATTCACTTATGGCCGGACGTTCTGACGCTCGTCGTTTTGTGCTGCAGATGCTCTATCTGGTTGACCAGAATCCTGACGCGGATCTGGATCGCGTGCAGATCGAACTCCGCAAGGAATTCACTGACCCGCCGCTGCGGGAATTTGCCTGGTCGCTGCTCTCCGGCGTCATTGCGGCGAGAGCGGAACTGGACGAAGTCATCTGCCGTACGGCAACAAACTGGCGTCTTGACCGAATGGCCCCCACCGATCGCAACGTGTTGCGGCTTGGCCTGTACGAAATGACAAAACTGGGAACACCCGCCGCAGTTGTGATCGATGAAGCGATTGAAATCGCCCGCGAATTCGGCACCGAGCACTCCAGCAGTTTTGTCAACGGAATTCTGGATAAGCTGATCCCTGTGGCCGCAACTCCGGAAATCGCATCCTGAGAGCTGTCAGCATACTGATTTCCGTGACGTTAAAGTACAACAGCATTTTTCGAAACGGCGTTGGGAGTCAAGATGACTGAGCGAGTTCCGCAGTAAGGATCGACACACCGTCCAAATTGAATCAGCTCGAGACGATGGTTTTGCCAGACGAATCGGCGACGGCACCTGTCTAAATCCTGCGAGATCGGCGGGACGCTGCTGTTGAAGTGCCGCACATTGCACTGCAAACAGTTGAGATTGCGTTTTCCTGAGAAGATTTCTGGGAGACGAGTTGCTTGTGCGTTTTCTGGCACCACGGACCCCGCGTCGAATGGCGTGGACAAAATCGCTCCATGCGACCCCATCCGGCTCGCCCGGATTGGTGAGCCCAGATGGAGAGATGGCAACAAACACAACAAATGCGTCTTCAACCCCATCCGCCTCGTGCGGATCGGTGGACAAGATCAGGAGATGAGGCTGAACTGACACATCGCCAACCGATCTTCTGCACCATCCGCGTAAAGCGGATGGGGGCAAGCTGCATCGAGCACAGGCATTTTCCAGCTCACCATCTTTTTCACCGATCCAGACGAGCT
>Ga0138256_10008752_pt1 | contig 10626 bp, 10 predicted proteins | sample KNB2016incub_MG_FD_105486 | JGI IMG/M metagenome (GOLD analysis project Ga0138256, IMG submission 105486) | Active sludge microbial communities from wastewater in Klosterneuburg, Austria - KNB2014incub_MG | ecosystem: Engineered > WWTP > Activated sludge > Unclassified | place: Austria... | reverse complement strand
TCGGCGCTGTGCGGAAGGGTCAGTGCCAATACTCCCGCACAGGCCAGTACGCTGAAGGCAGACGTCAGCCGGGTACGCAAACGACGCAGCCCGATCTCCACATCCCACGCCTCCAGCCGCGTACGCCGATCCAGATACAGACCAAACCCGGCCCCCACATAAAACGGCTCGATCACACTGGTGGCCAGCCAGGTCACCGCATTGAGCAGCACCTGCACCCAACCAGGCGGGTCGTCGGCGATCAAGGCCCACGCGGCTTTGGCGGATTCGGACAACAGTTCCACCGGCACAAACATCAGGGCCAAGGCCAGTGCAGCCAGCACCAATACCAGTTCGAAATTGGCACACACCAAGGTCAGCAGCGCGGCGGTGCCGCGCGCCGCACCACCGATCACTCGCCGCCGATCGGCCACCCGCACGCCGCCCTCCAGCAAATCCACCGGCAACAACAGCGCCCGCGCTGGCCCCAACCGCCGCCACGACAGATAGCCCCGCATCGGCCGCCAGCCCCAGCCCCACTGTGCTTGCAGCGTTTCACGCAGCGCCGGCGCATCGCCAAACACTGCCCGCGACAACACGAATAAGGGGATGCGGTCGAACACCGGTTTCAACCACCACAACAGCAACGCCGCCCACCACGCTTGGCCCAGCCACAGGCACAGGCCATTGAGCAGGACAAACAACGGCAAGCTCAGTACTAGCCACGGCAACCAGATTGCGCGTGCATGCGTGCGGACCAGCGCGATCCCCAACTCCATCGCCTCCCATGGCGAGCGCGGATACAACTCCACACGTAGTTGTTCAGCGCGCATCGCGATCCCGCCCGCCACGCCACAGCCATAGAGCGACCACGCTCCACAACAGCGCAGCCACCGAATATTTCACGCTGGCCGGCATCCAGCCAATCGACGACCAAAACGCTTCGATGAACGCCGCCAGCAGCAACATCACGAACACGCCCAGACACAGCTTGGCGCCGCGCCGGCCATCTTCCAGCAAGGCATCCACGCGCCGCCGTCGGCCCGGTACCAGCAACGCCAAGCCCAAGCGCAGCCCGGCACCGCCGGCAATCACGATCGCGGTCAACTCGAATGCCGAATGTCCACACACAAAACGCCAGAACGGATCCCCCAGCCCCGCCGCTTGCAGATGGCCGGCCACCGCACCGATCATCAAACCATTGAAGACAATCGCCAGCACCGGGCCAACTCCCGCCACCAGACCGCTGGCGTAGGTGCGCAGCCCGATGCTGATGTTGTTGAAGATGTAGAACCCGAACATCGCCAAATCCGTGCCGGAATCACGCCCCAATTTTTCTGCAGCTTTGGCATACATCGTCTCCATCTCGGCCACTTGCTGCGGGCGCATCAAGGTGTGGATCAACTCCGGCTGCCATTGCACCGCCACGAAACTCAGCACCAGTGGCAACACGAATAACCCCAAGGCGGCCAACATCACGCCACGCTCGGCGCGCACCAGCGCGGGGAAATCGGCAAGGATGAATTCGAACGCACGCTGCCAGCGCGGCAGCGGTGGCCGATACATCACCGCGTGCCCGCGTTGCATCAACACTTGCAAGCGCTCGCGCAATTGCGGGCTGTAGCCGCGCCGTCGTGCCAGCCCCAGGTGCTGACAGAGGCGGCGATAGGCGGCGGGGACATCTTCATCGGCAAGCCCGCGCCAGCCGGAATCAGCACGCGCGCGCTTGGGCTTGCTGGCACGCGCATCCAACCACTGCTCAAAATCAGCCCATTCCTGTTGGTGGCGCTGGATGAAATGTTCCTGGCGCATGCGCAGTCAGCGTTTACCCAACAGCCAATTGGAAATCCCCAACAGCTGCTGCACACCTGCCGCACCCGTGGCACCGGTGGCGACACTGGCGATATCGGCCAGTTCGATGCGGCGCTCTGGTGTCAGTTGGCCGGCGCGCTCGGCAAACGCCACGACCGCTGCTTGTTCGGATGGCAACAACGGCTGCAATGGGCGGGCGACGTGAAGGTCGGCCAATAATTGAATGCTGCCGCGATGTTGCGGCACATGCACCACCACGGTACCGGCCACTAAATCGCCCAGCCGACGACCACAGGGATCAAGCAAGCCCGACAGCACGCCGCAGGCATAGCCAAACGGCAACATATCCACCGTCCGCATCAAGTTGCGCACACACGCCGCCAACCAGCCGACTGGCGCGCCATCGCTGGAAATCACCCGTAGATGCAATATCCGTTTGCCCGGTGTCTGCCCATCAAACATGCCCTCGCAAACGATGGGGTACAGCCAAACCACGATGAACATGCACACCAGATAAAACCCCATCCCGGCGCTGCCCAACAAGCCGAACACCATTGAACAAACCATCAACAGCGCCATCCGGATGCAAAAATCTATGCCCCACGCCAACGCACGCGGTACTGGCCCGGCGGCCGGCAATCGCAATGCCACCCCTTCCGGGGTGTAAACCTCGTGCGCCGTGTCCAGCATCAAGCGCCCGCCAGGTAGTCGTCCTTCAGACGTGCATAGTGGCCGGCGCTGTAATACAAGGCTTCGATTTCGGCATCGCTGAGCAACCTAACTTTTTTGGCAGGGTTACCCAACCAAAGTTCACCCTCGCCGACCACCTTGCCCGGTGCGATGAGTGCACCGGCGCCAACGAAGCCGTGCTTTTTGACCACCGCGCCATCCAGCACGATGGCGCCCATGCCAATCAAAACGGCGTCTTCAATCGTGCAGGCATGGATGATGGCCTTGTGGCCGATGGTGACATCGCTGCCGATGCGGGTGGCAAACCCGCCGCGCTTGGCGTGGGGGCCGTCGTGGCTGACGTGTATCACCGTGCCATCCTGGACATTGGTGCGGTCGCCAATACGGATGAAATTGACATCGCCACGCACCACCGTGAACGGCCAGATGGAAACATCGTCGCCCAGCACCACGTCACCGATCACGGTACTCATCGGATCCACGAAAACACGCTGGCCAAGCGTCGGTGTGATGGTGCGATACGGTCGAATGTTCATGGGCTGGATTCTAGCCCGCGCACGACTACACTGCCGCGTATGGACAACTTCACCGACACCCAGCCCAGCGAACTTGCACCCACCTTGCAGCATCTGCGCAACAACTGGCAGGCCAGCAAGCCCGACTATCGGCAACGGATGGACGATCTGGAGCGCTTGCGGCATGCACTGAAGCAGCGCATGGACGAAATGGCGGATGCAATTGCCAAAGACTTCGGGCATCGCGCCAAGGCCGAGACCCAGATTGCCGATGGCATGACGGTGCTCAACGATATCGACCATTTGCGCAAGCATCTGCGCAAATGGATGCAGCCCACTCGCGTGGGCGTGGGTTGGCGCTTCCTGCCCGCACGTGCGCAGGTGCGGCCGATGCCGTTGGGCGTGGTGGGGGTCATTGCGCCGTGGAACTACCCGGTCAACTTGGCGCTGATCCCCTTGGCCACCGCGCTGGCCGCCGGCAATCATGTGTATTTGAAACCGTCCGAGCACACCCCGCACACCGCACGGTTTTTGCGCAGCCTGCTGGCCGCAGCCATTGCCCCCGGTCGGGTGGCGGTGGCCACCGGCGGTGCCGACATCGGTGCCGCCTTCGCGGGCCTGCCGTTTGACCATTTGGTGTTCACCGGCTCCACCGCCGTGGGTCGCAAAGTGATGGCCGCCGCTGCTGCCCATCTCACCCCACTCACGTTGGAGCTGGGTGGCAAGTCGCCGGCATTGATTGCCGCGGACTACCCCATTGAACAGGCTGCAGCCCGTATAGCCACCGGCAAATGGTTCAACTGCGGGCAAACCTGCATCGCCCCCGACTACGTGTTGGTACACCACGAACAACGCGGTGCACTGGTCAAGGCACTGCGCGACGAGGTGGTGGCGCGCTACGGTGAAAACCTGACCAATCTGGATGACTACACCCGCATCATCAATGCTGGCCAATACAACCGTTTGAAAGGCTATCTGGACGATGCCAAGACCCGCAACATCGAACGCGTCACCTTGGCCGGCCACGCCGATCCGGCCCAGCGCCTGCTCCCGCCCACCCTGCTGTTGGATCCTGGTGATGATGCGCTGATCATGCAGGAAGAAATTTTTGGTCCGCTGTTGCCGATCAAGAGCTATCGCCACCTCGATGAAGCGATTGCCTACATCAATGCCCACGATCGGCCACTGGCGCTGTATCCGTTCAGCCACAACAAGGCCACGGTCGAAAAAATCCTGCACGACACCTTGGCCGGTGGGGTCTCGGTGAATGACACCCTGTTCCATTTCGCGATCGGCAATCTGCCGTTTGGCGGGGTCGGGCCCAGCGGCATGGGCGCCTATCATGGCCGTGCCGGGTTTGATGCGATGAGCAAGCAACTGCCGGTGTTCTGGCAAACCCGCCGCAGTGGCGGCGACCTGCTCAAACCGCCCTACGGCAAAGCCAAGTGGCTGATTGATTTGATCGTGCGCTGAACAGGGCTATCCCGCTGGCATGGATAACCCCTGCGCCCGCTTGACCGTGCGCAGCACGAAGCTGGAATTGACATCGGCCACCTCGGCCTGCGCCAGCAGTTTGTCCAGCAGGAAGCGGGAAAAATGCTCCAGCCCGCCCACCACCACGTGCAGCAGATAATCCATGTCGCCGGTCAGGGCATGGCAGGCCACCACTTCTGGCCAGGCGTTGACCTGGCGCGCAAAGGTGTCGATGCGCTCGGCGTCGTGGCTTTTCAGTTGCACCCGCACGAAGGCCTGCAAGCCCAGCCCCAAGCGCTCCGGGTCCACTTCGGCACGATAACCACGGATCACGCCTTCACGCTCCAGCCGCTGCACCCGGCGCAGGCAGGCCGAGGGCGACAGATGCACGCGTTCGGCCAATTCCGCATGGGTCTGGCGGGCGGCACGTTGCAGCTCGGCCAGCAACAGCAAATCGATGCGATCCAATTCTATTGCGCTCATTTTCATCACTAATTATTGAATTGATGCATATATCCTGCACTTGGCTGCCATTTTCACGCAACAACGCTGCCATTCTGCGCGTTGCCGCGCCTATGCTGAAGGTTCCCTCTGCCACCCCGGAACCGCCCATGCTTGAGCAACCGCGCCGCCTTGAAAGCGTGCAGACCGAACGCGGCTCGATCCCGGTGTACGCCACCGGCACCGTGGAGCAGCCGTGGGCGCAGTACACCGCCACCGACCATGCGGTGTGGCAGCAGTTGTACGCACGCCAGCAAGACTTGTTGGTGGGCCGCGCCTGCGATGCGTTTTTGGCGGCGCAAGAAAAACTGCGGATGCCGGCCGACCACATTCCAAAATTTTCCGACCTCAACCAAATTTTAGGTGCCGCCACCGGCTGGCAGATCGTGGCTGTGGAAGGCCTGCTGCCGGAACTGGATTTCTTCACCCATCTGGCCAACCGCCGCTTCCCGGTGAGCTGGTGGATTCGCAAACCGGAGCAGATCGACTACATCGAAGAACCCGACCTGTTCCACGACCTGTTCGGCCACGTGCCATTGCTGATGGACCCGATGTTCGCCGACTACCTGGAGGCCTACGGCAAGGGCGGAGTGAAGGCGCATGGTTTTGGGCCGGAAGCACTGATGCAGCTGGCGCGGCTGTACTGGTACACGGTGGAATTCGGGCTGATTCGTCAGCCGGACGGGCTGCGCATCTACGGCGCCGGCATCGTCAGTTCCAAGGGCGAATCCATCCACTGCCTGGAAAGCCCGGCACCGAACCGGATCGGCTTCGACCTGGAACGCGTGATGCGCACCCGCTATTGCATCGACCGTTATCAAAAAACGTATTTCGTGATCGACAGTTTCGAGCAGTTGATCGACGCCACCCTGCCGGACTTCGCGCCCCTCTATGCGCGCCTTGCCGGGCAAGACACCATCCCGGCCGGAACCGTGCTGGACACCGATGGGGTCCTCAATCGCGGCACGGGCGAGGGTTGGGCGCAGAACGCCGACGTCTGATTCGGCAACCCGCGTTCACGCTGGCTCGACGCTGCCAGACGTAACCAGCGGGCGTTTTGCACCGGTCGCACCCTTGTGCCGGCCGGTGCCCTACCAGCGTTGCGCGTCATGCCTCTGCCAGGATCAAGCCATCGCGCAACGTCACCACGCGATCGCAGGCATCGGACATGCGCGTGTCGTGGGTTACCAGCAGCACCGCGCAGTCGAACTTTTCATTCGAGCGTCGAAACAGCGCGAACACGTCCTGCGCCGATTGGCTGTCAAGATTGCCGGTGGGCTCATCAGCCAGCAGCAGCGCCGGCCGGGTGACCAACGCACGCGCCACCGCCACCCGCTGCTGCTGGCCGCCAGACAGTTCGCCCGGCTTGCGGTCGGCGAATGCGTCCATCCCCACCTCCGCCAGCAGGCTGCGCGCCAGATCGCGGTCGGCGGCCGACGGCTTGCCCTTGGCCACCATCAGCGGCATCAACACGTTTTCCAGCGCGGTGAATGCAGAAAGCAGGTGATGGAACTGGAACACGAAGCCAATCGCACTGCCGCGCAGCGCCGTGCGCCGCGCATCATCCATGCCGATGGTCGGTTCGCCCAGCAAGAACAGCTCGCCCGCGGTGGGCACGTCCAGCAGGCCGATGATGTTGAGCAGGGTGCTTTTGCCGGAACCCGATGCGCCCACGAGCGCGGCAAAATCATGCCGCGCCAAGTTCAGGTCGATGCCGTGCAGGACTTCCACTTCATTCGGCTTGCCGACGTTGTAGGACTTGCGCAGCCCCTGCAAGCGCAAGACTGACTGGCTGGCGTCAGGCATTGCGGATCGCCTGTACCGGATCCATGCGCGCGGCGCGGCGCGCCGGAATGGCGGCAGCAATCACCCCGGTCGCCGTGGCCAGCAATGCGGCCGCCAGCAGCAGCGTTGGGCTCAAGGGAATGAAGAACAGCCCGGGGCCGAGATTGTTGAACAACCACACCATTCCGTCGCCGATCAGCGAGCCGATCAACGAGCCCACCAGTCCGAAGATGCCGCCCTGAATCAGGAACACGCCCAGCATCTGCCGACGCGTGATGCCCATTGCGCGCAGGATGCCGACCTCCCGCGTGCGCTGGATGACGCTGACGAACAACACGCTGGCAATGCCCAGCGCCACCGCCACCGCCACGAAGAAGCTGATCATCCGGGTAGACAGGCTCTGCGACTTCAGCGCGTTCATCAACTGCGCATTGGTCTCGATCCAGCTTTCCGCTTTCAGCCCGGTCAGTCGCGCGATGTGCGCCGCCACCGTGTCGGCGGAAAAAATGTCGCGCACGGTGACATCGATGATCGTGGCCGCACCCGGCAAGTTCAGCAGCGACTGGGCCTGCTTCATGTCCAGATAGACATAGCGTGCATCCAGCTCGCGCACGCCCAATTCGAAAATACCGGCGATGTTGACCACGCTGCCATCGCCTTGCCCGGCATCCAGCCGCAGCTTGTCGCCCACGCTCACGCCCAGCGTATGGGCCAGCTGGCTGCCGATCACTGCCTCGCCGGCACCCACGCGCAGCTGGCCGGCGATGATGTCCTGGCGCAGCGGCAGAATCCGCGTGTAGCGCGCCACATCGATGCCCACCAGCGCCACCGATTCCACCGCTTCGCCGCGGCGCGCCAGTGCAGGGCCGGACACGATGGGCGACACCGCGGTGACCTCCGGCATCGCGTCCAGCGCATCGCGTACCTGCTGCCAGTTGTTGATCGAGCGCAGCCGCTGCGCACGCGGCGTTTCCAGGATCAGCTGCACCACGCGCGCGCCAACGGGGGCGACACGATTGACTTCATCCGGCGACTGCACCTTGATATGTGCCTGCGTGCCCAGCGTGCGGTCGATGATGTTGTATTGCAGCCCGGTGATCAGCGCCGTCAGGAACACGATGACCGCCACGCCGACGGCGATCCCGACCAGGATCAGCGCACTCTGGATGCGCCCTTCGCGCAGAAAGCGAACCGCCAGCGTCCATTCGATCCACATGGTCAGTTGAAGCGCACCGGGACTTCGTTGCGGCTTGCCTCGGCGGTGCCTGCCAGCGGCGCGCCCTGTGCGCGGATGCGCACGCGCTGGCCCTCGGCAAGATCCGCGCCACCATCGGCCAACACCACGTCACCCGCCCGCAGGCCGCGCGTGACTTCCGATGCCGTCAATCCGCGCAAGCCAAGCGTGACCTGGATGTGCATCGCCTTGCCACCGCGCACCACCCACACCATCGGCTGGCCGTCTGCACGCATTGCCAGCGCGTCGTTCGGAACCACCAGGGCACGCTCGCGCCGGCCGGTTTCCACATTCACCGAGACCGTCATGTCCTGGCGCAGCTGGGCGGGCACCGGCGCCACCCGCAGCCGCATCTCCACCGTGCCGCGCTGCGGATCCACGCTGGGTGCGATGAAGGCGACGCTGGCCTTGAACGGGCGCTGCGGGAAGGCGTCGGCGATGCAGATTGCCGGCTGGCCCAGCGCGACGGTGCCAAGGTTCTTCTCATCCAGCGGCACCAGCACTTCGGTATCGCCTTGGCGGGCGATCTCGAACAGCACCTTGCCCGGTTGCACCACGTCGCCGGGCTCGGCGTTGCGGGTCAACACGGTGCCCGCCACCTGCGCGCGAATGAGTGTCTTGCCCAGCGCCGCGCGTGTCGCCGCCAAACGCTCGCGCGCAACGGTTTCACCGGGGGCTCCCGGCCCCAGCATGCCCGCCATGGCTTGCGCCTGCGCGAGCGCCGCGCTGGCCGCGGTTTCCGCCTCCTCTGTCTGCTCCAGGGTTTCACGTGCAATCAGCTGGCGCTGCAGCAGCACGCGCCGGCGCTGGGTTTCACGGCGGGCTTGGGCCAGTGTTGCCTGTGCATTGCGCAAGCCTGCCTGCGCCTGCGGGCGGGAGCCCTGCCGCAGCTGCGCCAGTGCGGCCTCGGCTTCGCGCACCGCCGCCTGCTGGTCATCGTCGCGCAGCACGGCCAGCACGTCGCCGGCATTGACCCGATCCCCCTCGCGCACGCGGCGCTCAACCACCACGCCACTGATCTGACTCCCCACCTGCGCGCGCGACACCGAGACCACCCGGCCGGTCGCCACCACGGTCTGCACCAGCGGCCGGGCCGCCACTTCATATGCGGGCAAGCGTGGCCCCTGCCAATGCCGAATCCCTGCCCATGCCAGCAGGATCAGCAGCGCGGCCAACGCGATCCACAGGAAAGTGCGCGGAGAATGCTTCACGGTCGTCATGCCCAGCTAAAGCGCAGGACCCACAGTATGGGCTGTCTTTTGGATTCCTCGGGAAACCATGGCGCGCGTCCGCCTGTTGGTGCCGCTCTCCACCATTGTGGCTACCAGGCACCGGAGGGGTTCAGTTCGGCGACAATAGGTGCATCCCGTTGCCTCTGGTCTGTTGCCCATGTCGAATACCAGCATCTCGCTCACGCGTTTCTTGATCGAAGAACAACGTGCCGGCCGCATCAATGCCGAGCTGCGCTTGTTGGTGGAAGTGGTGTCACGCGCGTGCAAACGCATCTCCATTGCAGTCGGCAAAGGCGCACTGGGCGGCGTGTTGGGGGATGCCGGCCGTGACGGCCAAGCCAGCATCAATGTGCAGGGCGAGGCGCAGAAAAAGCTCGACGTGCTCAGCAATGAAATCCTGCTGGAAGCCAACGCCTGGGGCGGCCATCTGGCCGGGCTTGCCTCCGAGGAAATGGACACCTCGCAGCCGATCCCGGACAAATATCCGCGCGGCAATTATTTGTTGCTGTTCGACCCCCTGGATGGCAGCTCCAATATCGACGTCAACGTGTCGGTGGGCACCATTTTCTCGGTGTTGCGCTGCCCCGAGGGGGTGACGTCACCCACCGACGCCGATTTCCTGCAGCCCGGCACCGCGCAAGTCGCTGCCGGCTACTGCGTCTATGGCCCGCAAACCACACTGGTGCTCACCGTCGGCCACGGCACCCATGCCTTCACCCTGGATCGCGAAGTGGGCAGTTTTGTGCTGACCACGCGCGGCATGACCATTCCGCAGGAAACCAGGGAATTTGCCGTCAACATGTCGAATCAGCGCTTCTGGGAAGCGCCGATGCAGGCCTATGTCGGCGATTTGCTGAAGGGCAGCGAAGGCCCGCGTGGCAAGGACTTCAACATGCGCTGGATCGCCTCGATGGTGGCCGATGTGCACCGCATCCTGACCCGTGGCGGTCTCTTCAGCTATCCACTGGACAGCAAATGCGCGTCCAAGGGCGGCAAGCTGCGGCTGATGTACGAAGCCAACCCGATGAGCCTGCTGGTGGAACAGGCCGGCGGTGCGGCCAGCACCGGCCGCATGCGCATGCTGGAGGTCCAGCCCACCGGCCTGCACATGCGCGTGCCGGTGTTCATGGGCTCGAAGGCGGAAGTGGACACTGCCGTTGCCTACCATCGTTCGCACGATGCGGCATCGGCCTGAGTCACTGTGGCAGGGGGCGGGCAGGCGGATCCTCGTCCAGAACGCATCCTGCGCTCGCCATTCCGCGTGGTAATGCGGTATCTGCCCGCAACTTGGGCAGAATGCACCCATGCATCTTGATCCGCACTTGTGGCCCCAGCTTGCCTTCGGTCTGATTCTGGCCGGCGGGCTGTATCTGTTCATCAGCGAGAAGCTGCGCGTCGATGTGAC
>Ga0138256_10008751_pt1 | contig 10626 bp, 6 predicted proteins | sample KNB2016incub_MG_FD_105486 | JGI IMG/M metagenome (GOLD analysis project Ga0138256, IMG submission 105486) | Active sludge microbial communities from wastewater in Klosterneuburg, Austria - KNB2014incub_MG | ecosystem: Engineered > WWTP > Activated sludge > Unclassified | place: Austria... | reverse complement strand
CTCTCGCTGCTCGGCGTGCGCGCCGGCGTCGTGGTGCTCACCAAGCGGGACACGGTGGACGACGATTGGGTGGCGCTGGTGCGCGACGACCTGCACGCGGTGCTGCAGGGGAGCGCGCTCGAGAGCGCACCGATCCTCGAGACCTCCGTCGTCACCGGTCTGGGGATCGCCGCGCTTCGCGACGAACTCCGACGACAGCTCCTTGCCCTGCCGGTCCGCTCGTCGCACGACCTCTTCCGGATGCCCGTCGACCGGGCCTTCAGCGTCAAGGGTACGGGAACCGTCGTCACCGGGACGGTCTGGAGCGGGTCCGTTTCTGCCGAGACGCCGCTTCGCCTCTTTCCGGCCGACCGCGCCGTACGCGTGCGCGGTGTGCAGCACCACGGGGCCGCCACGACCGTGCTCGCGCCGGGGATGCGTGGGGCGATCGCCCTCGCCGCCGTGGGAGTGGAGGAGGTGTCGCGAGGGGGCGTCCTGGTCGAGGAGGGGGCATGGACCGCCTCGCGACTCCTCCGGGGCGACGTGGCGCTCCTCGAGGACGCGGCGCGTCCGCTGCGTCCTCGAGAGTGGGTCCGTCTCCACCTCGGGACCAGCGAGGTTGGGGCCCGAGTCGTCGTCGCCGGTGGAGCGCTCACCCCAGGGGGGGCGCGGGGTGCACGGCTCGTCCTCGACACCCCGATCGTCGCGCGCGCTGGCGACCGTTTCGTCCTGCGCCTTCCGTCACCTCCCACCACCATTGGCGGTGGGATCATCGTCGATCCCTCACCCACTCAGCGCCGGGCGCGTCCCTGGCCCTCTGGGCTCAGCGTCGAGGAACGGTTGCTCCGGTTGACCGATGAAGCCGGGGAGCGTGGGATCGAGCTCCGCCAGCTCCCGGTCCGCCTTGGTCTCCCTGCGGACGAGTGTCGGGCACTGCTCGCGCGCGACGAGCGCCTCCTCGAGAACGCGGGAAGGCTCTACCTGCGACGTATCGTCGAGGCGCTCGCGGAACGGCTGCTCGAGGCCGTCGAGCGCTATCACGCACGCTCTCCGCTGGAGGCATGGATGCCGAGGGCAACCCTTCGCGCGGCGGTCGTGTCTGACGAGGAGATCGCGACGCTCGGTCTGGCGAGTCTGATTGCCCGAGGGGTGCTTGAGTCAGGGGGGGGCGGCGTCCGCCGGCCGGGGTGGACTCCGGTGATGGACGACGCGGTGGTTCGAGAGCGTGACTGGTTGCTCGAGCGTCTCCGGGCGTCGGGGAGTGAGCCTCCCGCCGTGTCGGAACTTCGTAGCGAGCGCGAGGGCAACGACCCAGTCCCTCTCCTGCGTATCTTGGAACGGGAACGGCTCGTCGTTCAGGTAGAAGGCGATCGGTATTACGCGTCCGATACGCTGGACCAGTTGATCGATCGGCTTCGGCACGGCATGATCCCCGGGCAGGTGTACGGACCGGCCGAGCTCCGCGAAATGATTGGCACGTCGAGGAAGTACCTCATCCCGCTGCTCGAGTACTGTGATCGGCAACGCATCACGGAACGGCGGTCTGAGGGTAGGGTACTGGTGTCGTGAGTGCGGGGACTGCTTTCTTGACACGACCCATGCCGATTCCTATGTTCGCGCCAAGATCCGAAACGTAAACCGCCATCAGGAGTTAGCTCCCGCACCTCTTCTTTGTCAGTTGGAGAAGCACACATGACGCTACGATGGGCAGCACGGTTGGTTGTGCTTGCTCTCTGCGCGTTGGTAACACGGTCCGCAGCGGCCCAGGTGACACAACAATCGAGTCGAGATCCGGCGTCGGGGTCGTCCCTTGGGCAGAACTTCCCAAACCCCTTCAATCCGGAGACGACGATTCCGTTTTCGATTGGTGGGGCACCAGAATGCACCGATGCTGGACGGCAGTACCGCGTCTCGCTGAAGATCTACAACGTCCTGGCACAGTTCGTCGCCACTCCGGTTCTGCAGGGTGGTTCGTCCAGTGTCGCAGGCGGGCAAGCGCTCAGCAACGTGTTACTCACGTGTGGCCAGTACACGGCGTACTGGGACGGCAAGTACCTCATGAACGGTCGCGAAGTCGCCTCGGGCGTGTACGTCTATCGCCTCGAGATCGACGGGAAACCGATCTTCCGAAAGATGATCGTGATGAAGTAGCGATCGCTCGGCAGCACCGCATCTCGCACCAAGTGCAAACGCCTTTCAGCGCCGCGGCATCCTTGAGACGCCGCGGCGCTGGCGTTTGTAGCACCTGAAGGTCCGGCATAGCGCCCCAGCCCACGGGTCGCCCCCGCCAAGTCGGCATGACGTCCGACGCGCCGGCCATTTTTCGCACCCCGCGCGAGCCATTTCGGCCACGAATCGGCGGCACCCCCGTTGCCTTAGGAGAGTGCAGCGTATGGATTTCTCCGCGCGCCGCTCTCACGCCGACCCCACGCGTCGATGATCAACCCCGATCGCCTGACGGTTAAGTCCACCGAAGCGCTCAACGAGGCTCTCGCCCTCGCTCGGCGCAACGGCAATCCGCTCGTGTACGACTTGCACCTGCTGCACGCCCTGTTGGGGCAGGACGAAGGGATCGTCGTCCCCGTCCTCCAGAAGATGGGCGTCCAGGTCGCCGGGCTCCGCGAGGCCGTGGAGCGCGAGATGGGGCGCTACCCCAAGCAGACCGGTGCGCAGCCCTCGCTTTCGCGCGAGATGAACCAGATCGTCGATCGCGCCGAAGAGGAAGCGCGAGGGCTGGGCGACGACTTCGTCTCCACCGAACATCTCCTGCTGGCCCTCACCGACGTGAAGGGGACGGAGAGCAAGGGATTGCTCTCCACCGCCGGTGCCGAGCGCGCGGAGGTGTTGGCGGCGTTGCAGGCGGTGCGCGGCTCCCATCGCGTGACCGACCAGACGCCGGAGGACAAGTACCAGGCGTTGCAGCGCTTCACGCGCGACCTTACCGAGCAGGCCCGCAAGGGGAAGCTCGATCCCGTCATCGGACGTGACGAGGAGATCCGCCGCGTGATGCAGGTGCTGTCGCGGCGCACGAAGAACAACCCGGTCCTCATCGGCGAGCCCGGCGTCGGCAAGACGGCGATCGCCGAGGGGCTCGCGTCGCGCATCGTGAACGGTGACGTCCCGGAGGGGCTCAAGAACAAGCGCCTGATCTCGCTCGACCTGGGCGCGCTCATCGCCGGGGCCAAGTATCGAGGGGAGTTCGAGGAGCGCCTCAAGGCGGTGCTGAAGGAGATCGCCGATTCCGAGGGGTTGTTCATCGTCTTCATCGACGAGTTGCACACGCTCGTTGGGGCAGGGAAGGCCGAGGGGTCGATGGACGCCGGCAACATGCTCAAGCCGATGCTGGCGCGCGGCGAGCTGCGCGTGGTAGGCGCCACGACGCTGGACGAGTACCGCAAGTACGTGGAGAAGGACCCGGCGCTGGAGCGGCGCTTCCAGCCGGTCTTTGTCGGCGAGCCCAGCGTGGAGAGCACGATTGCCATCCTGCGCGGGCTCAAGGAGCGTTACGAGGCGCATCACGGGGTGCGCATCACCGACGGCGCGATCGTCGCGGCGGCCACGCTCTCCAACCGGTACATCGGCGACCGTTTCCTTCCCGACAAGGCGATCGACCTGGTCGACGAGTCGGCGTCGCGCCTGCGGATCGAGATCGACTCCATGCCGCAGGAGATCGACGAGGTGGAACGTCGCATCGTGCAATTCGAGATCGAGCGACAGGCACTGCAGAAGGAGACCGATCCCGCCGCGATCGAGCGCCGTCAGGTGCTCGAGCGCGAACTGGCCGAGGCGAAGGAGACGTCGGCCGGCATGAAGGCGCAGTGGCAGCGTGAGAAGGAATCGTTAGGCGCGGTGGGCAAGATCAAGGAAGAGATCGACGCCGCCAAGACCGCCGCCGAACAGGCCACGCGCTCGGGGGACCTCGGGCGCGCGGCCGAGATCCAGTACGGCACCATTCCGCAGCTGGAACGGCAGCTCAAGGAGGTCGAGGGAACGCTCGCGTCCAAGTCCGGCGAGGGGCGTCGCTTCCTGAAGGAAGAGGTGACGGCGGACGACATCGCCGAAGTCGTGTCGCGGTGGACGGGGATTCCCGTCACGCGCATGATGGAGACGGAGCGCGAACGGCTCACGAAGCTCGAGGACGAACTCGCGCGCCGGGTGGTCGGGCAGCGACAGGCAGTGGAAGCCGTGAGCAACGCGGTGCGTCGCTCCCGCGCCGGCCTGCAGGATCCCAATCGTCCGATCGGCTCGTTCATCTTCCTCGGTCCCACGGGCGTGGGCAAGACGGAAACGGCGCGAGCGCTCGCCGAATTCCTGTTCGACGACGAGACGGCGATGGTGCGCATCGACATGTCGGAGTACATGGAGAAGCACGCCGTGGCTCGGCTGATCGGAGCCCCGCCGGGGTACGTCGGCTATGAGGAGGGGGGGCAGCTGACGGAAGCCGTGCGCCGCCGCCCGTACCAGGTCGTCCTCTTCGACGAGATCGAGAAGGCGCACCCCGATGTGTTCAACATTCTCCTGCAGATCCTCGACGACGGGCGCCTGACGGACTCGCAGGGACGCACGGTCGACTTCCGCAACGTCGTGATCATCATGACGTCGAACGTGGGGTCGTCGTTCATCCTCGAACATGCCGGGAGCGACTGGGCCCTCGTGGAAGCCTCCGTGACCGGGGCGCTGCGGCAGCACTTCAAGCCGGAGTTCCTCAACCGGGTGGACGATACCATCGTCTTCCGCCCGCTCGGCCGGGAGCAGATCGGCACGATCGTCGAGTTGCAGCTGGCGCGCCTGCGCCGGCTCCTGGCCGATCGCAAGATCACGCTGGAGCTGACGGACGAGGCCAAGACGCTCATCGGGAACGAGGGATTCGACCCCGCGTTCGGCGCGCGCCCGCTCAAACGGGCCATCCAGCGCCTGCTGCAGAATCCGCTGGCGATGAGCATCCTCGACGGGCGCTTCGCCGACGGCGATACCATCCGCGTGGTGGTGGGGGACGACGGCGGGTTGCAGTTCGCCAAGGCGGAGTAACGCGTGTCGTTTGCGGCTGACGGAGAGCGCATGCAGGCCGCCCTCGCGCTCGCGCGCGAGGGCGTGTCGGTCGGTGAGGTGCCGGTGGGGGCGCTCGTCGTGCACGACGGGCTCGTGATCGGGGCCTCCGGCAATCGGACCGTGCGTGACCAGGACCCGACGGCGCACGCCGAGGTGGTGGCGCTCCGGCAGGCGGCAGCGGCCCTGGGTCGCTGGCGACTCAATGGCTGCACCCTGTATGTCACGCTCGAACCGTGCGCCATGTGTGCGGGGGCACTCGTGCTGGCGCGCGTCGACCGCGTCGTCTTCGGCGCTTGGGACGAGAAGGCCGGGATGGCCGGTTCGGTCGAGGACCTCCTGCGGCACCCGCGACTGAACCATCGCCCCGAGGTGCGCGGCGGGGTGGAGGCGGAGGCCTGCGCGTCGCTCCTGCGCGACTTTTTCGGCAGCCGGCGCGACGCCTCCGACCGCTGACGCGACCCGCGCGGCCGCGGCGTTGACCTTTGGCGTCGTGCGGCGTCCTACGTTCGACGACGCCCCGCCGGATGCCGCCGACTCCCACGCACTCTCCCGTCCAGTTGATTCCCCGCGCCGCCGACTGGCGCGGCTTCTTCGCGCCCGGCCCCGCCGCCGCGGTGATCGACGCCGGGAGTGCCGGCGAACTGGTCGTGGCGCGGGTCCGCATCGCCCTCATGGGCGCGATCGCCTTCGTCCCGCTGGTGAGCATGTACGGCGCGAAGCACGTCGGGGTGCGCGAGAACCTCTCCGCGCTCGTGACCGTGCTCGCCGGCCTGGTCGTCTCCGCGGCGATCCTCGTGCTCGCCAGGCGCAACGATCGGCACCGGCGGCTCGCCATCTTCACGAGCGCGTTCGACGTCTCCCTCGTGTCGGTGACACAGCTCGCGTACCTGTTGCAGGACTTCCCGTCGGCGGCCGCCAACTCGCGCACCACCTTCGTCGCGTACTTCATGGCGGTGGGCGCCACCTGCCTGCGGTGGGATGTGCGCATCACGCTGTTTGCCGGCATGTTGGCGATCGTCGAGTACAGCGCCATCGCCGTCCTGGCCTGGGCGCGCTGGCCGGCGATTCCGACCCCCGACGTCCTGGTCCACGGGGAGTTCGTCTGGGGTCACCAGATGGGACGCGTGGTCTTTCTCATCGCGTTCACCGTGATGTGCGCGGCGATCGTGCGGCAGTCCGTGCAGCTGCGCATCTCCTCCACGCACGACGCGCTCACCCGGCTCATGAACCGGGCCTTCTTCGAGGAACGGCTGCGCGACGAGTTGTCGCGCGCCGCGCGCACGCACTCGGCGCTCTGCGTCGCGCTCCTCGACATCGATCACTTCAAGCGCGTCAACGATGAACACGGGCACGACGCCGGCGACGCCGCCCTGCAGGTGGTCGCCTCGGTGCTGCGCCGGGCCGTGCGTCGCAACGACCTGATTGCCCGCTGGGGGGGCGAGGAGTTCGCGCTCGCCTTTCCCGACACGCGCCTCCCCGAGGCGTTCGGGAAGCTCGAACAGCTCCGACTCGAGGTCGCCTCGCACACGATCGTCCTCCCATCCGGGGCGCAGTTGCGGCTGACGGCTTCCGCCGGATTGGCCACCCTCGGCGATGATGGCGCCGACCTGCGGACGCTCCTGCAGGCGGCCGACCAGCGCCTGCTCGAGGCCAAGCGCAGCGGGCGGAACCGCGTCAGCATGACCGCCCCCACCCGACCGCAGAGCGGGGGGTGGCGGGTCGTCGTGGCCAGCTGAGCGACACTGCCTGCGCGCCGAGCGAATGCGGCGCGCTCGTTGACTACGCTTCTACCCCCGAATATTCTTCGCGTCTGTTTTGGACAGGTGTCCGAGTGGCTGAAGGAGCCGGTCTCGAAAACCGGTGTACCGGCAACGGTACCGTGGGTTCGAATCCCACCCTGTCCGTCGAACATCGCGCGCACTCGCGCGCGGCCAACGCGCCGGAGCGTCTTTCCGGCGCGTTGTCGCTTGAGGCGGCACCCGTTGCGGGGCGTTCGCGCGAGTGAGCAGCAGGGGCGGGACGCCGCGACGGTCGTCACCTCCCCTCGAAGAGCGTTGGACGGGTGGCCGAGTGGTTTAAGGCGCACGCCTGGAAAGTGTGTGTACGTGAAAGCGTACCGAGGGTTCGAATCCCTCCCCGTCCGTCGGGGGCTCGTCCCCTGCCAACGGCCCCCCGCCTCCGCGGGGGGCCGTTTGTGTTAGGCGTGGGTTCATGAAGCGCGCGCAGATTGCCACCAGACGCGCCGGCGGCCAGATTCGCGGCTGACTCGCGCGTTCGCGCCATCGCAGGCGCGAGAGCCGCCCGCGCGCGCAGCTCGCCACGCGGCCCCCCTCCATCACGCCGTCACAGCCCCCCGCATGCCCAACCTCGCGATTCTCCACCCGCAGGTCGTCCATTTCGTCGTCGGCCTACTCATCGTCGGCGTGCTGTTCCGGCTCGTCTCGCTCACGGGAAAGCTGTCGTGGACGAATCAGGCCGCCGCCGCGCTCCTCATCATGGGGACCGCAGCGGCTGCAGTCGCCGTCAAGTCGGGAATGGATGCACACGGGCCGGTCGAGCGCGTCCCCGGCTCTCGCCCGATCGTCCAGGAGCACGAAGAAGCCGGCGAGACGACGCGCAACATCTTCTTCGGCGTCGTCCTCCTCGAACTTGGTGCCCTCGCCCTGTCAGGCGGGGCCCAGCGCGCCCTGCGCTTCGGCTCGGCGGCCGTCGGCCTGGTTGGGCTCTTCTTCCTGTATGAGACGGGGGAAGAAGGGGGCGAACTGGTCTACTCGTACGCGGGCGGGGTCGGGATTCGCAGCGGCGAACCGGCTGACGTCGAGCGTCTGCTCCTCGCCGGCCAGTACCATCAGGCGATGCTCGACCGGAAGAATGGAAAGGGGGCCGAAGCAGCGACGCTGATCAGTGAGATGGCCAAGCGCTTTCCCAACGATACGTCGGTCATGATCATGGCCATCGAGTCGTCACTGCGCGATCGCAACGACGCTGCGGCAGCGCTTGCCGCCCTCGACGCGTTCCGCGTTCCCGCCGACAACCGACGCCTCGTGATGAGCACCGGGATGCTGCGGGCCGATGCACTCGTCGCGATGGGGCAGAAGGACTCGGCCCGCGCCACCATTCAGGCACTGCTCAAGGCGGTGCCGGACAACCCGCGCCTGATGGCGAAGCTCGACTCCCTCAGGTAGGGCAGCTCCTGCCTCTTGCGCGCGTCTCGCCCGACGGCAAACGCTTGTCGGGCGCGACGCCATGTCGCTTCACCGCAACGCTTATCGGCAGCGTTGGCCCTGTTCAAGCGTGATTCCGCTCACAAATTTCGGGAGACGAATGGCACATCTCCTGCCTTGGATAGTCGCCGAGAGGCGAGCATGTGTCGTCCGTCGCGACGCAATCTCCCAGGCCAGGGCACGTCGGGCCGGCGCATGCCGTTCTCTCTCCCCCGGTCCGTTCGAACACCACGGTTGATCCGGAGTCGTCGACGTGAAGGAGAATCGCCACCTGACGCTTCTTTCTCGCATCGCCCTGCTCGTCACGGTCGGTGACCTGGCGACCAAGGCGGCGGCGAAGGAGCTGCTGTCTGGCGAAGCGACCTGGTTCGCGTCGTGGCTCCACTTCGCCGTCGTGCACAACGATCAGGGGGCCTTCGGATGGTCGGCCGGGGTGTACACCTGGCAGCTCAACCTCGCCCTGACCATGGCGGCGATCGTCTTCATGATCCCCGTCACCCGCGATCTGGCGCGCATCGATCCGTCGGCGCCGCGCGCCCTCGGGCTCATCGTGGGGGGTGCCCTCGGGAACCTCGCCAGCCTGGTCACCTCTCCTTACGGGGTGGTGGACTTCATCCAGATCGACCTGGAGAACGTGGGCGTCGCCCTCAACGTGGCCGACGTGGCCGCCTACGCCGGGCTGGCGATGATCCTTCGGACCGGGGGGCTCCTCGTGCTCGCGCTCCGGCGGGAGGGGCGGCTGCAGCCCTCAGCACAGGCCCCCGTCCCCGACATCTTCGCGGAGAAGGCGGCGCTCAAGGCCAAGCTTCGCGCGCATCGCCGCGACGACGATGCGCGTCCGGTCACCCCGCTGGGCGTCCCGGACATCGCGGTCGTCGACTGGAATCGGGTGACCCGTCCCATCGCGCAGCTCGCCGACAGCCCGCCGTCGGAGGAGGTCGAGGTGATCGACATTCGCGATGCCGGGCGTCGGCGCGGGGTCGTGGGGGAGATCTCTCCTGCGCCGTCCGAGCGTGGGCGGGGGGCGCTTCGGCAGCTTTCGACGAAGCTCGACGCGACGGGCGACTCGCCGGAGCGCTGACCGCCTCCGACCGGGGGAGGGGCAGCTCCTGCCGCCTCACCCTGCATGCCGACGTGTGGGACGTCGCCAATAGGTGACGACAACCACACTCATGCGTATGAAGGTAGGCGGTTTCTGCCGCCGTCCTCCGATTCGCCACTCGGCATGCGCCTTTCGATCGGCCAGAAGCTCACACTCGCGTTCAGCGCCGCGGTCTCGATTCTCCTCGTGACCGGCGTCGTGTCGTATCGCAATACGCGTGAGCTGCTGCGGACGACCGACGCGGTGTCGCAGGCGCAAGCGGTGCTGGCCTCGGTAGACGGCGTCGCGGCGGCGCTGGCCGATGCCGAGGCGGCCGCCCGCGCACATGCCCTGACGGGGGCCCCCCTCCATAGCCGACAGTTGCAAGGCGCGGCCGACGTGGCGGGCGGTCACCTCAGCAACTTGACCCAACTCGTGGTTGGCGACTCGCTGACGCGTCGCGATGTCGGTACCCTGGATACGTTGGTGGCGCGGCGGATCGCGATGTTGCAGCAGGCGATGCAGCTGCGGGCCGGGGCTATGCTCGATTCGGCGACACGGCTCGTGACCAGCGACGATGCCACGTCCGGACGGGGCGCGGCGCTGTCGCTCATCGCCACGGTGCGCGATCGCGAGCGCGAGGAGTTGGCGGCGCAATCGGTCGCCGCCCATCGCAGCGGCAGCCGTGCCGACTTCATCCTGCGGTTTGGCCTGCTCCTGGTGGCACTCCTCGGTCCGCTCGCCTTCTTCATGGTGCGCAACGACTTCACGTCGCGCCAAGAGGCGGAGCGTGCCCTCCTGGAGAGTGAGTCCCGCTTTCGCGCGGCGACCGACGGGAGCCTCGACGCGTTCTACGTCCTGCGTGCCATTCGCGACGGGACGGGCGAGGTCCTCGACTTCGAGTTCGTCGACCTGAACGCACGCGCCGAGTCGTTGCTGGGGCACGGTCGCGGCGAGGTCCTCGGGCAGCGACTCTGCGAGCTGATCCCGGCCAATCGTACGCTGGGATTCGTCGAGAAGTACCGGCAGGTGATGGAGACCGGGGTGGTGCTCGAGGAGGAATGTGAGGTGATCTCCCGCGACTATCACGCCGCGTGGATTCACCACCAGGTCGTCCCGCTCGTCGATGGCGTCGCGATCACCTCGCGCGACATCACCGAGCGGCGCCGACAGGAGGAGGCGCTGCGCGCGCTCTCGTTGATCGACGAACTGACGGGGCTCTACAACCGGCGCGGCTTCCTGACACTTGCGCAGCAGCAGCTCAAGCTGGCACGACGCGGGCACCGCGAGTTG
>Ga0138256_10008750_pt1 | contig 10628 bp, 11 predicted proteins | sample KNB2016incub_MG_FD_105486 | JGI IMG/M metagenome (GOLD analysis project Ga0138256, IMG submission 105486) | Active sludge microbial communities from wastewater in Klosterneuburg, Austria - KNB2014incub_MG | ecosystem: Engineered > WWTP > Activated sludge > Unclassified | place: Austria... | reverse complement strand
TCCTCGGGCCCTCGGGCTGCGGCAAGAGCATCGCGCTGCCTGATTGCCGGGCTGACCTCGCCCAGCAGCGGCGCGATCGACCGCACGCGACCCGGTGTGCCCGTCAGCCGGGGCACAATCCCCGGCTGCAGCATGTCGCCGAAGTCATGGCTGCCTACGTGGATCACCTGCTCACGTGCGGCGTAATGTTCGTCGTTCACGATGTCTTCCGTGCTGTAGACCTTCGACGCTGGCACGCCGAACTCGTCGCAGATGCGCTGGCAGTCCTCCAATGTCACCGTCTTCACCCATTCCCCGATGATCTCGTGGATGTCCGCGTAGTTCGCCTGCAGCGTCTTCCGCGGCGTGAATCGCGGGTCCTTGGGCAACTCCGGCTGGCCAATCGCATCGCACAGCCGCTCGAATACGCGCTGAGTCGTCGCGTTGATGATGATGTAGTGCCCGTCTGCGGTCTCGAATTGCTCCGCAGGCACCACTCCCGGGAAATAATTCCCGGACCGTTCCCGTTGCTTGCCGGTCTGACTGTAGCCGGCCACGTGCGCGCCGCTCATCCGCCACACGGCTTCGTACAGCGCCACGTCGACATCCTGTCCCTTGCCCGTGCGCTCCCGTGCCTGCAATGCCGTCACGGCGCCGAACGCCGCGAACACGCCTGCCCCGTAGTCCGCGACGAAATAGCCGGGCCGCACCGGCGGACGGTCAGGCCAGCCCGTCAGGTACGTCAGTCCCCCGAAGCCCAGCGCTACTCTGTCGAAGCCCGCGCGATCGCGGTATGGCCCCGTCTGGCCGTAACCGCTCAATCGTACGCAGACGAGCCCCGGGTTCGTCTTCCGCAGGTCCTCCGGCCCCACTCCAAATCGCTCAAGTGTCCCCGGCCGGAAGTTCTCCACAAGCACGTCGGACGCATCGCAGAGCTTGCGAAAGAGCGCCGCCCCTTCCGCACTGTGCAGGTCGATCGTCACGGATTTCTGCCCGCGGTTGTCCTGCGCAAACGAGATGTTCCCCCTGTTTGCGTCCCCCGTCCGCGGCTGCTCCACCTTGATGACCTCCGCCCCAAATTCGCCGAGCAGCGTCGAACAAAACGGCGCTGCGAGGATCTGGCCCGCGTTGATCACGCGCACGCCGCTCAATGCTTCAGGAAGGTTCTCGTCCATCCGCGCGATACTACGGCAGTCATGCCGTCGGACACATCGCAACCCACGTTCTATGAGCGCGTCTATGAGTTCGTCCGGTCCGTCCCGCGCGGATCGGTGGTCACCTACGGCCAGGTCGCGCTCGAACTCGGGTCTCCTGCCGCGGCCCGCGCGGTCGGCTACGCGCTCAATGCGCTCCACGGCGATACAGACGTCCCCTGGTGGCGCGTGATCAATGCCCGCGGTGCGATATCGCTCAAAGGCCGCGGCGCCTCTGCCGACCTCCAGCGCGCCCTGCTCGAACGCGAGGGTGTTCAGTTCGCCACGGATGACACCTGCGACCTCCGCCGCTATCGCTGGTGGCCCCCAATGGAGGATTTCACCTCCGGCTAACGTCGGATTGTATAGGGCATAGCTTTGTATACAGTGCGGATATGTCAGATCTCGACCTCTCATCCGCAGCCTCAGCGTTCGTCCGCGCCGGTAGTCCTGACTTCGGCAAGACCGCAACAGACTATGCCCGTCATCGTGCCGGCTTCCCCCCAGAGCTCTTCGAGCGCCTCGCTTCCACCTTCGGCATTGGGCTCTCCGGTCAGCGCTGCCTCGACCTCGGAACCGGCACCGGTACCGTCGCTCGCCAGCTCGCCCAACGAGGCTGCGCCGTCACTGCGCTCGACATCGCTGAACCTCAGCTCCATCAGGCACGGATTCTCGATATCGAGGCCGGAGTCAGCGTTGACTACCGTGTCGCCTCCGCCGAAGAAACCGGACAGCCACCGTCCACGTTCGATGTCGTCACCGCCGGCCAGTGCTGGCACTGGTTCGACCCAACGCGCGCGACCGCGGAGGCTCGCCGGGTCCTCGTCCCAGGTGGCAGCCTCGTCATCTGCAGCTTTGACTGGCTGCCGCTGCCCGGAAACGTTGTGGAGGCCACGGAGGCACTGATCGTGGCCCACAACCCCGCCTGGAAGCTCGCTGGCGGCCTCGGGATGCATCCGCGGTTTGCTCGCGATGTCGCGATCGGCGGGTTCACCGGGATCGAGACCTTCTCGTTCGACCTTGACGTCCCCTACTCGCACGAAGCCTGGCGCGGCCGAATCCGCGCTAGCGCTGGCGTCTCCGCGAGCCTTGCTCCTGATGCTGTCACCGCCTTCGACAAAGAACACGCGGCTATGCTTGCCCTTCGCTTCCCTGCCGGCCCGATTCTCGCCGCGCATCGGGTCTGGGCGCTGGTTGCCCACGCGCCGTAGTGGATCGCCCTACCTCCGGGCGACCCGGCTGTCGACCAGGTCCCGGAGCTGCTGCGCCACGGTGTCGATGTTCCTGTTGAAGTCGCGATAGTCCGACGTGTTGCGCTGGCGGATCGCTGCCAGTCCGCGGTCCAGCTGCGTGCGGTAGTTGGTCAGGATGCCTTCCAGCTCCGATTCGAAGCTCGTCGTGTTCTCGTCAGCGTCGTCCGGGGGCGTCGCTGCCGCCATGGTGTCGAGTTCGCAATTTGCGCTCCCCGCATACTCGACGAACGCCGGGCGAAAGCTCTCACTCCGGTAAAACTTGCCGTCCGGATAGCGTGCCCTGAAGCCGGCCAACGAAGTCTCAAGCTCTGCGGCGCCCGTTGAGATCACGTGATAGTACTGGGTCAGCGCCAACCGGAACGTGCCTGGCGTCGCTGTCGCGACCGGCGTGGGGCAGGGGGCCGCCTCGGGCAGTGCCGCCCCGCCTCCACAACTCGCCAGCAAAGCCCCAGCCGCCAGCGCGGCCGCGATGGCCCGAATCACGACCCCAGCCCCCGCAGATACTCGGCGGCCGAACGCATGGCGATGCCACGATGGCTGATCGCATCTTTCTCCGCGTCGCTCAGCTCTGCCGCCGTCCGCCCGTCGGCGGTCACGAACAGCGGGTCATAGCCGAAGCCACGTGTGCCCCGCCGCTCGCGGCTAATACGGCCCTCAAAGGTCCCGCAGAACAGCTCAACCTGGCCATCTGGCCATGCCACGGCCACGACCGCCTGGTAGCGCGCGGTACGTGCCTCGTCCGGGACAATGTCCAGTTCCCGCAGCAACAGGTCGTTGCGCCCTTCGTCGTCCAGTCCTTCGCCGCCATACCGCGCCGAAAACACGCCCGGCCTGCCGCCTAACGCGTCGACCTCGATCCCTGAATCATCGGCTAACGCCAGGCAGTCGCCCGCGCGGGCGTAGGCCGCAGCTTTCTTCGCTGCGTTGGCTGCATACGTCTCCCCATCTTCCACAACGTCGAGCGAAAGGCCGGCCTCAGCGGGCGTGACAACCTCAACCGGCGCCTTCGCCAGTAACCGCTGGAATTCACGCACTTTCCCCGGATTCGATGTCGCAAGCAGTAACCGCACGATCCGAAGTCTCCCGTCCGAGACCGTCCGCGGCAAGCGCTGCTATTCTTCGCTACCAAGGGTCCTGAGGATTGGCCCATGCGCGCGATGGCGCTCAAGGACAGGGAGCGGAGCATCGAAGCACTGCCCGCGCTCCCGCGAGGTCCAGGTCTGTGTGCTGGAAGGACTGGCGGCATTCAGTGCACGTGCTGACCCGAAGGACTGCAACCGCGTCGTTGGCTCATCAGGCAGGTCAGATTCGCGCTGCCTCTGGGACAACGTCGCGGTAGCCCGGTTGGACGATATCGTCAGGCCTGATAGCCAAGACCTCACGAACTTCATCGCAAGGGATTCGCGAACGCCGGGCGTGCTCGATCAGCTGTTCGGGACTCTGTGCCTCGTAGATGCAGTGGATTTCGCCGCCTTCCTGGTCCCAATGCGAGACCACCCAGCGGAGGCCCTCAAAATCAACTGCGCAGACCAGTGCACGGAATCCGGCCGCATCGATATCCTCGGCGGTCAGGTCCGGCACCAGCCGGCGTATGTGGTACAGCGGCATCACAATCCCTCGGGTCGTTGCGCTGCCTCAACCGGTTCGAGCACGCTCTGGATGTCCGAAGCCCGGATTCTCAGGGCGCGTTGCCCCGTGAGCCTGCGCGCCGGTAGTCTACCAGTCCTGATCCAGCCCCGTACGGTCTGGACATGGACACCAAGGTACTCGGCCACCTCTTCGGGCGAGTACAGCGTTTCGAGCTCAGCTTCGCCGCGTTGACGCCCCTTGGCGTACTGCTCGACCTGTTCCGGCGTAACTCCGAGTTCCCCGAACACGCGCCCGGACAATCCCTCACCGAACCGCATGAACGCCAGCAGGAAATGCAGTTCGTCCAGGCGCCGCTCGCCGCCTCGCCCCACTTCGTCCATCAGCACCCGCGTGAAGCGCACGTAGTCGTCTGCGAACACGGGCTCGCCAACGAGCGGCGCCGCGGCGCCGGTTCGCCCCACGATGTCCTCGATCACCCGGACGTCGATCGTGATGGGCCCGTACGAAAAGTAGCCGAACCTCGCGGTGTGGCGCAGGTACGCGAGGAAGAGCAAGTCCGCCGTCACGTTCGACTCGGAATGCTCAGCCATCTCGACTACGTCTCGTTGCAGTTCATGCATGAATCCGAGGTCGAACTGCCGTCTTCCGCTCTCTTCGTGCTCGATCCCCTCCAGGTAATCCATTCCACAAAGATAACAGAGGCACTCTCTAAAGCAACGCTAACCGATTCTAATCGCTTGACCCCAAGGGCATCTAACGCTTACAACTGCGTGTAACGTAGTCCAAGGAGATTCAACGATGACTGCCCCAACCCTCGAACGCCCCGTCCTCGCCCAGGACCTGATCGACCGGTGTGGCGACCGCGCGCCAGGGTACGACCGCGAAAACGCGTTCTTCTCTGAAGACTTTGAAGAGCTCCGCGAGGCCGGCTACCTGAAGATGGCAATCCCCGGAGACCTTGGCGGCATGGGCATGTCCCTTGCCCAGGTGTGCCTCGAACAGCGCCGCCTTGCCTACCGCGCCCCCGCTACCGCCCTCGCCACCAATATGCACATCTACTGGACTGGCCTCGCTGCCGACATGCGCCGCATGGGCGATCCGTCGCTCGAATGGGTCTTGAAGGAGGCGGCAGCGGGTGAGGTCTTCGCCGCAGGCCACGGCGAACGCGGCAACGACATGCCCCTCTTCCTCTCCACCACCCGCGCCGAGCGTGTCGACGGTGGGTACAAGGTGTACGGCCACAAGATGTTCGGCAGCCTCACCCCCGTCTGGACTCGCCTCGGCCTCCATGCCATGGACTCGACCGACCCGGCAAACCCGCAGATAGTCCACTTCTTCATGCCCCGCGATACCCCGGGCTACCGCATCGAGCCCACCTGGGACACCCTTGGCATGCGCGCCACCCGAAGCGACGACACCATCCTCGAAGGCGCTTTCATCCCCGATAAGTACGTCGCCCGCAAGCTTCCCGCAGGCACGGCTGATCTTTTCGTCCTCGGCATCTTCGCGTGGGCGGAACCGACATTCGCCAGCATCTACCTCGGTCTCGCTCGCCGCGCCCTCGATCTCGGGATCGAAGGCGTGAAGAAGCGGTCGTCCCTCGCTCTCGGCCGCTCGATGGCCTACCACCCGGAGGTGCAGCACCAGGTTGCCGAGGCCGTGCTCGCGCTCGAAGCAGCTGAACCACAGGTCGAGCGCATCGCCCAGGAATGGTCCGATGGTGTCGACCACGGCGGCGACTGGCCGCTCAAGCTCGTCGCTGCCAAGCACAACGCGGTCGAAGCCGCCAAGAAGGTCGTTGACGCCGCGATGACCATCTCGGGCGGCGCCGGCATGTTCCGCACCAACGAACTCGAACGTCTCTACCGCGACGTCCGTTGCGGTGGCTTCCATCCGGCCAACTCACTGCTCGTCCACGAACTCGTCGGCAAGATCGCCCTTGGCATCGATCTCGGCGAACAGCCCCGCTGGGGCTAGAGTCCCGGCCGCACTTCCTCCACAATCCTCCCCGGCCCATCACGCCGGGGAGGATCTTTCGTATGCCAACCGTCCACGCCAACGGCATTGACATCTACTACGAACAGCGCGGCGAAGGGCCAGATCTGCTCCTCGTCATGGGCCTCGGTGCTCATTCCGGCGCGTGGGCGCTCAACGCGCCGGCCCTTGCGAAGCACTTCCGGGTCACGACGTTCGACAACCGCGGCGCAGGGCGCACCACGTCCCCGGACGAGCCCTATTCCATGCGTCTCATGGCCGAGGACACCGCTGCCCTCATGGGCTCACTCGGCATCGCCCACGCCCACGTCGTCGGCGCTTCCATGGGCGGCATGATCGCGCAAGAACTCGCAATTAACTTCCCCGAAAAGGTCGACCGCCTCGTCATCGCCTGTTCTCGTGCTCGCGCGGGTGAACTGCGCCGCCTCGTCTCCGTCGCTCAGCGCGCGCTCTGGGAGGCCGGGGTGCCGCGGGAATCCATCGCGGCAATTCAGCAGCCCTGGGGCTCAACTGGCGCCATCCTCCAGGATGAGCAAAAGCCGCTCGATCGCCTCGCGCTCGCCGCGAAGGACCCGTATCCAATCCAAACGCACGCGTACCTCCGGCAACTCGACGCCACGATGGAACACGACACCTTCGATCGCCTGGAGAGGGTTGCCGCCCCGACGCTCGTCCTCGTCGGCGGCGAAGATGTCCTCACGCCCCCATTCGAGAGCGCAGAGATCGCGCGCCTCATCCCCGGCGCAGAGCTGCGCATTCTGCCGCGAGGTGGACACGGGTTCAGCGCTGAGTATCCGGATGACTTCAACCGTGCGGTGCGGGAGTTCCTGGCCCGTTAGCAGCCGGGACTAGTGATGCGCGCCGTGCGCGCCCGGAGCAACGTCCCCGAAGTCGCCTTCCTTGGCGAAGGTCTCACTGCGTTCGATGCTGATCGGCGCGACCCACGCCGGGTTCTTTGGGAAGCCACCAACACGGCGCTTGAACAGGTAGAGGATGCCTAACCCGAGCGCGCTCACTACGATGCCAACAAACATCCAGGTGGCCCCGGGGACGACATCCACGCCGCTACTATCACTGCTTTGTGCGTCGCCGGCGGGTTCGTCCGCATGCAACACCGTGATCGCACTCGTGGCCGGTGACGCATCAGCTGCGAAGGCCGCCCCCGCTGGCGCCGCGATGCAGGACGCCACGGCTGCAAGTACAACGAAGCGGAGCGCAAGAGTCCTCATCCCGGCCAGTCTACGGCGGGTCTTGGCCGGGTCAAGCGCAGGAATCTTCACACTTCACCGGCTTGCAACCGGGACACTGCACTGGCAGCATGGTGTGTGGGGCTGCGCTGGATGTCGTGTCCGCTCCACACATCCGCCGCCCCCATAAAGCCAACAAAGGGCGCCCAACGGGCGCCCTTTCTCGTTGCCTCGAATGTGGCGTGGCTCCTACCAGCCAAGCGCCCTGGCAATCTCCGTCGCCGTCGGCCCTGCCTTCACGATATTCGGGCTGTAACGTGCCGCGGCGGTGTCCGGGTCCTTCAGTCCGTTCCCTGTGAGGATCGCCACTGCCCGGCCACCACGCGCCCGGCCGGACCTGCTCAGCTTTAGCAGCCCCGCCACGCCAGCCGCGCTTGCCGGCTCGGCAAACAGTCCTTCCTTGCGCGCCAGTAGCTCGTAGGCTTCCAGGATTTCCTCATCGGTCACCGCTTCGATTATCCCGCCGCTCTCGTGACGGGCCGCCGTCGCGCCCCCCCAGCTTGCCGGGTTCCCTACCCGGATCGCCGTCGCTACCGTCTCGGGATGCTCGATTGGCGCGCCCACGACGAGCGGTGCGGCCCCCGCCGCCTGGAACCCACACATCCGTGGGTGCAGCGTCGCAAGGCCACGCTCCGCGCACTCCACGAACCCGCGCCAGTACGCCGTGATGTTTCCGGCGTTGCCGACGGGAATCGCAAGGATGTCGGGCGCGTCCCCAAGCGACTCGCAAATCTCGTACGACGCGGTTTTCTGGCCCTGCACCCGGTCTGGGTTCACGGAATTCACGAGCGCCACCGGGCCGTTTTCGCTCAGCTCCCGTGCCGCTGCCAGCGCGTCATCGAAGTTGCCGTCTACCTCCACGATTCGTGTCCCAAACGCGATCGCCTGGGCCAGCTTCCCGGCCGCGACCTTACCGCCTGGCACGAGTACATAACTATCCAGCCCGCAACGCGCTGCATAGGCAGCGGCGCTGGCGCTCGTGTTCCCCGTGCTGGCGCACATCACGGCCTGGGCGCCCGTTTCCACAGCCTTGGCGACCGCCACGACCATCCCGCGGTCCTTAAACGAACCAGTCGGGTTGCACATCTCAAGCTTGAACCACAGCTCGTCCAGGCCGCAGAGGCGTTCGAGCGCAGCCGAACGCACCAGCGGCGTGTCGCCCTCCCCAAGCGTCAGCGCTGGCGTCGCTGCCGTCACCGGTAGCACATGACGCCATCGCGCGAGGACGCCGCGTCCAGGTCCGGTCATGGCTCCTCCGGCGGACGAAAGGCGTGGAATTTCGTTTCCCGGAGCTCTTGCTGCATTACTTCGATCTGCTTTCGGCGGTGCTTTTCCTGCAGCTGATTGTACCGGGCGAACTCGTCCCGGACGTGGTCTACCACCTCGGCGATATCGCGCCGGATGCCAGCCACTCGTTCCCCGAGGCCCGCGTGACGGCCCTCGACCAGCGTGATCTCACCACGCACCTTGTCGACTGCAGTGAGCACGCGGTCCGCCACCTCTTCCGACGACGCGACGCGGGCCTCTAGCAGCGTGTGCTGGTCCCGCCACGCTCCCACCTGGTCCAGTACGTCCTGGCGCAGAGAACGTTCCTGCGCAAACGCCGCCACCGTCCGTTCAGTCCGTTGCACCATCTCGCCCACGACCTGGAGCCGCTCGAAGACGACGGCGAAGCGGTCTTCAAGTCCCTGGAACACAACAGCCTTGACGCGCTCCTCAAGGTCCCGGTGCACCTCGATGCTTCGGTCCAGCCGCAGGCCGAACTGCGCCACGCGGTCTTCGACTTCCCGCTGCCGCTCCACGATCGTCGCCGCCGCCTGCGTGACCTGCGCCATCTGCGCCTGCACCTGCGCAACGCTCGCCGCGATAACGCCCAGCTGGCTCGTCGCCGCCTCGATCCGCCGCATCGCGTCCGCCCGCTCCTCACGGTCGTGCACTGCTTCTGCCTGGAGCAGCCGCAGTGCGTTCTCGACCTCCGCCTTGTTCGTCGTCACCTGGTGCCGGATATGCTCGGCCGACTCGGCAAGCTGTTCCGTGCGCTGCGGCAGGCCCCGGAATGGCGTGAACTTTGGGTCGATCGTCCGGATTTCCCGCTGGCTCAACTCCAGCTGTTCGCCGATGTCGTAAATCTGGCGTTGGAGCTGGTCCAGGTGGGCGACGATCTTCGATTGCTCATCCCGGCTGGCCCGGGCTTCCTGTTCAAGCCACACAAGCGAGTCATCAATGCCGCGGCGGACGTCGTTCACGGCCATCAGCCTTCCACGCGCAGAAAGCTGCCGATGTTGGAGACCACCGGCATGGCGTTGATCTCCTCGAGCGCCGCGTTGATCTCCGTCTCCCGGGCGCGGTGCGTCATGATCACCAGTTCGGCCGTCCCGCGCTCCGCGTCAGCTTCCTTCTGGATTACGGCGGCGATGCTGACGTTGTGCGCTCCCAGCGCCGTCGCGATCTGCGCCAGCACGCCGGGCCGATCGCTCACGCGGACCCGAACGCAGTACCGCGTCTCCAGCGCTTCCGGCCCGAGCACCGGCACGTCGGAGTCTGGTCCCCAGTACTTTCGCTCACGCGCCCCAAGGACGATTGCGTGCGCGAGGTCCAGCAGGTCGGCCACGACGGCGCTGCTTGTCGGTTCGGCGCCGGCGCCCCGGCCCTGGAAAAGGACCGTCCCCGTCAGGTCCCCTTCGACCTGCACGGCGTTATACACGCCGTCGACCTTCGCCATCGGCTCGGCCTGTGGGATGTACACGGGCGCCACCCGCGCTGTGATCCCGCCGCGCACGCGTTCTGCAATCGCGAGCAGCTTGATCACATAGCCGAGCTCTGCCGCGTTCCGGAAGTCCGCGACATCCAGCTTGCTGATCCCCTCGACCGTGATGTCGCCCGGCCGGACGCGCGTACGAAACCCGAGACTCGCCATGATTGCCAGCTTGTAGGCCGCATCGAACCCTTCCACGTCGTTCGTTGGGTCGGGTTCTGCGTAGCCAAGTTCCTGGGCGGCCTGGAGCGCCGCAGCGTACGTCGTCCCCTCGGATGCCATGCGGGTCAGGATGTAGTTCGTCGTGCCGTTGATAATCGCGCGAATCGAGTCGATCCGGTTGGCCAGCAGGTCCCGCCGTAGCGGCGCAATCAGCGGAATGCCGCCGCCCACGCTCGCCTCGAACATGATGTCGAGACCCCTGGCGTGTGCCAGTTCGAGCAGCTCCGGACCACTTTTCGCCATCAGCTCCTTGTTCGCGGTGACCACGTGCTTCCCCGCGCCGATCGCTTTGCGAATCCACGAGCCCGCCGGTTCTTCGCCACCGACCACTTCGACGACGATATCTACCCGGGGGTCATTGATGACGCTATCGACATCCGTCGTCAACAGTGCT
>Ga0138256_10008748_pt1 | contig 10629 bp, 8 predicted proteins | sample KNB2016incub_MG_FD_105486 | JGI IMG/M metagenome (GOLD analysis project Ga0138256, IMG submission 105486) | Active sludge microbial communities from wastewater in Klosterneuburg, Austria - KNB2014incub_MG | ecosystem: Engineered > WWTP > Activated sludge > Unclassified | place: Austria... | reverse complement strand
GCCGGTTCACATCGGCGTCGAGCGTTTCGGCGTCGGGCATATGCTCGGGGTCGGCATTCAGCGATTGCAGCAAGGTTCCAGGGGTATTGTCCGTCTCCTCGCGGATCCGTTCGGCGGCATAGTCGACCGTCTCGCGCGCCGCGTCGGTCCGCGCCTCGGCCCGCGCCCGTGCCTCTCGTGCCTCGGATGCCGCGCGCTCGGCCTCGCGTTCGGCCTCGCCCGCCGCCCTCAGCGCATTTTCCGCCTCGGCCAGCCTGTCGGCGGCGGCACGGCGCCGCGCTTCCGCCGTGTCGATCGCGTCCGACAGTTCCGCACGCTTGGCCGCGATCTCCGCAGGCGCGCTCGACGCCAGCTTCAGTTCCGCCTCGTTCTCGTCCCGCCGCTCGGTCAGTTCCGCCGTGCGCTTTTCCGCGGTCTCAAGCCTCAGCCGCCAGCCGGAGATTTCCTTGATGATTTCCTGCCGCCGCCGCAGCCGCGCTTCGCCCTCGCGGCGCAACTCGTCATGGGCCGACCGCTTGGACAGCATCGTCACCCGCGCCGCCTCGACCGTCAGTTTCACGTCCTCGACCTCGGCCCGCGCGCCCTCCAGATCGGGCAGCGCCGCCACACCCGCCTCGGCTTCCTTCAGCCGGGTCCGCGCGCCCATCGCCTCCTCTTCGTGCCGGGCGAGCGCCAGCCGCGCGCTTTCCAGTTTGCCGCCCGCGATCGAACGGTCCGCCTCGGCCCGGCTTAAAGCCCGGCTTGCATCCGCCATGCGCCGGTCGGCATCGCGCCGCGCCTCGCGCGCAGCCGCATCGGCGGTGGAAGCCGCCGCAAGCCGCCGCGTCAACACTTCATGCGCCTGACGCGCCCCTTCGGCCCGCGCCGCGACCTCTTCCAGATCGCGCTTCAGTTCCACCAGCCGGTTCAACTGCTGCAAGCGCAGGGCACTGGCCTGTGGCGCATCCTCGGCCGCCGCGCGGAACCCGTCCCAGCGCCAGACGTCGCCCTCGACCGACACAAGCCGCTGGCCAGGCTTCAGCGCGCCCTGCAAGCGCGCGCCATCGGCTCGGTCCACCAGTCCGATCTGTCCGATCCGCCGCACCAACACCTCGGGCACCGTCACCAGATCGGACAGCGCCCTGACGCCCGCGGGCAGCGGCTGCGCCTCGCGGTAGCCCGGCAAAACCGCCCAGCCCGAGCCCTTCTCCCCCGCCACTTCGGGTGCGCGCAGATCGTCGGCCAAGGCCGCCCCCAGCGCCTTTTCATAGCCCTTCTCGACCCGCACCCGGTCCAGAAGCTGCTTGCCGGTCTGCGCCTCGCGCTCGACGAGCCGCGCCAGCGCATTCACTTCCGCCCGCAAGGCCCCCGCTTCGCCTTCGGCCTCGGACCGGGCTGCGCGGGCTTCGGTCTCGCGCGCCTGCGCCTCGGTTCGGTCGTCATCGGCGGCGACAAGCGCCGCTTCGGCGGCCTCGGCCGCCTGCTGCGCGGCGCCCTGCGCAATGGCCGCCTGCCCAAAGTCCACCTGCGCCCGACCAAGGGCCGCCTCGGCATCCGCCGCCTGCGCGCCCGCCCGCGCTGCCTCAGATTCGTTCTTCTCCAGCGTCGCGCGCTTGTCCGACAAAAGCCGGTGCGCCGACTGGTGGCGTGCCGACAGACGCGCGACATCTTCGGTCATCTCGCTCAGCGCCGCTTCCCGCGCCTGCAAGATCTGCGCGGCCTCTGCCGCATCGCCCGCCGCCGCCTCCAGCCGGGCCTCGTGCCCTTCGCCCGCCTTCGAAATCTGGCCCTGCTCCCAGTCGAGCCGGGCAATCGTCTCGCCCGCATCCCGGTTCAGGCCGGCTTCCCGCTCCAGATCGCGGGACAATTGGTCGATCCGGCCCTTCAGCGTCTCGATCATCTGAAGCGCGCGGGCTTCTTGATCGTTCAGCGTATCGCGCTGCACGATCAGCCGTTGCAAGATCGCGCCGGCAACCGCTTCCTCCTCGCGCAAGGGCGGCAGCGCATCTTCGGCGGCTTCGCGCGACTTCAGTGCCCCACGCGCCGCCGCTTCGGCCTGGGCCGCGGCCTTGGTGCGTGCGGTCAGATCGCTGTCGGCGGCCAGCCGCGCCTGATCGGCCTCGCGCCAGCGCCGGTAAAGCAGCATCCCTTCGGCGCGGCGCAACTCCTCGCCGATCTCGCGGTAGCGCGCCGCCTGCCGGGCCTGCCGTGCCAGTTGCGCCAGTTGCTGGGCCAGTTGCTCGATCACATCATCGACGCGCAGCAGGTTCTGTTCGGCCCCGCTCAGCTTCAGTTCGGCTTCATGCCGGCGCTGATAGAGGCCCGATATGCCCGCCGCCTCCTCCAGGATCCGCCGCCGGTTCTTGGGCTTCGCGTTGATCAGTTCGGCGATCTGCCCCTGCCGCACCAGCGCGGGCGAATGTGACCCTGTGGAGGCATCGGCAAACAGCATCTGCACATCGCGCGCGCGCATATCCTTGGTGTTGGCCTTGTAGGCCGACCCCGCATCGCGGGTGATCCGCCGGACGATTTCCAACTGGTCCTGATCGTTGAAGCCCGACGGCGCCAGCCGCTCACTGTTGTCGATGGACAGCACGACCTCGGCGAAATTCCGTGCGGGCCTTGTGGCGGCCCCGGCGAAGATCACGTCTTCCATCCCGTCGCCGCGCATTGCGCTTGGCCGGTTTTCCCCCATGACCCAGCGCAGCGCCTCCAAAAGGTTCGACTTGCCGCAGCCGTTCGGCCCGACCACGCCGGTCAGCCCCTCATGGATGACCAGATCCGTGGGGTCGACAAAACTCTTGAAACCGTTGAGGCGCAGGCGGGTGAAACGCAAAGGCCCTGTCCTGAGGTGATTCCGGGTTAGAAATCCTTGGCCGTTCAGGGGCGTCTGTCAACGACGAACCACATCATCTGGACGGGCCCCACGACTTATCCCCAACATGTCGCAGGTTCCCGCCGATGGCTGACCGATTGGCGCGCGCTGGCACCTCTTGACCCGCCCCGCCATCTGCAGCCAAATCCTTCCGAAAGGATGCCCGATGCCCCTAACCATAACCCCGGAATCGCCCCTGACCCAGGATGGCCGCCGTCTGATCGACGGATCGCAGGCCGCCCTGCTGGAGGTTTTCACCCCCGACGAAATCTTCACCTTCTCGCCGGAGGAACTGGCAGCACCCGACACGACCTTTCTGGTCGCCCGCGACGGCGGCGTGGCGCTGGGCTGCGTGGCGATGGTCGATTGCGGGGACTATGTCGAGGTCAAGCGCCTTTACGTGCCAACCGAGGGGCGCGGTCGCGGCATCGCCCGCCTTCTGATGGAAGCACTGGAAACGCGCGCCGCCGGATCGGGCAAAGGGGCCGTCATGCTGGAAACCGGCGATGCGCTCAAACCCGCCGTGGGGCTTTACAGCGCGCTTGGCTACCGGGTGCGCGGTCCTTTTGGCGACTATCCCGAACATCCCGCCAGCCTGTTCATGGAGAAACGGTTGTGACCGGCGACGGACTTGCGCAGGGCGGCAAAGGCCGCTGCCTGTGCGGTTCCGTCACCTATGCGTTCGACGGGCCGCCCAACTGGCAGGCCCATTGCCATTGCGAAAGCTGCCGGCGCGCGACCGCCTCGCCCTTCACCAGCTTCTTCGGCGTCAGCCACGGCAAATGGCGCTGGACCGGCATTCCCCCCGCCAGCTATGCGTCCTCGCCCGGCGTGAAACGGTCCTTCTGCGCCGCCTGCGGCACTCCCATGGCCTATCAGGGCAGCGACCGGCCGGACGAGATTGACCTATATGCTGCTACCCTGTCCGACCCCGCCGCCTTCTGTGCAGACCGCCATGTCCACTGGAATGAACGCCTGCCCTGGCTCGCGATTGCCGATGACTTGCCGAAGATCCGGTCGGAGCGGCGCATGACCGCGACAGAGGATTTCGCCCGGGTCCTCGCCCTCATCCAGACCACATTCGCCTTCATGGAGGGGCGGATCAATCCGCCCTCTTCGGCGGGGCGGCTGACGGCGGACGATCTGGCCCGCGCCGCGCAAACCGGAGAGGTCTGGGCGATCGAGGATCCGGGCCGCCTGATCGCCTGTGTCGTGCTGACGCCGAAGCCCGATCACCTTTATCTTGGCAAGCTGGCCGTTGATCCGGCCTTCCGTCGCCAAGGGCTTGCCGCGCAGCTGGTACGCTGCGCCGCTCAACGGACGCTCGCCCTCGGCCTGCCCGAACTCAGACTGGAAACGCGGGTGGAGCTGACCGAAAACCATGCGGCCTTCCGGGCGATGGGCTTTACCGAAACCGCACGCAGCGCCCATCCGGGTTTTGACCGCCCCACAAGTCTGACCTTCAGCCGCATCGTCTGATCGCCCGCGCGGCCCTCAGCCTACTGTGTCCTGCCGCTTTTGCCGGGCGCGCCACAGGGTGAACAGCCCCGCCGCCGCCACCAGACCCGCGCCCACCACCACATTCGGCCGCAGTCTCTCATCAAAGACGGTGACGCCCAGGATCGCGATGAATACCAATTGAAGATAGGCAAAGGGCTGGACGGCGGACGCCTCGGCCACCTCAAGCGCCTTGATCATCATGAAATGCGCGCCGGCTGCCGTGCAGCACAAGACGCCCATCCATATCCAGTCCTGACCGCTCATCGGTGTCCAGCTGAGCAGTCCCAGCGGCGTCATCACCACCGCCCCGGTGATCCCCACCCAGAAGAACGTGACCGATGCCGCATCCTTGCGCGCCACATAGCGCGTCAACAGCCCGTAAAGCGCGAACATGAAGGCCGACACCAGCGGCAAAAGCGCGTTGGGCGAAAAGACGGTCAGACCGGGTTGCAGGATGATCATCACGCCCACGAAGCCGATACCGATGGCCGTCCAGCGTCGCCAGCCGACGCTTTCGCCCAGAACCGGCCCCGACAGCGCTGCCACCAACAGCGGATAGCAGGCAAAGACCGCGTGACTTTCCACCAGCCCAAGCCTGACAAACGCCAACACCATGATACAGATTTCCGCGCAAAGCAGGATACCCCGGAGAATCTGGAGCTTTGGGAAATGCGTGTGGACCGCCGCGCGGATACCGCCAGGCTGGCGCGCCGCCAGCGCCATCACAAAGGCCGCGAAGAACCAAAACCGGATCATCACCACCATATAGATGCTGTATTGTCCGCCCAGATGCCGCGAAACCCCGTCCTGCAACGAAAAGACAAGGCTTGTCAGCGTCATCAGCACGATGCCCTGGCGCAGGTTCTGGCTCTTCACGTGATCACGTCCTGCTCGTCGGGCAGCCATCCCCGGCTCATATGCCGCTTGCGCCCGTATCCTGAAAGCCGCTCTACCTGAAAGCCCGCCGCCTGCAAGCCCCGTCGCACGAAGCCCGCCGCCGTATAGGTGGCGAAACTGCCGTCGGGCGCGGTATGGTTGGCAACGGCCTGCAAGATGTCCTGCCCCCAAAGCTCGGGATTCTTGGCGGGGGAGAACCCGTCAAGATACCAGGCATCCGCCTGCCCGGCCCAGCGCGGCAGCGTCGCGCGCGCATCGCCGGTGATCACCTCCACCTCTGCCGGGCCAAGGTCGAAGTGACGCAGGCCAGCCTGCCAGCGCGCCAGAAGCGGCCCGGCCACTGCCGCAACCTCGGGGAATGCCTCAAGCGCGCGGGCCATGTCGGCGGCGGGCATGGGATAGGCCTCGAACGAGGTGAAGCGAAACCGCCCCGGCAGCCCGCCATCCTGCCAGGCAAGGAGCGTCGCCAGAAGGTTCAGCCCGGTCCCGAACCCCAGTTCCGCGATCCGCAGCCCGTCGCGGAACCGCCCCGGCAGGCCATTGCCCGCCAAAAACACATGCCGCGTCTCGGCCAGCCCGTCTTGCAGCGAGAAATAGGGATCGTCAAAGAGCACGGAGATCGGCAGGCCACCGTCCCGCCATGTCACGCTTTCGCCCTGCCCTTCGCCCATCATCCCGCCCCAATCCGACGGGGGCGACCATGGCCGAAGGGCGCGATAATGACAATGCGGGGACAGCGGTTTGCGATGGGGGACCGGGCGCGCTAAGAGCGCCTGACAGGGGGGCGATGCATGACAGATGTGACCGTGATGGGGGCCGGCATCTTCGGCCTGTCGATCGCCTGGACCTGCCTGAAACGCGGTGCGCGCGTCCGGGTGATCGAAAGGGCGCGGATTGGCGCGGGGTCGTCGGGCGGGCTGGTGGGCGCGCTCGCCCCGCACACCCCGGAAAACTGGAATGCGAAGAAGCAGTTTCAGCTCGAAAGCCTGCTGATGGCCGAAGGCTTCTGGACCGATGTGGCCGCACAATCCGGCATCGACCCCGGCTATGTCCGCGCGGGCAGGCTTCAGCCCCTGGCCGATGACCGCGCCCTGACCCAGGCCCAGCGCCGGGCGGACGAGGCCAAGCATCTGTGGCGCGGGCAGGCCGACTGGCGGCTGGAAACCGGCAGCGACCCATGGCGCGGGCAAAGCCCGACCGGATTTTGGGTGCGCGACAGCCTGAGTGCGCATCTCCATCCCCGCCGGGCCGGGGCCGCACTTGCCGCCGCGATCCGGGCGCAGGGCGGCGTGATCGAGGAATTGCAGGGCGGCGGCGACCCGTCGTCGCAGGCTGAGCCCCCGGCAGCAATATTTGACGACAGAACATGGCCCGGCCCGGTGCTTTGGGCAACCGGCGTGGCGGGACTGGCCGATCTTTCCGCCGATCTGGGGCACGCGGTCGGCGGTGGTGTAAAGGGGCAAGCGGCCGTCTTTGCCTGCGCCGCGCCGGGCCAGCCGCAGCTGTTCGTGGACGGCCTTCATATCATTCCGCATCTGGACGGGACGGTCGCGATTGGCTCGACCTCGGAACGCGACTGGGAAGATCCGGGCGCAACAGACGCCCAGCTCGACGCACTGATCGCCAAGGCCCGCGCGGCCTGCCCGATGTTGCACTCCGCCCCGGTGATCGGGCGCTGGGCCGGTCTACGCCCACGCGCCGCCAGCCGCGCGCCGATGCTCGGCGCCTGGCCGGACCGGCCGGGCCATTTCATCGCCAACGGCGGCTTCAAGATCGGCTTCGGCATGGCCCCGAAAGTGGCCGAAGCGATGGCCGATCTGCTGCTCGAAAACCACGATACCATCCCCGATGGTTTCCGCGTGGCCGACAGCCTGTAGGGTGATAGTCCGCCCCTTGACCCTTCAGTTGCGCGCCATCTCGCGCCGGAAGGCGGCCATCAGCCCCTGAACCACCTTGACCGCGCGTTCGTCAATCAAACGCCCCTCGCCATCGAACGCCTGCCCCGAACTGGCGATCAGGACCTCAGGCCCCGGCACGATCCTCACCTGAAAGGGCGCCAGCGCCAGCCTGAGCGAATATTGCGAACGGTCGCCGCCCCCGCGCCCAGCCGCCGCCGACAGGATCGCCACCGGCTTGTCGGCCCAGGGATTGCCCTTCACCCGGCTGACCCAGTCGAGCGCGTTTTTCAAAACGCCGGGGATCATCTTGTTGTATTCCGGGGTCGAGATCACGATTCCATCCGCCGCCGCAATCTGTTCTGCCAACCGCGCAACACCTTCGGGAATGCCCTCTGCCGCCTCAAGATCCCCGTCATAAAGGGGCAGCCGCAGGTCCGCCTCGCTATAATCCGCCGGGCCGTAAAGCCGCCGCGCCTCGGCGATCAGCGCCCGGTTGGTGGATGCCGCGCGCAGGGCGCCCGCAATTGTCAGTATCTTCTCGTCTGCCATCTCAACTCCTGCGCAGAACCCAATCAAGAAGTGGTCCGGGCAAAAGCCGCCGCGCCGCTCCCATCAGATAAGTAGGGGTGGTCACATAATAGCGCGCCTTCGGACGTGGGCTTTCCAGCGCCCGCAGCAATTTCGCCGTGACCGCGCTGGCCGGCAGTTCGAACCGGTCGGGCTGGCCCGTATGTTCGTAAAGCCGCTTCAAAAGCCCCGCCTCATATTGCGCGCGCCGCGGGCTGTCGCGCCAATTGATCCAGCGTTCGAAATGCGGGATCGCATTCACGCGGATCTTAGATGTGACCGGCCCCGGTTCGATCAGCACCACGCGGATCGGCGTATCCGACATCTCCAGCCGCAGAACATCGCTCAAGCCCTCCATCGCGAACTTGGTCGCCACATAGGCCCCGCGCCAGCGGATGCCCACGAGCCCCAGGACCGACGAACAATTGACGATCCGGCCAAAGCCTTGCGCCCGCATCACCGGGATCACCTGGCGCGTCAGCTCGTGATAACCGAAAAGGTTCGTCTCGAAGATCGCCCTCAGCGCCTCAGTCGGCAGATCTTCGACCGCGCCGGGGCAAGCGAAAGCACCATTGTTGAAGATCGCGCCCAGCGTGCCGCCGGTCCGCGACAGGGCCTCGGCCAGAGCCGCCGCGATACTGTCGGGATCGGTATAATCCAGACGGAAGCTTTCCAGCCCCTCGCCCCGCAGCCTGTCGCAATCCTCCTCGCGCCGGCAGGTGGCAAAGACCCGCCAGCCCGCGCGTTTCAGCCCGTGCGCCGCGTCATGGCCAATGCCCGAGGAACATCCGGTGATGAGAATGGTTCTGTCCAAGCCTGCCTCGTGCGCTCTGCCGCCGCCGAAGCCCGGCTTACACGGGCTTCGGCAGAGGCGCCAGAACTGACGCAAGGGACAAGCGGGTCAGAACTTCATGGCGAAGTTCAGGCTGGCGCCGGTCGTCGTCATGCCGCCATTGCCGATACCGCTGTGAAAGACACTGGCGCCGATCTGGCCCTTTTCGAACTTGTGGGTGATGCCGACCGATGCCGTGGCGCTGGCGCCTTCGTAGTCGACCGCAGGCCCCGTGACGGTGCTGGTCCAGTTGCCGTCCAGATTGCCCGTCAGGACGGTATCGCCCGCAGGGTCAAGTTGGCGACTGAAATTCACACCGAAGGTCGACCGCGCGATGGCTGTCGCCACCGACGGGATCACCTGGCCCTGATTGTCGGTATAGGCGTCGGAAGTCATGCTGGAATAGGCGGCGCCGATATGAAGCGCCATCGTGGTCGGGCCCGCCAGGACCGGCCCGCTGAGGTCGACCATGGCCAGGCTGCGGCGGGCGTCATACTGGTCGGTATAGGACCCGTCCGGCGAGATTTCATTGTCGGTCTTACCCCAAAGCGCGCGCGCCTGGAACTGCATGCCGGTGGCCGGCAGGGCGGCCGCGACATAGGGGCCGGCAAGCCAGCCAATGCTGTCGTTCGTCGCCGCCCCATCCTCGAACGACTGGTTGTCGGCCTGAATCATGAAGCCGAGGGCGGTGAAGTCATTCACCTGGGTCTGCGCGCCGATGGTGGCGAGCGTATAGCGCGTGTCGGCACTGCCGGAGCCGGACCAGCTTGACGACAAAGCGGTCCAGACCGGGCCAAAGGTGTGCTGCGAATTCAGCGTGCCGGTGGCCTCGGACCCCGACAGCGTGGTGTTGCGGCTGACGAGCGCCAAGGCCAGCCCCGCCGTCTCGACCGCATTGCGCTGGACAGAAGGTTTCAGGGCTTCATCGAAGGCGTCCGGATCGACCTCGACCCACTGGCCGTAGCCGGCGTAATAGCCGCCCTCCGTTCTGATCTGGGTTGAAAACGCGGCCGATGCCAGTTCTGAGGAACACCCGGAAGCGCAATTAGTATAGGCGTTATCAGTGTTAGGAGGAGAGAAACTGCTCGACGGCGCCTTGGGCTGGCTGTTCAGGACGTTGTTGACCACCGCCATTTGCGACGACTGGACGACCTGGACCGTCTGCTGCACCGTCGGCCCGGTCACGCCCGGCGGCGGGCGGGGTGGAGGCGGAGGCGTAATCACTGTCGTGGTGAAGATCGGGAATGTGCCCGATGCGCCCGACAGCGCAAATTGGTAATGGTTGGTCCCGCCCAATCCATCGACCGCCTGAAAATCGAAACCGATGTAGCCGTCGGATGCAAAGCTGCCGTTGGCCCCGTCCTGGGCCAGGCTCTGGATGTTCGTCAGCCCGCACGATTGCAGGGTCGTCGCGCTGATGGACCCGTAGGTCCCGCTGTCGATGGTGAAACTGTCAAAGACCGCGCCGCCCGCGGCCTCAAAGCTTGGGCCCAGGAGCAAGACCTTGGCGGTTTCGGTCATGTCGTCCAGTTCGATGGAGACATTGCAGGACCCCAGCGGGAAAGTGGCGGGCGGGAAAAATCCACTGAGGGCCATCGCCTGGCCCGACCAACCAACCGCCATCGCCCCGGCGATTGCCGCGATGCCCAGCCTAAACCCAGATCCCGCTGTCCACATGCTGTTGCCCCCCGGCGTTTTGCTTTCGTTCAACCGCCCGCACTCGCACGCAACATTCGCGCATCCATAGCAAGTACCTCCCCCGCCGTCCGAGGCAAACTTCCTACCACCCATGGTAGTTCAAACGCCTGTGGCTTCGGCGCAACACCCCCCCGCCAGCCAGAACCTCCTGCCTGATTGCGGTCCGGTATTGTCGCTGCATTGCCCTTCGCCAAATGCCGCTGGACGGGCGCGGCGGCGCGAATTACACGGAAGGCCATGACTGACACCAGCGACGATCTTCCGGTTTCCGCCACCACGTCCGAGCCGCTTTCGCGGGCCATCGGCGAACGCTATCTGACCTATGCGCTCTCCACGATCATGCACCGGGCGCTGCCGGATGCGCGCGACGGGCTGAAACCCGT
>Ga0138256_10008745_pt1 | contig 10633 bp, 9 predicted proteins | sample KNB2016incub_MG_FD_105486 | JGI IMG/M metagenome (GOLD analysis project Ga0138256, IMG submission 105486) | Active sludge microbial communities from wastewater in Klosterneuburg, Austria - KNB2014incub_MG | ecosystem: Engineered > WWTP > Activated sludge > Unclassified | place: Austria... | reverse complement strand
GGCGGTGAGCGCTGCCTCGCCGAGGAAGCCGCCGACCCAGATCGCGTTGACGGAGCCGTTCAGTGATTGCAGTACATTGCCCGCGAGCATCGGCAGTGCGAATGTGAGCAGCGTACGGGCGATTGGTCCTTCGGTGAGCATGAGACGCCGCGGAACGCCGAGTCGCATCAGGTCCGCCCGTTCGGCGGACCCGCCGGCACAACATCGAAGGCGATGGTTGTTCGCGGCTCTCGGCCCGCGATGGGTGTCGTGCCGTGCCACATATAGGACGGGAATAGCACGAGGCAGCCCGGCCGTGGTTGCAGCATATAGGCCACGCCCGCACCTGGGACGGGCATGCGCGGTGCACCGAAAGTAATCCAGCCGGCATGCTGGTTCGGATCGCAGGATTCCGGTGGTACCTCGACGTAATACGCCGAGCTCATCCAGCCCTCGGGATGCACATGGTTGACGTGGTGTCCGCCAGCGTAGAGCCGCACGGACCAACAGCCCGCCATGCGGAACTCCCCTTGGTTTCGCGACGTGAATGGATGGCGGGCGTCATATCCAAGCTGGCGCCGATAGTCGGCCAACGGTAACTCGATTTGGCGCAGGAACGCCCTGATCAGCGGATCCGGATCGCCGAGCAGGCTGCGCGTTGTTTGCGTCCCGAACCTCAGGCTCTGATCGAGCGGGTGCTGCCGAAGTGAATGTCGCTCCAGGAGTCGTGGAAGCAGTTCGGCATTGAATGCCCCGATGGAGGCGTAGTTGGGAGGCGGCGGCACGTCGAACGAGCGAACGAAGCGCCGGTAGTCGTAAAGCTCAGTGTACAGCGGATCGTGCAACAGCCTCGCGGCGGTAGCCTCGTAGGCAAGCCACCGCTGGTCGAGAGGCGAGCGGCGGCGTTCCTGCAAAATCAGCGGCTGCGCTTTGACCGCATCGCCGAGTTGCAACAATATTGCGACCAGATTTTCGACGATCGCTGCGTCGTCGGGCGCAGCCGCGGCTGCCCGGAGGGCCTCGACAACCGCAAGATTCAGGCGCCCCTGTTCCTGCAGGATGACGGCATAGGCCGAACCGAGCGCAGGACTCCACCCGATGGCGCGGATCAGGTTGGAGATCACCGCCTCGGCCTCCGGCAGGCGCCCGGAACGACGATACAGGTCGCCGAGCAGCAGCTGTAACTCCGCGCTTCCGGTCATTATGACGGCACGCTCGAGATCGGCAAGAAAGCGAGGATCGCCGCACATGTAGCGCAGCTTCGCCAACTCCGCATGCGCTTGGCGATCGGTCGGCGCGTCGCGCAGCGCCGCGAGCAGGGCGCCATCCGCTTCGTCGAAGCGACCCAACTCCATGAGCGCGCGTGCTCGATTGAAGTGGAGTTCGTAGCCACGGACGCCGAGTGCGGCCGCACGGTCCAGTTCCGGGAGCGATTCGTCCGCACGCCCGAGTTGGCCGAGCAGTGCACCGAGATTGTGCAGCGCGGCCGCATAACCCGGTTGCAGGACGGTCGCCTTCCTGAGGCTGAATTCCGCCTCGACCAGTCGATCTTGCGCGCGCTGTGCGACTCCAAGCGCAGCCCACGCTTCGGCATCATTGGCGTCGCGCCGGATCAAGGCTCGCGCTTCCGCTTCCGCGCGGGGCGCGACGCCCATATCGTTCAACAAGCGCGCAAGCGCGAGCCTGGCCATGCGGTAACCCGGAGCGAGCGATACGGCTCGTTGGTACTCGGCCTCCGCCTCCGCCGGGCGACCCGAAGAGCGCAACAGGTTGCCAAGATTCGTCCGGAACTCGTGATTGCGCGGCGCTTGCTCGACGCTGGTACGCAACAATGACAGAGCCCGGGGGAGGTCGCCCGCTTGGCGTGCTACCAATCCCAGAAGGTGGGTGGCATCGGCTTGGGCCGGCTCACGGGACAGTATTTCGATGCAAATGCGTTCGGCGTCTGCGTCTCCGCGCGCGTACGCCGCCGCCGCTCGCGCAATAAGGGTCTGCACGTTCACGAATGCAACTGTACATCTTTCAGAGGTCGTCGCCAGGATCGACGACCCCTCGTTGATATCGCGCCAAGTGGGCCCGGTGCGCGCTGTGGGCGGGGTCGCTTCGATGGGTTCCATCGTGGGCGCGCTCGGCTACAATCGCCACAGGAAAGAGGTTTCCGGGCGCGGCAAGGGGCTACTCCCCGTGGGCCCCGGTGGCTGCGAAGGAGCGACCACGCCTCGTAGTTACAGCTGGCAACTACTTCACATGCAGTCCTGGATCAGTAGTGGATGGCACAAATGGCGGAACGGGGCGGAAAGCATCCGGCACTTGCTGGCGCTAGCGGGCAGCGTGCTTTGCTCCTGTTCGCGGGCCTCCTCGCGACAGCGGCATTGCGCGCGGGAGATGTGCCGTCGCACCCATGCGCGACGATCGAAGATGATTTCACCCGGCTCGCTTGCTTCGACCGTGCGTTCCCGCGCGCGGCAGATGCCACGGAAGCTTTCGGCCTCAGCGCCAGTCAGCGCGCGCAATCGACCGGCGAAGTGGCCCCCGCGCGGATTGCGGCGCGCGTGCAGTCGGTCACCCGCACGAGGGTGGGCCAAATGGTAGTAACGCTCGACAATGGCCAAATTTGGCAGCAAGGCAACGGGGAGCCGGACGTCCGATTGGATGTGGGCGATACCGTTACGATCAAGAAGGCTGCGCTCGGCTCCTACATACTCAGCACGCCAGCGGGGCGGTCTTTCCGGGTGCGACGCCTTGAGTGACGCGAAATTTCTATGCCGACGACGTGCGAAACCAGCCCGTTACGCTGTAGCGGCCGACAGGTGTGAACGGTGCCACCATGCTGACGGAATGTGCCTGTGGCACCCGGAGAATATTCAGCGAATTGAAGGTCGGGACATATCCTTCTGCAACATGCCCATCGCCCGCGATGAACTGGAGCACGCCGCCCCAGTCCGCGCACCACTTCGGGGTCAAGCCGAGTACGTAGGCTGCGACCCTGTTCTTGCCGGCCACGTCATCGTCATGAACGGTCAAGAAGTCACCTGCCTCGTACAGTGTCGCTTGCGCGTCGACCAATGAGATTTCCCCGACGCCGGTTACCCTGCGCGCAAAGTCGATGAATTCTGGAGAGTTGAGGAACGCGCACAGTTGCGCAAAGTACAGCTTCCCGAACGCGGAGTCCGAAGTCAGGTCGCTGTCGCGAAAGGACTTGTAGAAGCACGCGAAATTGTAGCGTGCATCAATCATCACGCTGCGACGTAGGTCGTCGAGGGTGTACTTCGACATGACAGCTTGTTCGGAAGGCAAGACGTCGAAATGTTCTTGGCCTCGATTGTAATGGCGGCGCCACGGAATCTCCGTTGACAGGCAGCGATGCAACGCCCGCGCGCTTTCATGACTAAGTGCGTCGGGGACGTGTACCCGCCCTGCGCGCGCGAATACGCCCGCGATGAGAGATACGTTAAGACGCAGATTCAAGCGCGGGGGTACGACCGCGGTCGGCTCAACTGAAGTCAAGGGGTTGCGCCATTCGCGTGTTAAGACAAAGCCCTACATGCCTGTGGGTGCTCGGCAACGCTCCGGCCCGGCCCGACCGAGCCGCTACCACAGCGATGCCAGTGTATAGCTGGTGTGAAACTGCGACAGTGCTCGTGGAGCGCGAGTCCCTGGGTTGTAGTGGTGTTGCGACGCCCCATGGCCCGTACCGGAATTCCCGAACGATGCTCGTTTTCGCTCCAATTTTCTGTTGCTATTTCACCACGCACTTCCATTCTCACGAGAACCCTCATATCCTCGCCGCATGGAACTGGCGGCCCGACGCATTCACAAGCCGCTTGGGCTTGGCCAGCGTTCTTTTTGTTTCAATCTAGGGTGGGCGGCGCGTTCGCGTGAACTGTTGCCCCAGTCAAACATCTCCATCTCTCCTAGGGGGAAGCGGTAATGCAGAATCAAAAGCTCAGACATGCAGTTCGGCTGGCGATTGTCACGGCGGGAGCTGCATCGGTGCTGCAAGCGGCGCCCAGCTTTGCGCAAGACAGTACCAACGTTGATGTGGCCGAAGTCGTCGTTACCGGCACACGCATCATTCGGAAGGACTACGAAGCGGCCAGTCCAGTGGTGTCGGTGGGTTCGGAGGCATTGGCGCAGACTGGCGTGGTCAACGCAGAGAGTCTGTTGAATACGTTGCCGCAAGTGGTACCGTCATTTTCGGCAGGCAATAACAACCCGGGCAACGGTCAGGCGTACATCAACCTGCGCGGTCTCGGTGAGAGTCGCAACCTCGTGCTCGTTGATGGCAAGCGCATGGTGCCGGGCTCTGAAGACGCGCTTATCGACATCAATACGATTCCTACGAGCATGATCGAACGGGTCGAAATCCTCTCCGGCGGCGCATCTGCAGTATACGGTTCGGACGCCATCGCCGGGGCGACCAACTTCATTCTGAAAAGGAATTTCACGGGCTTCGACGTTTCCGGCCAGTACGGTATGTCGGGAGAGCGTGATACCGAGCATTCGGACTTCGAGATTACGATGGGCTCGAACTTCGCCGATGATCGCGGCAACGCGGTAGTCTACGGCTCCTACAACGAGCGCAAGCGGCTGGGGAAGGGCGATCGCGATTTCTCACGCCAGGCTGTGTCTTCGACTTCTTTCTTTCCGTCCGGCCATTTACGCCGTGCGGCCGGCAACGGCTGGACGCTGGCTGCCACGCAAGGCGTTTTCACCAATCTGTACAACACGACCGCACCTACGGGCGTCGGTACGATGGTGTTCAATGACGATGGTACGATGTTCTCGCAAGGTGGCGGCGGTGAGGGAATACACAATTTCCGCACGGTCAACAGTGAAGACATCAACGGTCTGTTCGTCGCGCAGAACTTCCTCGATCCCAGCACCGGCGTGACTTCGGTCCCGCAGTACTCATATAACTTCGAGCCGTTCAACAACCTTGTCCTTCCGCAGGAACGTTTGAATCTGGGGGCGATGCTCAATCTGTCGGTCAGCGACAACGTTGAGGCTTACGGCCGTCTCATGTTCACGAACTACAGTTCGCAGACTCAGCTGGCGCCGAGCCCCGCTCCCACCGGCGCGAACCTGACGAACCCCGCGACGCCGGGCGTGTTTACGATTCCGGTCACCAATCCGTTTGTGCAGGCGAACGCGGGCGTTCTTGCACTCGCGAATTCGCGTACCGGAGACAATGCTGCGTTGCCGGGCGCCGGCGCGACCGAAGACCTGATCTATCGCTACCGATTCAACAGCGTGGGTCCGCGTCAGGAGTCCTACGAGCGCGACCTGTTCCAGGCCGTATTGGGTTTTCGCGGCGATATCACCGATAACTGGCACTTTGATGTGTACGGTGGCACAGGCAAGTTTAACGAGCAGCTCGACCAAGCCGGCAACGTCAGCGTGACGAAGGTCGAGGATTTGCTTGACGCGCCAGACGGGGGCGAGAGCATTTGCGCGGGGGGGTTTAATCCGTTCGGGTACTTCGGCCTGTCACCGGCTTGCGCGCAATATGTGGCGGTCGTGGCGAAGAACACGGCGCAGATCGAGCACAATATGGCCGAGGCCACGGTGTCAGGCGACCTCTTCAGCCTGCCTGCCGGCGAGGTTTCGCTTGCCTTGGGTGCGTTCTGGCAAGAGATGACCTATCGCTCGCTGAAGGACGAGATCCTGCGTTCCGGCGATGTCTCGGGATTCAATGCCGAGGACAATATCACCGGCAAGGTCGATAACAGGGACCTTTACGCCGAGATCTATGTGCCGCTGCTGTCGGAAATGCCGCTGGTGCAGAGTCTCGGCCTCACGGCCGGCTATCGGTTTTCCGATCACTCGAGTGCCGGAGGCAACAGTTCTTACAAGGCTGAACTCGACTGGCGCCTGAATGACTCGGTGCGCTTCCGCGGCGGGTATCAGCGCGCCGTCCGTGCACCGAACATTGCAGAGTTGTTCTCGCCGCAGAACGAGGATAATCCGGAGGTCACGGATCCGTGCAACTTCGACAGCGGTGAGCGCGCAGGTCCGAATGCTGCGCAGGTTGAAGCGCTGTGCCAGGCTCAGGGTATCGACGCAGTTGCTTTGCAGACGTATCGCCAAAGCACCGACCAGATCGATGCGCTTGCCGGCGGCAACCCGGACCTGTTTGAGGAGACGGCCGATACGTATACGGTGGGTGTCGTCTGGACGCCTTCGTTCGTTGATCGCCTTAGCGTGTCCGTCGACTACTACAACATCAAGGTGGCCGACGCGATTGCGGCGATCGACCCGGCCGTGGTGGTGGGGCGTTGCTTCAATGCGAACAATGCAAACCCGGCTTACGACAACACTAACTTCTTCTGCGGCCTGTTCACACGTTTCGTCGCCACGGATGAGATCCAGGACCTGCTCGAGACCCAGAACAATATCGGCGGCCTCCGGACCGACGGCATCGACCTGCAGGTAGACTACGGTTTTGCTGCCGGACGAGTCGGCGATTTCAAGCTGAATTTCGTCGCCAATTTCCTGCAGGCTTGGGAGCAGCAGGAGTTGAAGGGCGACCCGTGGCTCGATTACGCGGGTACTATCGGTGAAGATGTCGGTGAAACGCTGCCGGACTGGAAGGCGACGTTCACGGGTGTCTGGGACATCGGCAAGTTCTCAACGGCGCTTCGCTTGCGATACCTGCCGTCCATGGATCACGCCCAGACCATCATTTCGCAGTCGACGGATCCCAACGTTTGCGGCTGCACTGGCGTCGATTCGATTACTTATGTTGATCTCTCAACCGGCTGGCAGGCGACCGATGCATTGAATGTACGGCTCGGCGTCGAGAACCTGACCAACGAGGAGCCACAGTTGTACTCGCCTGAGGTCGATTCGGGCACCGACCCATCGACCTATGACGTGATCGGTCGTCGGTACTTCATTACGGCGAGTTATAAGTTCTGATCCAGCGTTCCGGGCTTCCGGACACGTACGGGGCCGCTGCCGGCGCAGCGGCCCCGTATTTTTGTGCGCCCGGCACGGAGGGCGCGAGGGAGGATAGGGCGGCATCGATGAGTTCGCGGACGGCAACGAGTACCGTCACGGGGATGCGCGCCGTGCGAACAATCTCATGCCGCGCTGAGTGTGCTTCCGTCATCCACGCTGGAACGGCGAGTGGCTGCGCTCCTGCGCGCGTCTCCCCGGCGGGATGCAAGACGAAGCAAGGCTCGACGTGCACATCGTATCGACGCGCAATCTGGAATCGCTCACCCGCACGTGGGTGGAAGCGATATCGAATTACGACCTCCGTGTGGAGAATCTGCAGGGTAGTATGTCGGCCCCTTGTTTCGCTGGATCAAGCAGCACCTACGGATCAAGTCTTTCTTCGGTACCTCGGAGAATGCGGTGAAGTCCCAGATCTGGATCGCCGTGTCGGTCTACGTGCTCGTTGCCATCGTCAAGAAGCGGCTCAACCTGTCGCGCAGCCTCTACGAAATCCTACAGATTCCGAGCTTGAACCTGTTCGAGAAAACCCCACTGAATACAGCACTTACGCTCGGGCCAGCGCCGTCAGATCGGGCCCAAAACGGCAACCAGCTGATTCTCTTCAACTAATGTTGGGACAGGCCTGTCGCAGCATAATCCACGACAATTGCGCATCGGGAGCCGGTCGTTCCATGATGACTAGGTCGACGACCACATCCGCATCAGGTTCTGACGCACCACATCGAGCCGCACGCGGCTTTCCCACCTCATCGTGTAGCCCTCGAGTGCCGCGAGCTCGTTCAGCTCATAGACCTGCATGCGCTGGTGCTGATCGGCGATGAGGCTCTCGATGAAGGTAATCGAGACGAGGCGCCGGCCCGTGCTCACCGGCGCGACCTCGTGCAGTGTGGTCGAGGGGTAGACGATGGCCTCACCTGGTTCGCCCTTGAACGCGATCGTTTGGTTGCCGACGGCGATCACGAGCTCTCCACCCTCGTAGGTGGCCGGGTCGCCGATGAACACTGTGCAGGAGAGGTCCGATCGAATGCGAAAGTTGCCGAACTGGATCAAGGCCGCATCGGCATGAGCACCGTATTTCATGCCCGGCTCGTAGCGGCACAAAAGCGGCGGCGCGACGCGCTTCGGCATTGCGAATTCTGCGAACTCGCGCGAGCGCGACAACGCAGCGCTTACGATCTGCACGGATTCAGCGTATTTCGGATCTGCAGCGTCCGCCTGCAGATTCTGCTTGGTGAGGTTGGCGGGGTTCGAAACCCGGCCATCCACAAAATGCAGCTCGTCGGCGAGCGTGCCAAGGCGGGCAACGTCTGCGGGTGAGAGCAGGTTCCTGATCTTGAGCAGCATCGGCGGCAGGCTCCTAAACGTGCGCAGTCGGCGCGGTACAATTGTAAGCGTCGTTGGCGGCGATCACGCACGCGTTGGCGCGGTGCTCGTTCTCCGACAGCCGCGGGTTCCAGATGTCGCAGATCATGATCACTCGCGTGTCGTCACTGTCGTTCCGGGCTTCGTGCTCGATCGTGCCGTCGAACACCCACGTCTCGCCGACGCGCCACTCGCGCGTTTCGCTGCCGACGCGGAAGCGGCAGTTCCCCGGCACGATGAGAGGCCGGTGGAAGACGAGGCGGAAGTTCGCGACACCCGTGTGCGGCGGAATCCGTGCTTTCGGGCGCAGCACGGAATTGATCGCTGTCGGCGAGCGCGAAGGCACCTGTGGGCAGCTTCTCGATCGCCGCGACGGTGCCGTGGCACCCGACGGAAACGCTCCTCGATTCGTTTTCCCTGCTCGTAGAAATGGACCGCGCTCCAGCGCGGCGAGTTGTTCAGTTCGCGCCACTGGTCGAGCGGCAGGTGCTCGCCATAGTGGATGTATGGCTTGAAGCCCGCTGCATCTTCGCGAAAGACAGTACGCAGCTCGTCCTGAATGCCTGCAGTCGCCACCTCAAACTCCTCGAGCCATGGAAACTTCTCGCGCGCGTAGAACTCGGTCGGTTGCAGGCCGGGGAAATAACACCCGAGCGGCAGCCGCGGATACCGCGGTGTGACCCGCGGCGTGCTTCCGATGAAGTGGTCGACCCAGCGGCACTCGGCGGGCGTGCACTGGCTGCGCGCGTCGGCGGCTTCGGTCTGTATGTGGACACCCAGGTCTTTGGCGTACTGCGCCTGTATGTCACGGGCGTGGCGCACCGCTGCTTGGGCCGCTGCTTCGCGGAGTTGATCCGGGGGCGCGTTGGCGAGTGCCACACCATACGCGGACGCCGCCTGCCTCGCCTGCCCCAGCTGCTCGAGAAACGTGGCGCTCATCAGGAGCGCCAGGGAGTCATGCCCTTCGAGGCTCAGTGTCTCGCGCAGCGCGGCTTCCGCACCGGCAAGGACGCCCACGGCCATCGCGCGCGCGGCCGCCTGGTTCGTGGCGCGGCTTTCCGCGGGTGTGCTCATGCGCCGCGACTATAGCGGCTCGCCTGTTAGTGGCAAAGCTTTGCCGCCCGCGGCACAGTCGGCAACAATGGCTCTATTGCGGACCCTCATGGTTAAACTTTCGAGTCGTGTCGAGATCGTACAGGCGGCCCTTGCCGCGGTGCGCTACGAAGACCTCATCGACGATTCGCGTGGCACCGTCGAAGGGCTGTGCCGTTTCACGGGCATCGAGTTCGTCGCGGCGCTCGAGATCCGGGCATAGGGAGTGTTGCCGCTGTAGCGCTCAGACCGCGCCCCAAGCGGACAAGTGGCGCCGCCGCGAGCGCGAGGTCAAAGAAGTGCTGCCGCCCGTCAGGGCGACGTGGGAGCGGTTCGAGGTGCGCAAGGTATACTCACGGCATAGCGCGCAGCGAGTTTACGGCCATTATCGCGAGGGACGGCAAGTGGTTCATTGCCTAATCTCCGGAGGTTCCGGGTGCAAACGGGCAGGTCCGCACGAAAGCCACTGCTCGCAAGAGCTTGACTGACGCTATCAAACTGATATTTGAAGATCGGCGCCAAGATACCCTGTGCGGCCTGCCGCGCAGCGCAGTGCGCGAGGCGGTCACCGTGTCGTAAAGGGGGAGGGCGCTGCGCACTCGCATTGCAGAGAAGATCTGCCGAAACTTGTCGGTGCCCACCATCGGAGGCTGATCCGCGGCGTTCGGTAAATAAAAAGGCCCGGCGCCTTGCGGCGCCGGGCCTTCGTCGCAATGACGAAACGGCTTATCGGCTCGTGCGCACGAGCAGCACGCGACGATTCTGCGCACGGCCCTCGGCTGTCGCATTGTCCGCGATCGGGTTGCTCTCGCCCTTGCCGATGGCGTCAAGCCGCGATGCGGGCACGCCCTTGCCGATCAGATACTGGCGCACCGACTCGGCGCGACGCTGCGACAGCTTCTGGTTGTAGGCGTCGCTGCCGCGGTCATCCGTGTGGCCCTCGACCGTGCCGGACAGACGTTCGTTGGTCATCATCAGGCTCACCGCACGATCGAGGTCCGGGTACGACTCGGGCTTGATCGTGGCGGAATCGGTGTCGAAGAACACCTCGAGGCGCAGATTGAACGAACAGCCAACCTCGTCGACCTTGTCGCCGGCCGGTGTGTTCGGGCAGTTGTCCTTGCTGTCGACCACGCCGTCGCGGTCGTTGTCGAACTCGCAGCCGTTCGCGTCGACCTTGGCGCCCGCCGGGGTGCCGGGGCACTTGTCGAGACGATCGACGACGCCGTCGCCGTCG
>Ga0138256_10008744_pt1 | contig 10634 bp, 8 predicted proteins | sample KNB2016incub_MG_FD_105486 | JGI IMG/M metagenome (GOLD analysis project Ga0138256, IMG submission 105486) | Active sludge microbial communities from wastewater in Klosterneuburg, Austria - KNB2014incub_MG | ecosystem: Engineered > WWTP > Activated sludge > Unclassified | place: Austria... | reverse complement strand
CCGGCCAGGTCCATCAGCACGGCCACGGGCTTGCCGATGTGCCCCGCCACCTCCCGAACCAGCGCCACCGCCTCCGAGTGGCTCTCGAGCGTCCCGTGGCTGGTGTTCAGCCGGACGACGTCCATCCCGGCGCGGATCATTGCCGCGATGGTCTCCGGGTGGAGCGAGGCAGGCCCGAGGGTACAGACGATCTTCGTGCGGCGCATTGCTGGCAGTGTAGCAACTGCTCCCGCATGGCCGGCTTTCGCCTACACTGGGCAACGTGCCCATGAAAGACGGCCGCCTGAAGGCGCGCGAGTGGCTGTTCTACACCGAAGACCTCGCGCTCGCCGCGCTGCAGGAATCGGTGCCCCGCCCCCAGCGCCGTGTGATGTGGACCATCCTCCAGTTCTACTGGGATACGCCCGCCGCCCACTTCGAACTGCAGCCACAGCCCTCGCGCTCGCTCATCGAGGTGGGGCTCCACTTCGAGAGCCACGCCGAGCAGAACGAGATCTGGTCGGCGCGCGTGGCGGCCCATGCCGCCGAGATCCATTCGGTCCTTGGCGATGCGTGGGAGCTCGAAGTGTGGACCGCAAGCTGGCGCCGCCTCCACCGCGTCTACCACTTCGAACACCTGACTGGCGCGCTCGGCCGCGAAGTTGCCGCCGAATGGGCCAGGGCCATCTCCCTGCTCTGGCCCTTCGCCCATGCGACGCTCGAATCCCCGGCGCCGGACCTGTCCGGCTCCCTGCTTGCGGCCTCGGCCCGCTAGCCGGATCGGGGCGCGGCGTTTGCCAGCGTTCCGGGCGCGGGCCAGAATCGCCGCGATGTCCGATACCGTCCGCTGCCCCGACCTGAATTCGCCGCTCACCATCCGCCGCGACGCCTACGGTGTCGCCCACATCGAGGCGCAGACCGAACACGACGCGTGGTTCGGCCAGGGCTTTGCCGCCGCCCACGACAGGCTCTGGCAGATGGAGTACGACAGGCGGCGAGCCGTCGGGCGCTGGTCCGAAGCCGCGGGCCCGGCCGGACTTGCTGCCGACCGTCTTGCCGTCAGGCTCGGCCTCGAATCAGCGGCGAAGGCGGACCTCGAGGCAATGGCTCCCGAGGTCCGCGCGATGTTCGAAGCGTACGCGCGGGGCGTGAACGCCTACCTCGCGACGAACCCGTCTCTGCCGCCCGAATACGCGCTCACCGGCCTCGCGCCGGAACCGTGGGAGCCGTGGCACTCCCTGGCGCTCTTCAAGATTCGCCACATCCTTATGGGACTCTGGCAGTGGAAGGTCGCGTGCGCGGGCGTGTTCGCGCGCGTCGGCCCCGAGACGTGGGCGAAGCTGCAGTTCCTCCCCGCGGTCGGCACGTCTGTCATCGTCCCGCCCGGCGAGAAGATCGCCAGGCTCTACCTCCACGCCAGCGAGGAGATCGGCGCCGCCGCCGAACACATCGGCTTCCTCTCGGAGATCGAAGCCGGCTCGAACTCCTGGGTCGTCAGCGGCAGCCGGACGACGACGGGCAAGCCGGTCCTCTGCAACGATTCGCACCGCGCCCTCGATGTGCCGAACGCCTACTGGCAGGTGCACGTCGCCTGCCCCGGCTTCAACGTCGCGGGTGCGACATTCGCCGGTTTCCCCGGCTTCCCCCATTTCGGGTTCAACGGGTCGGTCGGTTGGAACATCACCCACACCCAGGCCGACTACCAGGACCTGTTCATCGAGAAGTTCGAGGGCGCCGACGCGGGCAGCTACCTCACCGAGGCAGGCCTCCTCCCGGCCGAACGCGAGACCCACACCATCCGCGTCCGCGGCGCCGCCAGTGAAGTTGTCGAAACCTGGCGCACGCGCCACGGCCCGGTCGTCCACGGCGACCCGCGCTCGGGGATGGCCATCGCCCTGAGCTACACCGCCATGAAGCCTGGCAAGCGCCCCTTCGATGGCCTCCGCGCAACGATCGCCGCGACCAACCTTGCCGGACTGTTCGAGGCGCAGCGCACCTGGGTCGACCCGGTGAACAACCTGGTCGCCGCCGACACCTCGGGCAACATCGGCTACATGGTCCGTGGCGATATCCCGGTGCGCGCATCGAAGGCCGGCCGGCGCCTCCCCGTGCCCGGCTGGACCGGTGAACACGAGTGGCTCGGTTCCGTGCCCTTCGACCAGCTGCCCCGCACCATCAACCCGGCCGAAGGCTTCGTCGCCACGGCGAACCAGCGCGTCATCGCCTCCGATGAGCCGTACATCAGTGCCTACTTCGCTTCGCCCTCCCGCGCCGACCGGCTGGTCGAACTGCTGGGGACGGGCGAAACGCTCACCCCCGACGTCGTCTCCGGCTTCCAGGACGACACAACGTCGAAGCCCGCCCGCACCTGGGCGCGCTTCCTCGCCGGCCAGGGCCCGCTCGATGGCGATGCTGAACGGGCACGGGCGATGCTCGCCGCCTGGGACGGGAACTTGCTGCCGGAGCGCGGCGAACCGCTGCTCTACGCCTACTTCCGCCGCGCCGTGATGCGCGAACTGTTCGCCCCGGTGGTCGGCGAAGACACCTGGGCATTCCTCACCACCGACCTCAACCCCGGACTCGGCCGGATTGCCGCGGGGCTCGTCGCCGAGGTCGTCGCCCACCTGCACGAGGGCGCCCAGCCGCCCGATGGCCGCCCCTGGCCGGCCGTCATCGCGCCCGCGCTCGAACAGGCATGGCGGAACACCGTCTCCCTCGCCGGGGACAATCCTGCCGCCTGGCGCTGGGGAGACAAGCACCAGACCGGTAGCCGGAACCCGCTCAGCGCCGTCTTCCCCGATGCCGGTCTCGATCCCACGTCGGCGGGCATCGGCGGAGACGCGGACACCATTAAGAACGCCGGCTACGGCATCAGCGGGAAGCGCGATTTCGTCATCAGTCAGACGTCGGTCTATCGCCAGGTCGTCGACTTCGCCGAACCGGACGCAGCTTCATACATCATTCCCGGTGGTGTCTCGGGCGATTCGCGCAGCCCGCACTTCGCCGACCAGCTGCCGCTCTGGGCGGCGTGCCGGCGCATCCCGATGCACCGGCTGACCGGGGAGGAGTTGCCCCTGTGGCGAGGACTATCGCCGGAATGACCGTCTCGCTGGACGGATCTATCAGGGTCCGCAAGCTTGCCGCGGAAAAGCGTCAGCCTTGTGCCTGGCACGGCGGTGCGGACGATCACTCCCCCGGAGGGTTAGCCTCGAAGACCTCGGGGCCGATGAGGAGTCCGTCAGGCAGCTCGCCCCCGGCATCCACCGATTCAAGGAGCGACTCGCACCGCTGTTCCGCACAGACGTCGACGCCGGCGGAACCAGCCCATGCGAGCCAGAGAACGATTGCCGCCACGCCCCACGCGGTGGCACCGGCGAGATAGAGCAGGGCCCCGGCGCGGTTCGGCTGGAGCGCATCCCGCTGGTGGATGCCGGCCGCGGCGATCAGCAGCAGGGCCGCGGCTGCCATGGCAGAGGTCGCGTCTGTCATTCGTGTCCGAGTCTACCGGAAGCTGCTTCGCCCGGGTGTTAAGACTTCCGGCTCAGACGTTGAACAGGATGTTCAGGATGTCCCCGTCCTGGACGATGTACTGCTTGCCTTCGGTGCGAAGCAAGCCGCGCTTCTTCGCCTCCGCTTCCGAACCGCAGGCGACGAGGTCTTCGAAGCGGATAACCTCCGCCCGGATGAAGCCGCGCTGCAAGTCGCTGTGGATCTTTCCCGCCGCAACCGGCGCCGGCGACCCGCGCTCCACCGTCCATGCCCGGCACTCGTCTGGCCCCGCCGTCAGGAAGCTGATGAGGCCGAGCAGTTCATAGCTCATGCGGATCGCCCCGGCCATGCCGCTCTCCGTCACTCCCGCGGAAGCCCGGAACTCCTCCGCCTCCTCGTCGCTCAACTCGTTCAGGTCCATCTCGAACTTGCCGCAGAAGACGGCGACGTCCATGCCGGTCTTCCGATACTTCTGCTGGTACTTCGCTTCCAGTTCGGAGCGGTCCGCGAGTTGAGATTCGCCGATATTCACCACCAGCATCAGCGGCTTGGCCGTCAGGAACTGGGAGCCTTCCAGCAGCTTGTGGTCTTCTTCCGTCAGTCCCTGCTCGCGCAGCGGCTGCTCGTTCTCCAGGCCCGACTTCATCCGCGAGAGGAGGTCCTTCAGCCTCTGCATCTGGTCGCGCTCGCCGGCTTTCACCGAGCGCATCTCGGTTTCCAGCCGCTGCAGCCGCCGCTCGATGATCGAGAGGTCGAGGAACGCGAGCTCCAGATCCATCGTCGCGATGTCGCGCTCGGCGTCGATCGAGACTTCCGGATGCGGCACCGAGTCGTCCTCGAACGCGCGCACAACGTGGATGAGCGCATCCATCCGGGCGAGGTCGTTGATGAACTTGCCGGCCGGGCCTTCGCCCTTGCCGAAGCTCTCGCCGGCCGCCGGGAAGTCGACGTACTGGATGGTCGCGTAGGTGACCTTCTTCGGCTTGTAGAGCTCGGCGAGCTTGTCCACCCGCGCATCGGGCACGTTCACAACGCCGACATTGGGCTGGTTCGATGAGCTGTACGCGCCCACCTGGGCACTGCCCCGGGTCACTGCGTTGAAGACGGTGGTTTTGCCGGACCGGGCAAGTCCGATGATGCCGAGTTGCATACGTACAGAGTGCGGCGGGCGCGGCCAACGGCCAACGGTGACGCCTGCAGCATCTATTACGCACAGTTGAACTATTCATGTGGCGTTGCTTGACGATAGACAAAGCCAATCACCAGAATGCCCGAATCTTGTCCGGGCATCCGGTTTGACCACTTTCGGGTTGGGACGAGGGGTTATGGCGCAATACCTTGCCAAGCGGTTCTTGGCTTCGTTGCTCGTCTTGTTTCTCATCAGCATTCTCGTCTTCATCGCCGTCCGGGCCATCCCGGGCGATGTCTGCAAGATTGTCCTGAACACGCAGGACGTGGATCAGCAGCAGTGCGACGCCGTCCGCGAAGAGCTCGGGTTGGATGAGCCGGTCGCGAAGCAGTACGTCACCTACATGGGCGGCGTCCTCACCGGCGACTGGGGCCAGGCGCTCATTTCCAAGCGGGCCGTCTGGGGCGAAATCAAGACCCGCATCCCCCTGACGGTCGAACTGACGCTCCTCTCGACCGGCTTCGCCCTCCTTCTCGCCCTGCCGATCGGCATCATTTCCGCGGTAAAGCAGGACTCCATCACGGACTACGTCCTCCGGATCCTCTCGATCGGCTGGCTCAGCCTTCCCTCGTTCTGGGTGGGGACGATGCTGATCGTGTTTCCGGCGAAGTGGTGGGGCTATGCCCCGCCGGTCGGGTACGTCGATATCTGGGAAGACCCCCTGAAGAACCTGGAGCAGCTCTACCTGCCGGCGTTCTCGCTCGGGCTCGCACTCAGCGCGAGCCTCGCCCGGGTCACGCGTTCCGCCATGCTCGAAGTCCTCCGCCAGGATTACATCCGCACGGCGCGCGCCAAGGGTCTGCGAGACCGCGTGGTCGTCATCAAGCACGGGCTCAAGAACGCCATGATCCCGGTCGTCACCCTCTTCGGCCTGCAGGTCGGCGTGCTCTTCGGCGGCACCGTCGTGCTCGAAGGCATCTTCAGCCTGCCCGGCCTCGGCTTCCTCACCTTCCAGGCAGTGACCGTGAAGGACTACACCCAGGTGCAGGGCGTCGTCCTCTTCTTCGCGGCCGTCCTCGTCTCGATCAACCTCCTCGTCGATGTCAGCTACGCGTGGTTCGACCCGCGAATCAGGTACGCGTGATGGCAACCCAGGCAGCCGCACCACTTATGCAGCGAGAAGTGTTCGCCCGCCGGAGCCGGCGGGCCGGGCTCTGGCGCGTCGCCAGGAGCAAGCCCATCGGCGCGATCGCGGCCCTCATCTGCATCCTCCTCGTCCTCGTCGCGATCGCGGCCGACGTCATCGCGCCCCAGGCCGCCGACGCGGTCGATCCGCTGAAGAACCCTCGCCTCCAGGCGCCGTCGCTTTCCCACCCGTTCGGCACCGACAACCTGTTCCGCGACATGTACAGCCGCACCCTCATCGGCAGCCGCATCTCGCTCGGCATCGGCTTCACGTCGGTCTTCTTCGGCACCATCATCGGCACCACCCTGGGCATGGTCGCCGGCTACTTCCGCGGCTGGGTGGACCTTGTCGTCAGCCGAGCCATCGAAGTGGTGCTCGGCTTCCCGCCGCTCGTCCTGGCCGTCTTCCTGACAGCCATTTTCCTGACGTCGAAAGGCTTCAGCTGGAAGGGCTTCTTCATCCTCTCGCTCACGATCGGGATCATCATCGCCCCGGCAACCGCCCGTATCGTGCGCGGATCGGTGCTGAGCGTCCGGAACCTGCAGTACGTCGAGGCGGCGGAGTCTGTGGGAAACAGCCCGTTGCGGATCATGTTCCGCCACGTCCTTCCGAACGTCGTCGCGCCAATCATCGTCATCGCCAGCATTCAGATCGGGAACGCCATCCTCGCCGAGGCTTCCCTCAGCTTCCTCGGCCTGGGCATCTCCGATGACTCACACCCGAGCTGGGGAAAGATGCTCCAGGACACGCGCCAGCAGTGGCACCTCGCCTGGTGGACGGCCTTCGTGCCCGGGGCGGCGATCAGCATCGCCGTGCTGAGCTTCAACCTCTTCGGCGACGGACTCCGGGACGTCTTGGATCCGAGACTCCGGCAATCGTCGTAATCACTCATAGGGATATCGCGGCCGAAGCGCCGCTTGAGTCCAGGGGGAAACAGGACCAATGGCAGATCAAGACAACTATTGGCTGCGTCGACGAATCAGCCGCCGTGGCGCGCTTCGCGGCTCCGCGCTCGCCGGCGTGGCCGCCGCTTCCTACGCGCTCGTAGGCTGCGGTGACGACGATGACGCCGACGACGAAGCCACGCCAACGGCAGGCATCCAGCCGACCGCCGGCGCCTCGCCCACCACGGCGAAGCAGCCCGTCCCCGGCGGCTCCTTCTCCTTCCAGATGCCGGCCATCCCGCCGAGCCTGGATCCGTACACGCAGACCTCGTTCCAGAACGCCTACGTCAACGGCCTGAGCTACAGCAAGCTCCTGCGCTTCAAGGCCGGCACGCCGGAGGTTGCTCCGGCCGATAACTCGATGGAACCGGACCTGGCCAAGGCGATGCCGGAGCAGAAGGACGACCTCACCTACGTCTTCACGCTCAAGCCGAACCTCAAGTTCCACAACGGCCGCGCCCTGACGTCCGAAGACGTGCGCTATGCCTTCGACCGCTACCTGAACTTCGACAAGTCCGTGCACAAGACCGGCCTGTCGTTTGTCGACAAGATCGAAGTTCCGGACGCGACGACGGTCAAGATCACCACGAAGCTGCCCTACGCCGACACCATCTACTACCTCGGCGGCAACCTCGGCGTCTGGATCTCGCCGAAAGAGCACGCCGAGAGCGCCGACGCGCCGACCAAGATGGTCGGCTCCGGCCCGTACATGCACACCGGCACCGAAACCGGCGTGAGCCTGTCCTTCAAGAAGTTCGCGGACTACTTCGACAAGCCGTACCCCTACTTCGACGAACTGAAAGCCTTTGGCGTTTCCGACACGTCGAAGCGCGTCGCCGATTTCTCATCGAAGCAGGTGGACCTCAGCTGGTTGTTCCTGCCGGACCCGCGCGACCAGATCAAGAAGAACCGGCCCGATGCCAAGTTCGAAGAGACCCAGGGCATCGGCGGGTACATCTACCTCCGCACCGATAAGCCGCCGTTCAACAACAAGCTCGTCCGTCAGGCGATCTCGATGGCTCTGAACCGCCAGGCCATCCGCGACGCGATCACCAAGGGCGAAGGAGTGGACGAGCAGCTGTACCACGTCGGCTTCCCGTTCGCCCGCCAGGTGAAGGATCTCCCGCAGGCCAAGTACTGGCAGCACAACCTCGCCGAGGCGAAGAAGCTGATGTCGGCCGCCGGCGTCGGCGAAATCAACACCACCTGGAGCCACGCCGACGTCACGGCCTACGGCCAGGAATACCTCGATACCGCGACGCTCGCCCAGGCGCAGCTCAAGGCCATCGGCATCAACATCACCGATAACACCCAGCCCTACGCCAACTACATTTCCACCACCTACCAGGGCAACTACGAGGGCATTGGCCACAGCCCCCGCGCCGTCGCCTACTGGTTGGACTTCGTCACCGAGCGCTTCACCCAGAAGCCGAAGCGCGGCCGCATCAACCTCAGCTACGTGACCGACTCGAAGCTCGAAGACCTCATGGACAAGCAGCGCGCCCAGTTCAAGCTGGAAGAGCGCCTGCAGACCGTGAAGCAGATCGAGGAGCACGTCGCCGAAGAGCAGTACGAGATCTACTTCTCGACCGACACCCGGACCTACTTCTGGAACCCGGACATCCAGAACTACCGCCCGACGGCGTGGTTCCCCTACACCCACCTCATGAAGAGCTGGCGCGACAAGGCCTGAGCCCCGCCTGCTTCCGAGACAACAACGAGGCGCCCCGAAAGGCGCCTCGTTGCGTGTCATCGATTTCCGTGGGTGGGTCAGCCTACGAGCCGCCGTGGCAGCGCGCCTTCCAACTCCAGCAGCGCCGACTTCATCGCGAGGCCCCCGCCAAAGCCGTGCAGCGAGCCGTCGCTCGCCACGACCCGGTGGCAGGGCAACCAGAGCGGGACCGGGTTGGCGCCCACTGCCGCCCCAATCGCGCGCGGCGCCTGCGGCTCACCCACGTGCCGGGCGAGCCAGGCGTAGCTTCGCGTCTCGCCCCGCGGGATTGCCCGCAGCGCCAACCACGTCTTGCGTTGCAACTCGGAGCACTCCGGCAGGTCGACCGGGAAGTCCTCGATCGCGGCCGGCTCTCCCGCGGCGTAGGCCTCCAGCAGGCCGACGACGGTGGCCGCGTGGGCATGCGGGCCAGGGAGGGCTCCGAACGCCCGCAACTCGCCGAGGGCGGAGGCTTCGGTCCGGTGGAACAGCGTCGCATAGCGGATACCGCGTGCGCTCAGCGCCACCCCGGCCCATCCCATCGCCGTGTCCGTGACAATCGCGGTGAGGTCAGTCATGAGGCGCTAACGCCTGTCGTGCCCGCGCGGTAACGCCGGGTCATGCCTTCTTCTTCGTCTTCCGCCTGGTCAGCTTCGCGATAAGCGCGCCTCGCAGGTTCTTGTACGAACTCTCGGCGTCCTCGTCGTCGATCCGGACGAGGTCCGGGCGACCGTAGCGGGACTCCTCGTAGGCGTTCGAAAGCTGGATGGCGTCGTCTTCCCGGTCGATGGTGCGGCCCATACGGCGCGACCACTCGCGCGGGGTCTCTGCGGGCTTGCTGCCGAGCTTCGCCCAGCCGGCCAGCCGCTGCGTCTTCGCCCAGAGCCTCGCGCGCCCGTCGAGGTCGCCCAGCCCCCAGTTCCACGCGACCCGGCCTGCGAGCCCCGCCATCGCGAAGGCGGCGAGGACGCCGGCCATCCCCAGCACCAGCGGCCACGGGAACGGCTTGTTCACCACGGGCTCCTCGGCCAGCGCGCCCTGCGGGGTGTCGGGGTCGATGTCCACCCCTTCAGGAATGGGGTCGAAGATGTCGCTGAAGTCGGGCACGATGGGCTCTTCGCCGGAACCGAACTCCACCGACCCGAGCCCGCCGGCGCCGCCCGAAGGCCGGTCCGCGGTCGGGTTGAAGTTGATCCAGCCGTATCCGGGGAAGAACACTTCGACCCACGTGTAGGCATTGTCCTTGCGGATGACGTAGCTGGTCTCATCGCCGGCCGTGGAGTCGAGCGCGTAGCCCACCGCCATGCGGCAGGGAATCCCCTCGGTGCGCAGCATCACGCACATCGCCGTGGACTGGTAATCGAAGTAGCCGCGCTTCAGTTCGAAAAGGAGGAACTCGGCTGCGTCGCGGCCCGGCGGCGGCGAAGGCACGGCGAGGTCGTACGGCATCTGGCGCAGGTAGTCCTCGATCGCCTTCGCCTTCTCGTAGGGCGTCCTCGCGCGCTTCTCGTTGATGATCCGGTCGGTCTCTTCGCCGACGCTGGCGGGCGTGTCCTTCGGAAGCTGCAGATAGCGGCTCGTCACCCAGTCCGGGTAGTCGGTCGTTGCCGTCAGCAGCTGCTGGGCCGTCGCCCGGCTGGTCGAACCGATGGCGACGTACGTGTCCTTTTCGTTCAGCCCGCGGCGGCTGCGCATCTCCTCGATGTCGCCGTCGAAGCCTTCCGGCCGCTCGACGGTCGTATCGATGTTGGCGCCGAGCGGCGTACCCGGCGTCAGGAGCGTGCTCTCCGGACTGAGGATCGTCACCCGGAGGATCGAGATGTCCCGGGCACCGTAGGACTCCTGGATCTCTTCGTCCGCGGCGAGCGTCCGGGCGTCCACGCGCTCGATGTCGCGGCCGGTCGCCTTCCAGCCAGCGCCGGTGTAGTTGTCGTAGCTCGTCGCGCGGATCAGTCCGGCTTCCGGACTGTTGATTTCGAACAGCTGCTTCGTGCCGAGCTTCACGTCGCCCTGGATGGGCAGGGTGTCGCCGAACGTGTGGAGTTGCGCGCCTTTGCGCGAGTCGATGTTGTGGAAGAGGCGCACAAGCGTGTCGGACTGGCTCGTTACCGGCTTCGCGACCGCATCGAAGACGCCCTCGACGGCCTTCGCCTGGTTCCCGAGCGGCAGCATCCAGGCGGCGACGATCAACCCGAT
>Ga0138256_10008743_pt1 | contig 10634 bp, 6 predicted proteins | sample KNB2016incub_MG_FD_105486 | JGI IMG/M metagenome (GOLD analysis project Ga0138256, IMG submission 105486) | Active sludge microbial communities from wastewater in Klosterneuburg, Austria - KNB2014incub_MG | ecosystem: Engineered > WWTP > Activated sludge > Unclassified | place: Austria... | reverse complement strand
TTTCAAAACCGAAACCTTTCAATCCATATGTTTTCGCCAATGCCATATAAGCTAAACGTTTGCTGCCTGTTGCTTTATCCATTGGATGAATACCGAATTCCTCGCCAAGATCCATTAACACAGACATACCGCTGTTGGGAATTTTTGTTAATGCCTTACGTTGCGCCTCCCGTAAATACGCAGAGTTGTAAGTGGCGGCATTCACAGCAGTATAGTTGGTATAATTGTAAGGAGCAATCTGGCAGTAATAAAAAGGAAAATCGCCCTGCCCGGTTTGTTGACGGATCTGTTGTACAAAAGCTGGGAACAAAGTTTCATATTGTAATGCATGATCATTATTGCTTTCGCCCTGGTACCAGATGCAACCCTTAATGGTAAAGCCAAGAAAGGGTTTCAGCATCCCATTGTATAAAACAGTTGCCACTTTGTTGTTCAGTTTTGCTGTGTCTGTTGGTGAGGGAATTTTTATTTCAGGAAAACTTTTAAGCGTGGCCTCATCCATGAATGCCTCTACCGGTGAACCACCGTAACTGATATTCACCAATCCAATAGGTACATGCAGCTGATCGTATAGCATCTTGCCAAAATAATAAGCTGTTGCACTGAAGTTGCTTACAGCTTCGGGCTCAGCCTGTTTCCAGGATGATTGCTTGCTGGTATCCTGTGCTGTACGTTGAACCGAACGGGGAACTGTGTACAACCGGATATTACTGTTTGCTGAACTGAAGACTGCCTCATTACTGCCAAGGATGGGCTGATCTTTGAACCCTTTCATCGGCATTTCCATATTTGACTGTCCGCTGCAAAGCCATACTTCGCCAATCAACACATTTTTCAAAGTAAGAGGTGTCCCATCACTGATTGTAATTGTATATGGACCACCTGCTTCAGGAGTATTTACTTTCAACTTCCATTTGCCGGCATCATCTGCTTTAGCTGAATACTTTGCCTTATTCCAGGATGTAACCACCTGCACAGTACTTCCTGCTTTTGCCCATCCCCAGATGGCTGCGTCTGTTTTTTGCTGTAGCACCATATTGTCTGAAAAGAACCAGGGCAGTTTGATCGCTGCAGATACAGATGAACTGGCAATGAAGATGAGTAAAACGAAGGCTGAGATTTTTTTACCAATGGCTTGAATCATGTAAGACATTTCAGAAGATTTAGATGGTGTCGAAATTACTTGATTCTTTCGGGAGCTGATGATTTAGGCAAAAGAAATTGCTGTCTTTTCGTTGAATGGAAACAGAAGGAATCTGTTTGTAATTTTCTTTTAGTAATTTTCGCCATTCAATCTTATTGCTTGCAGGTTATGGAAGATAATAAAAAAGGTTCTCATAAGAATATCTGGTACGGCCTGGGTCGTCAGCGTATTGAAATTCCCAAGACCATTTTAAAGTCGAGGGTGCATGGAAATACGATGCTGAAACATCTGCATATCTGTTCCATAGGTTACTATCCAAAAGCCAAGGATCATTTTACCTACCGCAAAAAGGGTTTGTCTGAAAATTTCCTGTTTTACTGTGTGGATGGTAACGGATGGTTCCAGTTGGGGAAACAGAAATATGAGGTTGGGCCAAATGAATTTTTTATTCTGCCGCAGAATACAGAACATTCATACGGAAGTAATCCGGATAATCCCTGGACGATTTACTGGATTCATTTTGGCGGAGAATCATTGAAAGATTTGAACGAAATACAGGCCGTACAGAAACATTTTAAACCGGAGTATGTAAAAAATAATGGCGACATCATTCCCATCTTCACCAAAATATACAAGACACTGGAGTTGGGTTACAGTATCGACAATCTCCTGTTTGCTAACATGTGCCTGTCGCATTTCCTGACATTATTTGTTTATAATTCAAGAAATTATTCTGCAGCTTCATCAACAGATAAACTGGATTGTGTTGATACAGCCATTCTTTTTATGCAGGAGCACATCAATGATAATATTTCTTTGAACGATTTGAGTAAACAGTACAATTATTCTGTTTCCCGTTTTTCCAATCTCTTCAAGCAAAAAACAGGCTACGCACCAATCGATTATTTTTTGCAGATGAAAATGCAGAAAGCCTGTCAGCAATTAGATTTCACCAACCGCTCCATCAAGGATATTGCCTTCAGCATGGGTTTTGATGATCCGTATTATTTCTCCAAACGATTCAGAACAATTATCGGTATGTCACCGAAAATTTACCGTACACGTAAGAGTGAGGAATCAAAATATTAACCGGTAATGTGTTTTTAAGGTTAATTATCGCTTTAAATCAGCTTGTTTTTTAGTGTTGGACGTCATGCAGTTATTTTTCTGAAACCCTTTGCTGACAGGCATTTTAGCGTTTCATTCTGAAATTTAAGGCCATAAAAACCACTGAATCCTGTGTTGCATGCTCAATCTGAGCGGCTTACTTTTGTTCTGTCAATGCAATAATTGCAGTTTGATGTAACACATCTCCGAGATTTGACCGACCCTTGCCTGCCAGGCGACACTTGCACATAGAGAAAGATTTTAAATCAGATTCTTAAAAAATTAAAATACAGAAACAATGAAAACAACAATCAAAAGTGCAGCAATCGGACTATTAACTCTATTAGCAGTAACAACCGGTTTTACCGCATCAGCAGCAGAAGAAACTCCAAAAGCAGAATTAAAAGTAGCAGGCAACCTCAACGATCAACCTTTGTTCCAGCTGAACCTGAACAACAAAGAAAACAACAGGTATGCAATTATTATAAAAGATGAACTGGGTGAAGTATTATTTGAAGAAAGAGTTTCAGGAGTTAACATTATCCGTAAATTTCAAATGAATGCAGATGAGTTAACAGGAGTTAATGTAAATATTGAAATCATTAACCTTGCAAATTCAACTTCATCAGTGTTCAACATCAAAAACAACAAAACAGTTACAACTGAAATAGCAAGCAAGTAATTATTCAATCAACAGAGAGAAAAGAAGGGATACAGTAATGTATCCCTTTCTTTTTTAACTAAATTAAATTCCCCACTCAACGTTATCAGATCAGCCCGTTTGGATTGGGGATAAAATGAAGGAACTTATGAAAGTTCTTCTGGTAATGTTTTTTGTCGAGCTTATAATAGAAGGCACCTTTTTTTGAATTTTCTTTATCCTTGTCTTTTTGTTTCAGCAACAGCCCTGTACTCAAAATCTTCCGGCTGAAATTACGTTTATCGAAACTTGTTTCATATACATCTTCAAAAAGGCTTTGCAGGAGCGGTAATGTAAACTTAGGTGGCAACAGTTCAAACAGGATAGGATGGAGAGCAGCTTTATAGCGCAGCTTTTCCTTTGCCATTGCCATCATTTCGTTGTGGTCAAATATCAGGTCAGGAACTTTGTTAAGTGGAAACCACTCCGGGTGATATTCCTCGCTGATCTGCTTTTCGTATTGATTAATATCTATCAATGCAAAATAAGCAACTGACAGGGTACGTTCTATCGGATCTCTGTCAGGACCGGAAAATGTGTGAAACTGTTCCAGGTAAACTCCCTCAAGGCCAGTAAGTATTTTAAGAATTCTGATGGCTGCATTGTCAGCACTTTCATTTGGCTCAACAAAACCACCCATCAGGCTCCATTTATTCCGTTCTGGTTCAAAACCTCTTTTGATCAGCAGTATTTTCAGTTTCTGGCCGTCAAATCCGAAAACGATACAATCGACTGCGACAAGAATGCGGGTTTGCTTTTGATATTTTGTCATACAATGCTAAGAATCAATTAAAGATAAGTAAACAAGTGATTGCATGCGGTAAATACGGTGTGGAAAAGGTTTAAAAAAATAATTGTAAAAAAGACAATTAATAAAAAAAATTTTTTATTTTCGGTTTGGATTTGCTGCTGGAGCTGGTTTTTTTAGAAATCTACTTCACGATTATTACTAACGATTTGCCAAGGTTCATGATGATTGCTGTATGAAAAAGATTGCAACGTATATCTTAAACTTCACAGGGATTGTTCCCTTTCAATCAATGCTGCCATTTTCTACAGCAGGTTTTTTGAGCTTTTTTTCAAACTTTTTTTTCAAACTTCCGGGTATAAATCAACTGCAGATTTACTGTCTGGATATTCTGTTTCAAAACGAATTATTACTGGAGACGAGGTTGCTGTACCCTGTCATTTCAACAAATACTGAAGAAGGGAATAAGCGAAGTGACTTAATATAGAACTCTTATTTATTTTTTTGAAAACTATCTGTATGTAAAGTATTTTTTTTGATTGTTTAATTGTATAAATGACGCTTATTAAAAACTAAAACAACGATTATGAAAGGAAACAAATCCTGGCTGCCAAAAAAAGTAATCCATTTAACGATTGTCTTTTTTGCCTTGCTATTCTCAAATTACCTGTCTGCACAGTCCACAGTTACAGGGACTGTTGCTGACAATGCAGGTAAACCGCTTACTGGTGTTTCTGTAACTGTAAAAGGAACTTCAACAGGTACTGTAACCGGTACCGACGGAAGATTTTCCATTTCTGCATCAGCGAAAGATGTACTTGTTATTTCTTTTGTTGGCTATGCATCACAGGAAATTTCTGTCAGGGGAAAAACATCTGTAGCAGTTGTACTGCAGGAATCTGCCGGCGACCTTGAAGAGGTTGTGGTAGTTGGCTATGGTACACAACGGAAAAAAGATTTAACAGGAGCTGTATCTGTAGTAAATGTTGGCAATGCACGCAAAACTGCCAGTTATGATGTGGCAAAAATGCTCCAGGGTCAAACTCCGGGTGTAAGTGTTCACGGTTCAGGTGAACCTGGTGGTTTTGTTCAGATCAAAATAAGGGGAATCAGTTCACTTGTAAACAACAACCCTTTATTTGTTGTGGATGGTGTAATGATCGGTGCTCCATTTGATCTTAACCCCAATGATATTGAATCGATTCAGATTCTGAAAGATGCTTCTGCAACTGCTATCTATGGTTCAAGGGGAAGTACTGGTGTTGTGATCATCACAACAAAAAAAGGGAAGCCAGGTAAAATGAAAGTGAATTATAATGGATATGCCGGTATGCAGAACATTGCCCGCCGATGGGATGTTACTGATGCTGCAGGGTACAGAAAAATTACCAACCAGGCTGAAGTGAATGCAGGATTAAGCATTGCTCCCGGTAATGACCCGGCCAGTTCTTCTTTTATCAGTAATGTAAATACCAACTGGCAAAAGGAAGCTTTCCGTACAGGGTTTATTCAGGATCACAGTGTAAGTTTTTCAGGTGGTGCAGAAAGTATGACTTATAATGCCTCACTTGGTTATTTTGATCAAAGCAGTACAATTACCGGCCCGCAGGCATATAAACGTTATACTGCAACATTGGGGTTAACAGGAAAAAAAGGAATTTTTTCTTATGGAACAAAAATGTTCTATACCAATTCTCACAAAGTAAATCCTTACAACGGGTCAAACAGCAAAGCCATTTTTGGCGGTGCTGTTACCAGTTTAATAACAACCATTCCTACCATTCCCGTGAAAGATGCAAACCGTTTGGGTGGTTATGGTGGTGCTGACAATACAACACAGCGTGCAATTACACTGAATGTTATTGGATTGAACAACCTGTTGAAAAATGAAACAGACAGAGATCGTTTCCTCGGTAATATCTGGGGAGAAGTTGAGCTTGTAAAAAATCTGAAGTATAAATTAAATGCAAGCTTCGACAGAGGCCAGGAAGTTGGTTTTGCATTTGAACCTAAATATGATCTCGGATGGTATTATCTGAATAACACTTCTTATCTGTACAGAAGAGTAGGTACAGGCACAACTGCTTTAGTTGAAAATACCCTTTCTTATAAACTGACAACCGGTAAACACAATATTGATGTGTTAGCAGGTTATACTTTTCAGAAAGACAAGGGAAATCATTTAACAGGAAGTGGTATTAATTTACGTGAACCTTACTTCTATACTTTTGATGCAATTGCCGCTGCTTCTGATAAAACTTTAACCAGCGGAAGCGATGCTTCAGTGTTGATTTCTTATCTCGGCAGATTAAATTATAATTATGATGACAGATACCTGGTGACTGTAAACTTCAGAAGAGATGGTTCATCAAGGTTCCCTTCTGCAAACAGGTGGGGTAATTTTCATTCATTCTCCGGTGCATGGAATGTGCATAATGAAAAATTCATTCACCTGCCATCAGTTATCAGTACTTTAAAACTGAGAGGTGGTTATGGTCAGGTAGGTAACCAGAATATTGGGAACTATCTCTACCAATCTTATGTTAATACAAATGCAAGCTATGTGTTCAATAATACATTGGCCCCCGGTGTTACTGTTGTATCACTTGTAGATCCCGGTATTAAATGGGAAACTAAAGTAACAACTAACGTTGCAGCGGAAATAGGTTTGTTGAATGAAAGATTGAGGTTTACTGCTGAGTATTTTAAAAACACAAATAAAGATCTGCTGGCTGGAGTGCCAATTTCATTATCAATTGGCTCTTTTCCATGGGATGTAACAACCAATGCTGCATCAATGGAAAATTCAGGTGTGGAAATAACAGTAGGATATAAAGGATCAGTGAAAAATTTCACTTACGATGTAACCTTATCAGGAAATACATTGAAGAATAAACTTGTATCACTTGGTTTGAATGGCGTACCTATTTACGGAAATGCCAGTAAATCAGAACCAGGCCGACCTGTGGGAGATTTGTACGGACACACTATGATTGGAATTTTCCAGAGTGCTGCTGAAGTAAGCAGTTCACCTACTCAACCGAATGCAGCTCCCGGTGATGTGAAGTTCCAGGACACCAACAAAGACGGTAAAATAAATGATGAAGACCGTGTTTATCTGGGCAGATCAATTCCTAATCTCTACTATGGTTTAAATATTAATCTTGGATATAAGAATTTCGATTTCTCTATGTTCTGGCAGGGAAGTGCAGGCAATAAAGTATATAACTCTGTTTACAGTGATCTGATGGGTGGCCAATACAGTAATCATCATGTTGATGACCTGGATTTCTGGACTACAGCACATACCAATACAACTATTCCCCGTCCTGTAATTGGCGATCCTAATGCAAATGGCAGAGTATCGAACAGGTTTGTTGAAAATGGAAGTTATGTACGTCTTCAAAACTTCCAGCTTGGTTATACTTTGAAACCAATGTCAGGATTGAAATGGTTATCAAACGCAAGAGTTTATTTATCAGGACAGAATGTATTTACCATTACGAAGTACAAAGGTCTTGATCCGGATTTTACAGGTGTAGGCAACGATGGTTTATTCAGTCGTGGATTCGATCAGGGTTCATTTCCTAATCCAAGATCCATCTTAGTGGGTGTGCAACTTTCATTGTAATCCATAAAACTGAATCATCAATTCAAAACATCAATTAAAAATCATGAATATGAAAAAAATATTAATAGTTGCTGCAGGATTTCTTTTTACGGTTGGCTGTACCAAACAGTTAGACCAGGTAAATCCCAACGCACAAACCTCCGCAAGCTTCTGGAAATCGCAGGAAGACGCTATTGCCGGTATCAATGCTGCTTACAGCAGCCTTTTGCCCGATGGCGGTTATATGCGATGCACACCTTTAATGCTCGATACCCGTGGCGATGATGCAAAAAGTAACAGCCCATGGGATCAGATGTATAACACAGGAAAATTTGCATTGAACTCCGGTAATATTGCCATTTACGGATGGACATATGAAACTTATTACCAGGGCGTACTTCGTTGCAATCAAGTCTTAGATAATGTACCTGCCATTGAAATGGATGCAGCTTTAAAAGACAGGGTTCTCGGACAGGCTTACTTTATGCGTGGCTTGTACTACTATCACTTAGTGAATTTCTTTGGACGTGTACCGTTGGTGTTACATGTACCTGAAATCAACTCATTCACATCTAAACAGGCAACTGTTGAAGAAGGGTGGGCACAGGTGATCAGTGATTTTAAAGAAGCAGCGAAAAAACTTCCGGCTAAATACAGTGATTTAACAGGACCGGATAAGAATGATCTTGGACGTGCAACCAAAGGCGCAGCTATGGCCTTTCTTGGAAAAGCTTATTTAATGAAGCCAACCCCTGATTTTACATTGGCTGCAGAACAGTTTAAAGCTGTTATGGATCTGAACATCTATAACCTTACAGCGAATTACAGAGATAACTTTATTGAAGCAACAGAAAATAATGTTGAATCAATCTTTGAAGTTCAGTTCAGCCGTGATGCGGGCGGTGCTGATCTTGGCTGGGGAGGTACTCCACAACCTGGCTGGGGAAAAACTTCTGCAAGAGCAATTACATATGCTCCCCGTGGTTTTGGCTGGACAGACGTACAACCAACCCGTTCAGTATTCAATGAATTTCTTGTTGAAAAAACAACTGCTAATGCAGATGATCCACGTCTTGTTGCAACTATGTTTTATAATAAGCCCGGCATGATCATTTACGGTCAGTTGTTTTCAACTTATTATCAGAATAATGCAGCGGATCTGAACGATTTATTCTGCCGTAAATATCAGAACGACGGAGTGAAAGCAGAAGAATTTGACTGGCGTTCCGGCATCAATGAACGCATCATGCGTTATGCTGATGTATTGCTGATGTATGCAGAATGTTTAAATGAACTCAACAGAACAGCTGAAGCATATCCATTGATTCAACGTGTACGCAGCAGAGTTGGACTGCCAGATCTTGCAACAGCAAAACCAGGAATGACCCAGGCGCAGATGCGAGATCAGATTGCACATGAACGTTTACTGGAATTCAGTCTTGAAGGGCATCGTTTTGATGATATCAATCGCTGGGGCTGGTTAAAAAACCCAACCAAGCTGGCTTTGTTAAAAGCAAATGATCCTGAGTTTAATTCTTATGCAGCAGGAAGGGAATATTATCCAATTCCGCAGCGTGAAATTGACCTGAACCCCGGTTATACACAAAATTCAGGTTATTAAGATATCTGGCTCTTAAATTAAGATCTTTGCCGTGAGGATTTGGCTTACTTTTCTTGCAAGTTTCTAAGCTAAATCCTCCGGCTTTGATAAATAGTAAGATTAAAATATTCAGTTATGATCAGGTATATTTTCAGTATCGCCTTTGCATTACTTACAGCAAACTCATTTGCTCAGAACCAGGTTGTATTAAATGCCGACCAGGGAAAAGAAATAATCAACAAAAATATTTACGGACATTTTGCCGAACATCTTGGTAATTGTATTTACAACGGATTTTATGTAGGAGATACCAACAAGATAATACCTAATACCAATGGTGTAAGAAATGATATCATTGACGCTCTGAAAAAATTAAAGGTTCCCAACCTTCGCTGGCCCGGCGGTTGTTTTGCAGATACGTATCACTGGAAAGATGGAGTTGGGCCAAAAGATAAGCGGCCCGCCATTGTGAACCGTTGGTGGGGCGGAGTAACTGAAGACAACAGCTTTGGTACGCATGATTTTTTAAATATGTGTGAACTGCTGGGAGCACAACCGTACCTCGCAGGCAATGTTGGAAGTGGAACCGTTCAGGAATTAACAGACTGGACACAGTATGTAAATGGAAAGCCCAATACAAGTCCTATGAGCACATGGCGTGTGCAGAACGGAAGAAAAGAACCATGGAATGTAAGCATCTGGGGTGTTGGTAATGAAGCATGGGGATGCGGTGGTAATATGAAACCGGAATACTATGCAAATGTTTTCAGACAGTATGCAACTTATATGACCGACTGGTCGAACAGCGATAAACTTTTTCGTGTTGCTTCAGGGGCGAATGTAGATGATTACAACTGGACAGAAGTGCTGATGCGTGATATCCCGCATAATATGATGGAAGGTGTGGCGCTGCATCATTACGCAAATGTAAAATGGAGTGAAAAAGGCTCTGCAACTGATTATACAGAGCAGCAATATTTTGCTACCATGAAATCTGCGCTCCGTATGGAAGAGCTGGTAACAAGGCATTCAACCATTATGGATAAATACGATCCAAAGAAAAAAATTGCTTTAGTGGTTGACGAATGGGGAGGATGGTATGAAGTGGAAAAAGGAACTAACCCCGGATTTCTATATCAGCAAAATACAATGCGTGATGCAATGATTGCAGGTGTTACATTAAATGTTTTTCATAATCATTGCGATCGGGTAAGAATGGCAAACCTTGCACAGACAGTGAACGTATTACAGGCAGTGATTCTTACAAGTAAGGAAAAAATGATTATTACACCAACTTATCATGTACTGGAAATGTACAATGTACACCAGGATGCTACCATGATACCCGTAAAGCTCATTACCAATGAATATGTATTTGGAACAGAAAAACTTCCGGCTGTATCTGTATCTGCATCAAAGGATAAAGAAGGCGTAACACATATTTCACTGGTAAATATTGATGCATCCAAAGCACAGGATATTACCGTGAATGTAAATGGAGGAAAATATACGGTTGTTTCTGGAAGGATACTTTCTTCAAAAAAATTGCAGGACTTTAATTCATTCAATGATCCTGGTAAAATTCAACCGGCTGAATTTAAAGATGCTAAATTATCAGGCAATTCATTACAGGTGAAACTGCCGCCATTTTCAGTTGTGGTACTCACACTAAAATAAAACTCATGAAAACAATTCACATCAAAACATCCTTACTGGTAGCGCTGG
>Ga0138256_10008739_pt1 | contig 10637 bp, 10 predicted proteins | sample KNB2016incub_MG_FD_105486 | JGI IMG/M metagenome (GOLD analysis project Ga0138256, IMG submission 105486) | Active sludge microbial communities from wastewater in Klosterneuburg, Austria - KNB2014incub_MG | ecosystem: Engineered > WWTP > Activated sludge > Unclassified | place: Austria... | reverse complement strand
TTCCCAAACAGCATCAAACAAAAAGTCACTGTAGCGACTGTCGGCCTGAATGCCTGAAGCATATACCCCAAAATCATAAGCATCTTGCCGTGTATTGTAGGGGTCAAAAACAAATCGGAAATAGTCTGCATTGATATCGGTAAAACCATTGTTGCTGGAAGGATCCGCTCCATCCCGAAGTCCTAATTCTTTTAAAATACTGTCGGGTGCTGTGTCAAAAAGCATAGCACCTACATAAATTGCAGTGTTGTCATATACAATTCGAACTTCTGTTTTTTGTGTCGGAACACTGCCTTCAATCGGACGGTTCATAACAAAATCGCTGAATGAAGTGGTGTTTGTCCAGGCCGATTCTGTTAGCTGACCATCAATTTTTATGGGTTCAAAAATGCGCGTTGCTTTATAATGTTTAAGGCTATCTGAGGCGTTGGTAACACCTGAAAAAAATACAATTAGAATAAAAATATTAATAACCTTGTGCAACATTAGGGAGTAATTAGCGGCAAAACTATAACTACACACAAAGGTTCGAGTTAATTAAAAGTTAATCAGCGTTAAAGATGTTAATATTAATTTGTACTACAAAAACTGCAGCCTTGTTTTTTCAATTCAGAACAGTAGATTTGCCTCATAAGTTTTGAATGTGAAAGTTAGTCTTACAGCTCGTATATTTATCGGCATGTTACTGGCAATTTTGCTGGGACATTGGTATAATATCACACACACAGCTGCCGAACTTGAAGTTTTTGCTTCCAGGATAAGCATTTTGAGTGATATTTTTCTTCGCTTGATAAAGATGATAATTGCGCCACTGGTTTTTGCAACATTGGTGGTTGGAGTTGCTAAAGTGGGCGATTTTAAGAGCGTTGGCCGAATTGGCCTGAAGACAATATTGTATTTTCAGTTTGCAACAATACTTGCACTTCTACTCGGATTACTCTTAGTTAACTTTTTTGAACCAGGTAAAATCATGAGTCTGCAAATACCTGCACAGTCAGCAGCTACGGGTGTTTCTGCAAAAGGTCTCAATGCGAAGGATTTTATTACCCATGTTATTCCGAAAAGTATTGTGGAGGCAATGGCAAATAATGATATTTTGCCAATTGTAGTATTTGCTTTGTTTTTTGGGCTAGCTGCCGCATCTGTTGGTGAGAAAGCTAAAATGGTTATCAATGCAATGGATGCGGTTTCGCATATCATGTTTAAAGTAACAAATTTTGTAATGAAGTTTGCTCCTTATGGTGTCTTCGGAGCAGTGGCTGCAGTAGTGGCCCAACAGGGACTCAGTGTAATTTCCGGCTATCTATATTTAATAGCTACTTTTTATGGAGGACTACTTTTCTTTGGATTGGTTATTTTAGGATTGATTTGTTATTTTTTAAAAATCCCGTTTTTAAAACTTTTACAACATATTCGTGAGCCAATCATGCTGGCCTTTTCAACAGCAAGTTCTGAATCGGCATTTCCTAAAACTATTGAGGCATTGGAAAAATATGGTTGTAGTAATCGTATCATAAGTTTTGTATTACCCTTAGGCTATTCTTTCAATCTTGATGGTAGTATCATGTATATGGCTTTTGCTACTCAGTTTATTGCGCAGGCCTACGGAATGGATTTGAATATTCAACAACAAATAATGATGTTGCTGATGCTACTTGTAACCAGTAAAGGAATGGCTGGTGTGCCCAGAGCAAGCATGGTTGTTATTGCCGGAATGCTCGAGTCATTTAATATTCCTGAAGCGGGATTATTATTGATTTTGGGAGTTGATCAGATATTAGATATGGGTAGGTCAGCAACCAATGTAGTGGGCAATGCAGTGGCTACGGCAGTTGTGTCTAAGTGGGAGAAAGAGTTGTAACGTTCATACTTTTTTCACAGCGTAAGTCTAACTTTGGCGCATTGTTTGTCGTTAAAGAGTAAAATAATTTAATTTTACACCTCAAATAAATTAAATCAAAATATGAAGAAGTTATTTTTAGCAGCTATGGTTTTGTGTGCAGCCACTCTGGTTAATGCACAAGACGATTCAAAAGCAGCACCTAAACCAACAGCAACACCGGCAGTCAGCCCCAATGCAGCCGACATTAGTTTCGAAAATGAAACACATGACTTTGGTACTATCCCTTACAATGGTAATGGAACCTTTGAATTTAAATTCACTAACACCGGAAAAGAACCCTTAGTTATATCTAATGCTAAAGGCAGCTGTGGCTGTACAGTTCCCTCTTGGCCAAAAGAACCAATTTTGAAAGGCCATTCCGGAGTAATCAACGTTCATTATGATACTAAGCGCCCTGGCCCATTTACAAAAACTGTAACCGTATCGTCTAATGGTAAAACTGGCGAAAAAGTTCTGACTATTAAAGGTAATGTAGAAACAAAAGAGCAAACAGAAAGTGGCACTCCGGTAAAGAAAGATAATACAATGGCTCCTAAAGAGACCACCACAAGCCCATTTGGTAATTAATCACATAAATAAATTTTAAATACACAAATCAATAATCAAATTTCAAAAAATGAAAAAAACAATTCTTCTTTCAGCATTAGCTATTGGTATGGCAACTGCTACATTTGCACAAGAGAAAGCAGTAGCTGTTCAGGCTGCTCCAGCTGAAAATAAAAATCAGGCTGACTTTAAATTTGAAACTTTAGAGTACAACTACGGTACTATTAAACAAGGTGATAAGGTGAATTACACATTTAACTTTGTTAACACCGGCAAAGAGCCCTTAATCATTACCAATGCACAAGGGTCATGTGGCTGTACTGTTCCTGAGTGGCCAAAAGAGCCAATTAAAAAGGGCGAAGCAGGCAAAATTCATGTTACTTTCAATTCAGCAGGTAAAATGGGTCTTCAGGACAAAACCATCACTATCACTTCTAATGCAAAAACCAGTCCTGTGGTTTTACATATAAAAGGAAATATTGAGGCTGCTCCTACTCAGGAAGCACCAAAGAATTAATTAAGGTTAAAAGATTAATTATAATTTTGCAGGGACGATTAGATTTAATCGTCCCTTATTTTTTTTGTATGTAATTAATATAAAAAACAGCATGCCATCTATTTCAGAAAAAGGCAAACACATGCCGCCTTCGCCAATCAGAAAATTGGTGCCTTATGCCGATCAAGCCAAAGCAGAAGGTAAAAAAATTTATCACCTCAATATTGGTCAGCCTGATATAGAATCCCCAAAGGTGATGCTTGATGCAATAAGAAATATTGACCTGAAGGTTATTGAGTACAGCCATTCTGCCGGTATAGAATCGTACAGAAGAAAGTTGATTTCTTATTATAAGAAGTATAATATCAATATCAATTTTGAGGACATTATAATTACTACAGGTGGTTCAGAAGCCATAGAAATTGCTATGATGACTTGCCTTAACGAAGGTGATGAGATTATTATTCCTGAGCCGTTTTATGCCAATTATAACGGTTTTTCTACCCAGGCTGGAGTTACAGTTGTTCCTGTTTTTTCATCTATAAGAAACGGATTTGCACTTCCTCCACATGATGAGTTCGAAAAGGTCATTACACCACGTACAAAGGCCATTATGATTTGCAACCCAAGTAATCCAACAGGTCACTTGTATTCAAAAGAAGAGCTGGAAAGTTTGCGTGACCTTGCTTTGAAACATGATTTGTATCTTTTTGCAGACGAAGTTTACAGGGAATTTTGTTATGATAACAACAGCTATTTTTCAATTATGCATCTTGAAGGGCTAAATGAGAATATAATTTTGTTAGATTCCATAAGTAAACGTTATAGTGCCTGCGGTGCACGAATTGGTGCCATGATTTCAAAGAATAAAAAAGTCATGAGTACTGCAATGAAGTTTGCGCAAGCCAGATTAAGCCCGCCTACGTTTGGGCAAATAGCAGCAGAAGCAGCAATAGATACGCCTCAGGAATATTTTGATAATGTAAAGGCAGAGTATGTGGCAAGAAGAAATTTTGTTGTGGAGCAATTGAATAGTATGCCGGGTGTGTATTGTGCCAAACCAAGTGGCGCGTTTTATTGTATGGCTGAATTGCCGATTGATGATTCAGATACTTTTTGCCAGTGGTTGCTCGAAAAGTTTTCATATCAGGGGCAGACCGTAATGTTGGCACCTGCTACTGGTTTTTACAGCCATGCCGAGCTGGGAAAAAAAGAAGTTAGAATAGCCTATGTACTTAATCTGGACGATTTGAAAAATGCTATGATATGTTTAAAAGAGGCGTTAAAAATTTATCCAGGCAGAGTAGAAAATATTTTAAATAATACAATAATTAGTCAGGGCTGACACATGTGATATTGTTCTGATGTAATCAAATGCAAAAACACTGTATTAAAACGGAAGAGTTTTAGCGGAAGTCATAATTGACTTAATAAGTGTCTTATAGATTCATACGAGAATTTCATAGCGGCATTTACTTCTTCTTTTGTCATCCATTTAACTTCAGTGATGTTTTCCTCTGTTTGTGGCAAGAGCGTTGTTGCAGATGATGCTATCATTTTAAACCAATAAGTTCTCTTTAAAATATACTCTCCATCGTGTTGATAAATATGATAGGTGTCTGGTAGCGGCTTAATAATTTCAAGATTACAAACACCAGTCTCCTCACATACTTCACGCGTAGCTGTAGATTCAGGCAATTCTCCATCTTCCATTTTTCCTTTAGGTAAATCCCATTTGCCTAACCTATGGATAAGAAGCATCTTTTTTTCATGATTATAAACTACTCCGCCTGCAGCAAAAATGTTTGTAAACATTTTTGAAAATTCCCTCACGCCTGTTTCGATATTGTCGCACAACAGAGCAATTTCTTTACTCTTCAAATCTGAAAGAATTTCACTAAGGGTATCTTTGTTGATACTGTTTTCGAATTTTATAACATCACCTGAAAAATTATGGGCATTGTTGACGAATTGAAAAATTTTATTGCATGCAAATATTTTAATCACGTTCGATTTTTTATTTTAAAAAATAACCATTAGGTTTGTGCTGAATGAAAGATGACACAGCTTCAAATATAGCGGAATTTTTATTGCAGATAAAAGCAATAAAGCTTCAGCCTGACGAGCCTTTTACATGGGCATCGGGGTGGAAGTCGCCAATATATTGCGATAACAGAGTTGCTTTGTCAAATCCAAGAATCAGAACGTATATTCGTCAGGAACTGGTTAAAGCAATTGAGCGAAATTATGGACGCCCTGATGCTATAGCAGCAGTTGCTACCGGTGCAATTGCACAAGGTGCTTTGGTTTCAGAAAGCATGGGGCTGCCATTTATATATGTCAGACCTGAGCCTAAGCAGCATGGTGCCAAAAATCAAATTGAGGGCGATATATCCCAGATTCATTCTGTAGTAGTTGTTGAAGACCTTATTTCAACAGGCAAGAGTAGTCTCAATGCAGTTTTGGCACTGCGTAACAGTGGAATTATTGTAAAAGGAATGGTTTCCATTTTTAATTATGGTTTTGATGTTGCGAAAGAGAGTTTTAAAAACGCACAATGCCCTTTGTATTCTTTAAGCAATTATGATGTGATGATTACAAAAGCATTACAGTCAAATTATATCAACGACAGCCAGTTAGAATCATTAAAGGATTGGAGAGAGCATCCTGATAATTGGAATAAATAATAAATGCATGACAAGAATTGAAAGTGATGAGTGGGTAATTGACAAACCGGAAAATGAAGTGTTTGAGTTTTTAAGTAATTGTAACAACCTGCAACAATTAATGCCGGAACAAGTAACAAACTGGCAAAGTACTGCTGATGAATGTAGTTTTACAATTGCAGGTATGGCAAGTCTGGGAATGGAAATCAAAGAAAGAAATCCGGGTCAGAATATTCGTGTTGAACGAAAAGGAAAAGCGCCTTTCGATTTTGTGATGGACTATCAGATGCAATCTGTTGACGCTGGAAAAACAAAACTAAAAATTTCTTTTGATGCAGATTTGAACCCTATGTTGAAGATGATGGCAGAAAAACCATTGCGTAATTTTCTTAATACGCTTGCAGGGAATTATAAAAATTTGAATCAGTAATTTTCTAAAAAAACTTAATTTGTGATACGCAATATTGTGCCATCATAAAAAGTAGCATACTGAACCAATGCATGTGTTGCAGGACCTTGTGAAATGCTTCCATCATAAATCATAAACTTTGAACCACAACAACTGTCATGTAATGTAAAGTTATCGCTCATTACAGTTACACCCTCACAACTGCTTTCTGCATCATAGGTGCAGGCACGTTCGTAGGCAACAAACTCGTTAATGCTTCGCCTGTAAATAATAATTCCCTTGTACCCTGCAGGATAATAAATGTAATTGCCTACTGCATTCAATTGGACTAATTGTGGGTCGTTTGCATAAAAAACCACATTTACATAGGCATAGGGAACTATGCCGTTTTCCTTTTTGCGGCAACCGGAAAACAAAAAAATCAGTGTTGAAATTAGAATTATATTCTTTAAACGCATTACTTTTGAAGTTAAACATCCAAAATTACAACATAATTGTTTTACTATCGTTAAAACTGAAGTTTAGATAAAATGAAAAAGTTTCTGAAAAGATTTCTGATGTTACTAATGCTTTTGATAAGTACGTCTGTTGTATTTGCACAAAGCAAAGCATCTAAAGCACAACGAAAGGCTGAAAAGAAAAAGGAATTGGAAAAGAAAAAAGTTGCAAGGGCAGAAGAGAAGGCGCGCAAACGCCATATGAGTATTCAAACTAAAGAGGTTCGCAAGCGTATGAAGAAAAATAAAAAGAAATCAGCACGCGAAACTTTCAGACGTGAATAATTTTCTTGTCAACTTACTCTGCTAAGGTTTCATCATACTCGCGTAAATCAACAGGGACAACTGCAGTAACACCAGGCTCATTCATGGTTATTCCATAAATAATATCGGTTGCAGCCATCGTTTTTTTGTTATGCGTGATGATGATGAACTGTGAATCTTTAGAAAATTTCTTGATGATATTATTGAATTTATCAATGTTATTGTCATCGAGTGGTGCATCAACCTCATCGAAGATACAGAACGGTGCAGGTTTTACTAGATACAAACCAAAAAGTAAAGCTGTTGCTGTAAGTGTTCTTTCTCCTCCGGAAAGCTGTTGAATTGAAAGTGGCTTTTTACCCTTAGGCTGTGCAATAATTTCAATATCTGATTCTAAAGGATTGTTGGTGTCTGCCAATATCATGTCACAATTGTCATCTGCAGTAAACAGCGATCTGAAAACATTGATAAAGTTATTGCGAACCTGGTTAAACACTTCACTGAATTTCTCTTTAGCAGAATTGTCAATTTCAGCAATGGTTTGAAGTAATGCATCTTTTGCTTTTTTCAAATCATCCTGCTCTTTTATTATGAAGTCATAACGTTCTTTAATTTCTTTAAACGAATCGAGAGCCATGGGGTTTATCGGTCCGAAGTTTTTCAACTGTCCACTTAGTTTCTCGTTTCTTGATTTTAAGTCTTCTTCATTCCACTCGGGGTTTGCTTCCTGCGAAACAATATCTTCTACTTCAAGCGAAAATTCCACACTCAACCTTTCTTTCAATGAAGTCATTTTCAGATTTACATCGCTCACTTCATTATGTAAAGCATGCATCAGTTCATCTGCTATTTCACGCTTACGTCTGGTCTCACCTATTTGTTTGTCAAACAAATCTATCTTTCCCTTAGCATCAAAATAATTTTTCTCGCTTTCTCCTAAACGACTTTCAAGCAGCACTTTTTCTTCAACTTGTGTTTTTAAGTCAGATTCGGAAGAATTACCTGCCTGTGCTGTATCATTTATTTGTTCGTGGAGTTGTTCAATTTCAGTTTTTATTTTTTCTACAGAAGACTTTAAACTAACTACCTGATTGTTTTTGTAGCCAATTTCACGAACGATATTTTGTACTTTGTTTTGTTGTTGAAGAAAGGTAATATTTTTTTGATTGAATGCATTGGAGGCATCCTGTGAAATTTTTTGTAGCTGACCCGATTGGTTTTGCTTTTCCCTTTGCTGGTCCGTAAGTTTTTGCAGATTTATTTTCATCTCATCAAGCGACATATTGCCAAACTCGGGGGCATTATTTTTCTGTTCTTGTGTCAGCAGAAGTTCTTCTTGTAATTTCTGCAGATTCTTTTCATTGCTCTCGCAATTTGAAGTGATGAAATCTTTTTTACTCAGCAGTGTATTGATGTTCAATACAGCCTTGCTTAATTCGCCTTCTGTAATGGATATTATTTTGTGATTTTCTGAAGCTTGTGTTTTTCCGGCCGATAGCAGTTCTTCCGTTTGTTGCAATTCAATCTTAAATACTTCAGTCTGTTGTTGATGCTGTTGTATTTCTGTAGCTAACTTCTCAAGATGTTTTAGTCTTCCAGTTCGTTTGCCATCATAGCTTCCTACTGAGCCGCCACTAATAGAATAACGCTGTCTGTAAAATTTTCCGTCAGGCGAAAGAATTATTTTTCCTTCAATTTCATTTTGATTTGCCTGTGCAGCAACATCGCTGTTTTGTGCAATATAAACATTTGCCAAAAGATAATTCATCAGCGACTGATAGCGCCCATCATTTTCAATTACGGATGTTGCTACAATGCAACCATCAATTGGATGCGTTGATGCCTGATGATAATTTGTAAAAGCATCTAAAATAAAGAAGTGCGCACGACCTTTGCCTTCAGAATTTAGTTTGTTAAGTCCGTCCCAGGCTTGTTCGTTTGAATAAACAATAAAATGATTCAGGAATGGCTCTAAATAATTTTCTATTGCAATTTTATATTGCTCATCGCAATTAATAATGTCACTTAACAAAGGAATGTCTTTAAAGGAATCACTGTTTTTCTTTAAAAACTTAATTGATTCAGGAAAGCCTTCCATCTTTTCGGATAGATTTCTTGTCAATTGATATTCATTGTTTTTTACTTCATAGTTTCTGCGTTCGTCAGCAAGTTTTTCGCGAAGTTCTTTAACAGAGTTTTCATATTGGGCAATTTCAGAATCCAGTTGCAGATTTAATTGTTTCTTATCATGTGATTCTTTTTCTGCCTGATCTTTCTTTATGGCAAGCAAGGACAATTCACTTTCAAGAGTTTGAAGTGATGTTTTGTCTTTTTCAATCTGTTCACCCAATCGCTTTATTTGATCGTTTAGACTATTGATGCGCGTTTGTCTTACAGCAACAAATGTTTCATGATCATTAACAGATTGCCGAACCTGCAAAATATGAAGATTTAATTGTCGCAGTTCATCAACAGACTGGTCATAGTTTTTGCGCGATGCCTCTAATTCGCTTTTGAGCGATTGTATATTAATTTCTAATTCCTTGGTTTTGGTTTCTTCGTTTGTTCTGTCATTTTCAGATTGTTCAATTTGTTTCTCGATTTCTAAAGCCTGCGTATGCTCGCTGGAACTTTGTTTTTCTAATTGCAGCTTCTTTTCATTCAGGTAATTTAATTTTTCAATACGCCCTTTATGCTCATTCTCATATTTATTAATCAGAAAAAGTTTCTCGTTCAGCAATTTTTGAACATCTCCTAAAACTTGTTGGCGTTCTTCGCTTACAATCTTTATCTCACTTAGTTGTAGCTCTAAATTTTCTAATTGCTGGCCTAAGTTGTTTTTTTCTACAGATTGCTTTTGTTCTTTTTCTTTAAGTTCTTTAATAGTTGAAGTAAATTCACGCATTAAAAACCAGGCTAAAGCGGTCGAAACAACTTTGTATTCTTCCTTTAAACGATAATATTTTTCAGTCTTTTTTGCCTGATATTCCAATTGTTTCAGGCTCTTTTCTATTTCAAAAAGTAAATCGTTGACCCGATTCAGGTCAGCATCTGTTTCTTCTAATTTCTGTAGGGTTTGTTTTTTGCGAATTTTGTATTTGGAGATTCCAGCGGCTTCTTCCAATAACATTTTAATCGTGTTATGACGATCGTTTATTATATCGTCAACCATTTTTAATTCAATAATTGAGTAGGTGTCGCTACCGATGCCTGTATTCAGAAATAAATCGGTAATATCTTTAAGTCGGCATGTAACACCATTCAATAAATATTCACTGTCGCCCGAACGGTAGAGTCTTCTGGTTACACAAACGGTTGTAAATTCAACAGGTAATATTCCTTTGTCATTTACGAAGGTAAGGCTAACTTCTGCAAGGTTTGCAGGCTTACGTGTTTTTGTGCCGTTGAAAATTATGTTTTCCATTTTTTCAGAGCGCAGCATTCTCATTTTTTGTTCGCCCAGCACCCATCGCATGGCATCTACAACATTAGATTTACCAGACCCGTTTGGTCCTACAACAGAGGTAACTCCTTTGTCGAAGTGAATGATTACTCTGTCTCCAAAGCTTTTAAAGCCTTTTATTTCCAGACTGGAAAGACGCATAAAGTGTAAATGATTTTAATTGGTTCTCAAATAAGCCTGCGAAGTTAAAAAAAAGCAAACGTTGACCTATTAAAACTTATTAACGGGCTGTTGGAAATTCTTTTTATACATAATTCAAAATTTAAAAATATATTTGACCTCATGGAATTTAAGATTATCATCTATATCATCATTGGCATTGCCTGGTACGTTATTAATAACTACAAAAAAATTGCTGAAGAAAACAGGAAAAGGGTTTTTAACAAACCTGTT
>Ga0138256_10008738_pt1 | contig 10637 bp, 10 predicted proteins | sample KNB2016incub_MG_FD_105486 | JGI IMG/M metagenome (GOLD analysis project Ga0138256, IMG submission 105486) | Active sludge microbial communities from wastewater in Klosterneuburg, Austria - KNB2014incub_MG | ecosystem: Engineered > WWTP > Activated sludge > Unclassified | place: Austria... | reverse complement strand
GTGTCGAGGCTGCCGTTGCAATGCAGATGACGAAAGCCTTCGCCGGAGGGCAGCGTTTCCAGCTCGGCGAACTTGAGCATCTGGCCGCCTTTGCCGCGAATACCCGTCTTCAGCAGCTCGTCGCGCCAACGATGCTGACGCGACGATTCGCCGGAACGCGCGATCGAAACATCGGCCTCGGCAGCCGGCGCTTGTTCGTCGAGCGCCAGCACGGTTGGGAAGGGAACGGCTTCGACGGTGAAGGGGCCGGTGATGCGAAGCTTGTTCTTGGAGACAGCGGGCTGGTCGTACAGGGTTTCCTGGTCCGCGTGCGAAGCGATCGAGCGATCCATGGCCTTCTGCATGGTCTGTCGCGCACCGTGAAAGACCGCAGCGGACAGCTTTGCGTCTTCGGACCAGTCCTTCGGCGAATCGAACGGTACTTCCCATTCCAGAAGCGCATCGGATTTCGCGAAGTAGAGCTTGGTGCCTTTGCGCCCGCCCTCGGTGACCACGAACTGCTCGGACGGCGGGTGCTTCTTCAGCGACTCATTGAGTTTCCGCAGCGCCGTTTCGATCAGCGGATGGTGCGATGCGTAGATCTCGTCGATCTCGGGATTGTTGGCGATTGATTTCAGGGTGACGTGTGGAACGGTCTTGTAGATGAAGCCGCCCTTCAGTCCTTCGTGCGGATACTTCAACTCGAAGTAGTCGTAACCCGCCGTCATCAACCGCTGCTTTGCCAACGTGACGGCCACGCGTGAAGTGTCACACGTGATCCACCGACGCCCCCACTTCTCTGCCACGGACGCAGTCGTGCCCGAGCCGCACGTTGGATCCAGCACCAAGTCTCCGGGATCGGTCGTCATTAGCAGGCAGCGCTCCACTGCCTTGACGGCGGTCTGCACAACGTAGACCTTGGGGTCCGCGCGACTTTGAATTCCGCCAATATCAGTCCAGATATTAGTAATAGAAAACGCCGGGAAATCTTCGATGAAGCGAACGTAGGCCAATGAGTTCGACGTCGCTTGGATGCGGTTTGAAGAAAGTAGCCGCTGAATGCCCGCCTCGTTTGTCTTCCATCGATTCCTCTCGTTCGGAAGAAAATCACGCCCGCCAAGAGAAACCGGAAACCAGCACGCCGCGCCTAGACCCTTCTCTCGGCCTTCGCTCTGGCTCATCAAATTATCTAGACGGTAAATTCGCTCGCCACTCTGTGGAGACGAAGAACTTCGGTCTGAAACCGAGAGTCGGCGTCGAAGTCCGGTGCCCAGTTCGATTTGGTCATACTTTTCTGCGCCATCTCCGCCCATTTCTTTGGGCAGATAGATGGAATGGAACTTGACCTTGGCCTTGTCTCTCGCTGACCAAAGAATGTAGTCAGCGGTCGACGGAAGAAGATTGACGGTTGCTCCCGAAGTCTTCGAAAAAGTTATTTGAGAAACAAAGTTCTCAGATCCGAAAACTTCATCCATTGCTTCACGAACGTGATGCAGGTTCTCATCTGAAATCTGGACGAACACGCTTCCCGACTCGTGCAGTAACTCCTTGGCAAGCAGCAGTCGGTCGCGCAGGTAGGTCAGGTACGAGTGGATGCCCAGCTCCCACGTATCGCGAAACGCTTTGATCATCTCCGGCTCTTGCGTCAGATCCTGATCGCTGCGGTCTTTCACATCGCGTTTGTTCACGAACGGCTGAAAGTTCGAGCCGTATTTGATGCCGTAGGGCGGGTCGATGTAGATCATCTGCACCTGACCGGCCATACCCTCCTTCTGCAGAAGCGAGTTCATCACCAGCAGTGAATCGCCCGCGACCAGGCGGTTCGACCAGCCGCGATCGTGTTTGTAGAACTCGATCGCTTCGCGGTAGGGCAGGGCATCTTCGAACCAGGCGCGGAACATGTCTGTCTGCGAACCGCCGCTGGCTTGCTCTTTCTTCATTCGCTTCTGCACGACCGCCAGGATCGTCGCCGGATCGATGCGCTCATGCACATGCAGGCTGACCGTGTCGACGTCGAAACTGGTGCGCTCCGACTTGCCTGCCCAGTTCAGATACGGCTCGCCCATCCGCTTCAGCGTCTCGAGCGCGGCGCGCATGGTTGCGTCATCGCCACTGGCCAGTGCGTCGTCGATCAGGCGCTCAATCTCGGCGCGACCGACATCGAACTGCAGTGCAGGATCGAGATGCGGGTCGTAAGCCCACTTCGTTTTCGGCTGGTCGGGATCAGTTTCTGGCGTGACCACGCCGACATCGGGATTGTTGCGACGCTTCTGGTCGTGGCGATACGCGATGACTTTAGGATCCTCGTCGCCCTTGCGTGCCGGCTTCGTCGGCTCGCCGGTCTTGCGCTGCGAGAACATCGCCTGTGCTTCCATCTGCTTTGGCTTCGGGCGCTTGGCGTCCGCGGGAATCTCTTGCGCTTCCAGCGTCAGCCCAGGTGAAACGCTAGGCGTGGTTCGACGCACCGAACCGCCTCGGCCCATGCCCTTGGTCAGGAATCCTTCCAGCAGCAGCCAGTCGCGCGCCAGGTTGTAGGCGCTCTCGCTCGCCGCGATGCCGAAGTCCTCGGCGATCCATTCGCGCAGGCGCTGGTTGCCGAGCGGTGTGCCGTCCTTCGGCAGCAGTTCCCGAATCGCCGCAACGATCGCGTCATCGACCTTGGCCATGTGCTGCAAGCTCCTCTGCGCGCCATCCGCGTGGACGGCATCCCTATCAACCAGAGTCTAGCCGCAGGGGTGCTGACCGGGAATTGCGGGTCGCGTGGCGACCGTCCAGACTGTCCAACGAATCTTTGGGATTGGGCGCATGACGACACCAGTGAAAGCGAAGCGCAGTCGCGTCGATGGACAAATGACCGGAGTGGCGGGCGAGCTCTTTGTCGCAGCGGAGTTGATGAAGCGCGGGCTCCAGACATCGATCACGTTCGGGAATGCGAAGGCGGTGGATCTGCTGACGTTCAATGCAGCAACTGGCCGCACTTTCACCGTGCAGGTAAAAGCGCTGCGGAAACGAAGCGATTTCCCGATCAGCCACCGCCGCGTGTCCGCGCAGCACGTGTATGTGTTCGTCGTGTTGAACAAGCCAGGCGAACAGGTGCGTTACTACGTCGTGCCGGGGCAGGTGCTGGCGGCCGATCCGGATCGATTCGGTAAGTGGTTCGTCGACGATCGGTTTCCTGGCGTCCACCCGCGTTTCCTGGAGGATTTCGCCGAAAACTGGTCGTTGTTCGACGCCAACAATTTCTGACTTCGGCGCGACAATTGGCACCGCCGTTCTCGGGATCTGACACGGCGGACCAGTGACGATATTCTCAGGAGCTCTGCCGGGTCGTGGGCTCCCCGCTGGATCGTCGTATCGAGACAGCGCCGCTCGTTCGTCCGCTGCCGACAGCGCGGTCAGCACGAAGCTCTAGAGGCCGGCATTGTGGTACCTGGTGTGGTATCCAGTGACGTTTATCCGTATAAAAAACTAATAAAAACATGCCCTTGAGATCCGTATGCTGCTGATGATCGATAACTACGACAGCTTCACCTACAACCTCGTGCAGTATTTCGCCGAGTTGGGCGAGGACGTGAAGGTGATTCGTAACGATGAGATGGATATTGCCGGCATCGCGGCGCTTGCGCCTGATCGCATCGTGATTTCACCGGGGCCGTGCACCCCGAGCGAAGCCGGCGTGTCGGTCGATGTGCTCAAAGCGTTTGCCGGCCAGTTGCCGATGCTTGGCGTCTGTCTCGGTCACCAGAGTATCGGCCAAGCGTTCGGTGGCCGCGTGATTCGCGCCGGACGCATCATGCATGGCAAGACCTCGTTGATCCATCACGCCGGGCAAGGTGTGTTCGCGGGATTGCCCGACGGCTTCGAGGCGACGCGCTATCACTCGCTGGTTGTTGAGCAGGGCAGTCTGCCGGACTGTCTCGAAGTCACCGCATGGACCAAAAACGATGATGGTTCGGTCGAGGAAATCATGGGCCTGCGTCACCGCCAATTCCCGATCCAGGGTGTGCAGTTCCATCCCGAATCGATCATGACCCAGCATGGTCACGCCATGTTGAAGAACTTTTTGGTGCAATGACTATGCCGATCACACCGCAGGTTGCGCTCGCACGGGTCATCGAGCATCGCGAAATCTTCCATGACGAGATCGTCGATCTATTCCGCCAGATCATGCGCGGCGAAGTCTCGCCGGTGATCACCGCTGCCTTGCTGATCGGGCTGCGCGTGAAGAAGGAAACGATCGGCGAGATCGCGGGTGCAGCGCAGGTAATGCGCGAGTTCTGCGCGAAGGTGGCGATCGCGCCCGACCCGCACTTCGTCGATATCGTCGGTACCGGCGGCGATGGCGCGCACACCTTCAACATCTCGACGGCGGCGATGTTCGTTGCCGCGGCTGCTGGCGCGAAACTCGCGAAGCACGGCAACCGCAGTGTGTCGAGCAAGTCTGGCGCCGCCGATGTTTTGGAAGCGATCGGCGCACGCATTGACCTGCAGCCTGCACAAGTGGGCGAATGCATTCGCCGCACTGGCATCGGATTCATGTTCGCGCCAATCCACCACCCAGCGATGAAGAATGTCGCCGCAGTGCGCAAAGAACTCGGCGTGCGTACGATCTTCAATATCCTCGGGCCGCTGACCAACCCCGCGGATGCGCCGAATATCTTGATGGGCGTATTTCATCCTGATCTCGTCGGCATTCAGGTGCGGGTGTTGCAGCGTCTTGGCGCGCGCAATGCATTGGTCGTCTATGGCCGCGATCAACTGGATGAAATAACGCTGGGTGCGGCAACACTGGTCGGTGAATTGCGTGACGGCGTAGTCCGCGAATACGAAGTGCATCCCGAAGATTTCGGGCTGCGTATGGCCTCAAGCCGCAATCTGCGCGTCGATGACGCCGAGCAGTCGCGTACGCGTGTGCTCGAAGCGATCGATGGCGTTGACGGCTTGCCACGCGAGATCGTCGCGCTCAATGCCGGTGCGGCGTTGTACGTCGCAGGTGTTGCAGCCGATATCGGCGACGGTATTCGGCGTTCGCGCGAAGCGATGGCCAGCGGCGCGGCGCGGCGCAAACTCGACGAGTTCGTGGCGGCGACGCAAGCGATCGCAGCGGGTAATTGATATGGCCGATATCCTCGAACGAATTCTCGAACGCAAGCAAATCGAAGTGGCCGATCGCCGTGTCTATCAGCCGATCGATGACCTGAAGGCGCGTGCGGCGGACATGCGGCCAACCCGGGGATTCGCAAATGCCTTGCGCACGCGACTCGCGGGCAGCGAATCGGCGGTGATCGCCGAGATCAAGAAGGCGTCACCGAGCAAGGGCGTCATCCGCGCCAATTTCCAGCCCGCCGAGATCGCCCGCAGTTATGAAGCGGGCGGCGCAGCGTGCTTGTCGGTGCTGACCGACATCGACTTTTTCCAGGGCGCCGATGCCTATCTTCAGCAGGCGCGCGCGGCGTGCAGCCTGCCCGCTCTGCGTAAAGACTTTATCGTCGATGCCTACCAAATCCACGAGTCGCGCGTGCTCGGTGCCGACTGCATCTTGCTGATTGTCGCCGCACTTGGCGTCGACCAGTTGCAGGACTACGCCGGGCGCGCGATGGAGATCGGACTCGACGTATTGATCGAGACCCACGATGCCGTAGAGATGACGGCTGCGCTGCGCACCACTTCGCCGCTGATCGGAGTGAATAACCGCAATCTGAGGGATTTCTCGGTGTCGTTGGAAGCCACACTTTCCCTGCGCGATCAGGTCGATGCTGCCCGCATCCTGATTACCGAAAGTGGTATCCACACACGCGACGATGTCGCCAAGATGCGGGCCGGCGGTGTGCATGCATTTCTGGTCGGTGAGGCATTCATGCGTGCCGACGATCCCGGTGCCGAACTGCAACGACTGTTCGCATGAGCTTGCGTATCGTTGCGTTCGAGCCGGCGTTGCGCGCTTATTTCGGTCGCCTTAATCGGGAGTGGTTGGAGCGCTATTTCGTGGTCGAGCCAATCGACGCCGAGGTGCTCGATCATCCGGAACAACGCATCCTCGCCGGCGGTGGTTGCATTCTTTTCGCCCTGCTCGACGACGAGGTCGTCGGCACCTGTGCGTTGTTGCAAGAATCGCCCGGCGTCTATGAGTTGACCAAGATGGCGGTCACCCAGGCCCACCAAGGCGGGGGCATCGGGCGACAACTGTTGGATGCCGCAATCGACGAGTTTCGGCGCATCGGCGGTAGCGGTTTGTTCCTCGAAACGAATTCATCGCTGAAGGTGGCGATCTCACTGTATGAGCGCGCCGGCTTTGAGCATCACGGGCGCAAGCCAGATTCGCACTACGCGCGTTCCGACACCTACATGGTTTGGCGTGACCACCGCGCTAGCGCTTGAATCAAGCGTCGCCGAGTTGCTTGACGAAGCGCAGTGATGATTGCTCGAAGCCACATTGGCGATAGAACGCATGCGCTTCGGTGCGTGCGGCGGCGGTCGTGAGCTCGAGCCGTGCCGCGTTTTCGCGACGACTGGCGTTCTCTGCATAGCGCAGCAGTTCGCGGCCGATCCCATGCTTGCGGAAGCGGTCGTCCACGACCAGAGCGGTGATGCGACAGGTTTCGCGTCCGAGCGGCAGGTAGAACATGAAGTCGAGGCTGATCAAGCCGCACACCGCATCTTTCCATTCCGCGACGACAAGGGCCTGCCTTGGGCTGGCGTTGACGCGGCGAATGCGGCGTTCGGCCTCTGTTGGATCGCAGGGATAGCCGAGCGCTTCGATCAGCCGGGATACTGCGGACGCATCGTGCAGCTTCGCATCGCGGAAGCGCAAGCCGCCGTGGTGGTCTTTTCCTGCGGGGGCGACCGATGCGCCCATTTAGCGCGTCCCGAACACCACGATGGTCTTACCGCTGACACCAACCTTGCCTTGTTCTTCCAGTTGCTTGAGCACGCGTCCGGCCATTTCGCGCGAGCAACCGACGATGCGCGACAGTTCCTGGCGCGACACGCGGATCTGCATCCCTTTCGGATGCGTCAGCGCGTCTGGTTCGCTGCACAGATCGAGCAAGGTGCGGGAGATGCGGCCGGTCACATCCATGAATGCGAGACGGCTGACCTTGCGACTGGTGTGCAGCAGACGCCGCGTCAACTGCGAGCCGATCGCGAACATCAGTTTCGGACACTCGTCGCGGAGCGTCGTTTCGAACAGCGCGAGCAGGCGCTCATAGCTGATCTCGGCGAGTTCGCAGGTGGTGCGCGTTCGCACGAGAACTTCACGCTTGCTGGTTTCGACGAACAGTCCGAGTTCGCCGATAAATTCGCCTTTGTTGAGATAGGCCAAGATCAACTCGCGCCCATCATTGTCTTCGGCGACCACACTGAGGGATCCGTCGACGACGTAATAAAGCACGTCCGCACGGTCGCCCGGCATGAAAATCGCGGTGCGGTTCGGGTAACGACGGCGGTGGCAGGCGCCGAGAAAACGCTCGATCGACGCGCCTTCCAACGCCAGCGAACGCGGCGTAACGGACTTGGGCATGGCGTCGGCCAGACCCGCCAGATGGTCGGAATTGGAGTTGGGCATCGCGGTCTCGATTGCGCGGAATGTTCACGTTTATAGGATGGTGCCGGGCCGAATTCAAACATCGTGCTGAATTCAGATGCCGCAAGGTTACCCCTATTGGGAGATTTGCCCCATAATCCGCGCCCCTTTCATCCGTGGCGACTGAGGAAAAGCACCATGGTCAAGCCGCTTCCACGACTGCAACTGCAGGGTTTCAACAACCTGACCAAGGCGCTGTCGTTCAATATCTACGATATCTGCTACGCGGTGACGCCGGAGCAGCGCGACCGCTACATCGAGTACATCGATGAGCAATACGATGCCGATCGTCTGACCCAGATCCTCACTGAGGTCGCCGAGATCATCGGCGCGAATATCCTCAATGTTGCACGTCAGGACTACGATCCCCAGGGTGCCTCGGTGACCATTCTGATTTCCGAGCATCCGATCGTTGAGAAGCTCGGCAAGGACATGATTTCTGAAGCCGTGGTGGCACATCTCGACAAGAGCCACATCACCGTGCACACCTATCCGGAGACGCATCCGCACAACGGCATTGCGACGTTCCGCGCGGACATTGATGTCGCCACCTGCGGTGTGATCTCGCCGTTGAAGGCACTGAACTACCTGATCGACAGCTTTGAATCCGACATCGTGACGATGGACTACCGCGTGCGCGGCTTCACTCGCGACATCAAGGGTAAGAAGCATTACATCGACCACCGCATCAACTCGATCCAGGACTATCTGGCCAAGCACATCAAACAGAAGTACGAGATGTTTGACGTGAACGTCTATCAAGAGAACATTTTTCACACGAAGATGCACGTGAAGGAGTTCGATCTTGATACCTACCTGTTCGAAGCGCAGGCCAAGGACTTGTCATTCAAAGATCGGCTACGCGTGGAAGCACAGTTGAAGCGCGAGATCGAAGAGCTGTTCCACGGGCGCAATCTGGTCTGAGTGGGGCTGCTGTGTTGCTGGACTGACGGGCCGCATTGCGGCCCGTTTTGGTTTTAGCTTCAGATCCGATAAGCGATAAAACGCATCACGTCGGCACACCCGCCCATCATGCGGCGGATCGGGGTGGCCAGTTCGACAGCGCCGCGATCGAGTGCATGCTGCCCGTGCTCGACCTCCTCGCGTTGCATGGTCTCCAGAATCGTGCGTGATCGCACATCGGCGAGCGGCAGTCGATCAAGATGATCATCAAGATGGGCTTCCACTTGGCGTTCGGTTTCGACGACGAAGCCAAGGCTGATGCGGTCGCCGAACAGTGCCGCGGCCGCGCCAATCGCATAGCTTCCAGCAAACCACAACGGATTCAGCAGGCTCGGTTGCGCACCGACTTCCCCGAGTCGCGCCGCGCACCAACGCAGGTGGTCGTGCTCCTCACGTGCCGCCTGCAGCAGATGCGCGCGCGTGTCCGGCGATTCGGCCACTGCCGCTTGGCCGAGATACAGCGCCTGCGCGCAGACTTCGCCAGTGTGGTTGATGCGCATCAGGCCGGCGATGAGCTGACGGTCGCGTTCGCTCGGCTCTGGCGAGTGTTGGTTTTGTGCGGGGTTCGCGCGTGACCAAGGGTGAGCGGTCGAATCCAGCATGCGCGCGGTATCGAGCGCGGCGAGCGCGTGATCGATCAAGTTGGTCTGGCGGAACGTCATATCGGTGATCCAGTCAAATAGGCCGCGATCAGTTCGGCCGGGTGCAACAGACGTATTGACGCACCTTGATCAAACAAGGCCTGTGCAAGCTGCGCTCGACAACCGCCATTCGTGCTGATGACGACATCTGGCGCAAGTGCGCGAATCTGTTCGGCGACGGTTGAACCGAGCTGCTGCGAGATCAGCGGCTGGTTCATGCAATAGCTACCGGCTGAGCCGCAACAGCCAGGTTGGGCTGGCAGCTCGATCGGTATTGCGCCCGGCAGTTGGTCGATCAATCGGCGCAGCGCATCGGTTTCGCCGACGAGTCCTTGTTGTGTGCACGGTAGATGCAACGCGACACGTAGCGGCCGCGGCGTAAGTCGATCAGAGAGCGGCACCAATCGTTGCTCGAGCCATGCGACGACACCCAATACCTCGTGCGGCGCCAGTTGCTGGCGCCAATGCGCTGTGCAGCCGGAATTGATTGCGACGGCGCAGTCGATGCCGTCGACGATCGGTGCGCATGCAAGAGTTGGATGTCCGAGATGCCGGCCGAGCGCGCCACAACAACGCGCGCTGTCGAACATGGGCTCAGTACCAGATGCGGTGGCGATGATGGTGATCGCCTCGACTGCACCACGTTCCAGTGTTTGCGCAGCACAGCCCGCCAAGATCAAGGTGGGGCTTCCAATCATGTTCCGTGTGCCGGTCGGCAATGGCGGCATGGTACGTGCGTTGAAAATTGGCGCAAGGCCATCAAGGTTCGCACGCCGTCGCAGTGATGCCGGCAGGAATGCCCTTACCGCCACGGCGTTCCGCATGAGTAGCCGCAATAGCGCAGGTCGCCGCAGCCACTGGCGCGCGAGTTTGCCGGTCCAGTGTTCACGCACCGATGCGTTCGCTGTGCGAGTCAGCGTCAGTGCTTCGATGAACGGCACTTTCGGCGGGCAAACGAGCTCGCATCGACCACAAGCCAGACAGCTATCCAAAGAAGGGTACGATCCTGAGTTGATCTCACCTGCTGCAATGCGTGCCATTAGCGCCAGCCGACCGCGCGGTGACTCGGCTTCATTGCGTGTCACCGCATAACTAGGGCAGTGCGGCAGGCATAGTCCGCACATCACGCACTGCGCCGCGATGGCTGCGACGCGACGTTCTCCAGTTGAAGTCGTGAAGGCTTGTGACATCGGTCTATTCAAACTTGAGAATCACCAGACGTCACACCATATCTCAGCAGGACGGGGATGCTCCGTCGCGGATAAAAGACTTGCCAAGGGATGAGGGCATCAGTAGAATTCTCTCCCCCTCGCGGCTCTGTGCGCCACAAAACAGAGTCGCACTGAGGTGTTGACAGCCACTAAAACCGCTCTATAATGCGCGGCTCACTTGGGACGAAATGTCTTGAGGATGCGGACGGAAGTTCGCGGTGGGAAGATCTTTGACAGCGTGCACAGGTATTTTGAGTGGGC
>Ga0138256_10008737_pt1 | contig 10638 bp, 11 predicted proteins | sample KNB2016incub_MG_FD_105486 | JGI IMG/M metagenome (GOLD analysis project Ga0138256, IMG submission 105486) | Active sludge microbial communities from wastewater in Klosterneuburg, Austria - KNB2014incub_MG | ecosystem: Engineered > WWTP > Activated sludge > Unclassified | place: Austria... | reverse complement strand
GCTCATTGCCGACCTCGATAACTGCTTTTATCATTTCGACGAAATTATGGATCGCTATGGCGTGGAAAAAATCAAAACCATTGGCGATGCATACATGTGTGCGGGCGGTCTGCCGATCGCCAACAAAACGCATCCCGTCGATGTGATTCTCGCAGCGCTGGAAATCAAAAGTTTTATGGACCAGATGAAAGAGATCAAGCAGAGCATGAACGAACCCTACTGGGAGCTCAGAATCGGCATCCACACCGGCCCGGTGGTCGCCGGAGTGGTAGGCAAACGCAAATTTGCCTACGATATCTGGGGCGACGCGGTGAATACCGCCAGCCGCATGGAGTCGTCGGGTAGCGTCGGTGCCATCAACATTTCGGGCGACACTTATGCACTGGTAAAAGATTTTTTCGAATGCGAATACCGCGGTAAAGTCCCCGCCAAAAATAAAGGCGACATCGATATGTATTTTGTGAAAGGTATTCAGCCGGCGCTATCTGTCGACGGCGAGGGAAAAGTCCCGACTCATGAATTTACTCAGAAGCTGTGGGGGCTATCCTGATAACGCTTAATGTGGTTGCGGAATACAATTCCGCGTAGACTCCCTACCTAATCTTCTGAACGAAAATCAAGTTCCAGACCGATTTCATCATCGCGTACAAAGCCATCGGGGTTTATACCCCGCACGCTCCTGAAGTTTTCAGTAAAGGGAATTTCAATGCGCGCCAGTGACTTGCCTGCAACCATGCCGATGCGGAATAGCGCCGGGTTGATATTCTCTGCCTTGAGTAAAAGGAGGTTCATAACGAGCCCCAGTCCTTCACCCTCGGTATTGTCCATGTTTTTCATGTAAAACGAAGCCAGATCGTCGTAGGTTGTTCCTTCGGCGAGTTTCAGTCTGATCCGCTCCTCATCGGTCGGGAGTATATCTGCATCGTTAGTCACCTCGACACGCAGGCCGTCAGGATTATGACTCAGAGCGATACTGACCTCCATGTCACGCTGCTTCGCCTTGCGTCCGTATTCCTTAATCCAGCTTTCAGAAAGCAGTGCTTTGATGCGCTTCATGCCTTCGATATATTCGTTGCGGTCATTGATTTTCAGGCCATGTTCGTCGAAGAATACGCGTTTGGCATTGGCCTTGGTCGCGTTCACTACGATCTCTTTAATGCACGAATACAGCGCGGCCTGCAGGCCTTCACGCCCATATTTCTTCAGGATTGACACGATCAGGAAATCGAGCTGTTTTTCAACGTTGTTGGTCAGCGAGTGCGTGACCAGCACGAACTTACGACCCGCTGCGACACCGGAAATAATTTGCTCCAGATTACCACTCTCCTCTTTCGCCATCGCTCACTGGACGGTCATGGCCCATGCTGTCAAGCAACGCCGAATTGAATCGGGTGCGGGTAACAGGGCTGCGCGGCAGGTCGCGAAAAACGCGCACGAGCAAAATGCGCTACGATTTTCTGCCGAAAATCGCACGCAAACGGCTAAGAAGCTGCATTCTGCTCGCGCAAAGAGCGTTTTTCGAACGAGGCTCTAAAATCCGACAAGCTTTTGCGACCGCCGCGCAGCCCCCCGGACGGCGACTTATAGCGCACCGAACTTACGCTTCCGCCGCCCAAATTCGGCGATCGCAGCATCGACGTCGGCATCGGAAAAATCGGGCCAGGTCTTATCTGTAAAAACCAGTTCTGCATAGGCGGCCTGGTAGAGCATGAAGTTCGATAGTCTGAGCTCGCCGGCGGTGCGCACCAGCAGGTCGACGTCGGGCAGGTCGGGCTGCCACAGCAATTTCCGGAATTGTTTTTCTGTCGGTATGCGGATTGTCTTCTTGCCGCGTTCGGCTTCGGCAAAGCTGACAGCTGCCCTGTGTATTTCATCGCGCGCGCCATAGTTGAGGCAGAAATTGGCCGTGAGTTTTTTGTTGCGCGCGGTTTTTTTGATTGCATCGGCGAGCAGTTCGCGGGTCTTTTTTGGCAGGCGCGATATATCCCCCGAAGTGACGATGCGCACCCCATTGGCGATCATTTTAGTGAGCCGTGTTTTAATAAATTCATCGAGCAGCGAAAACAGCGCGCCGATTTCGGCGCGTGGGCGCCGCCAGTTCTCCGTCGAAAAGGCGTAGAGGCTCACGTAGGGAATTTTGATCTTAATCAGGTGTTCGAGCAGTTTGTCGACCGTTTCGGTGCCAGCGCGGTGGCCTTCGCTGCGTTTTAACCCGCGTGCCGTTGCCCAGCGCCCGTTGCCATCCATGATGACCGCAATATGCTTCGGTTGCTTCACAGCATGGCCTCTGCAGCAGGCTCAGGCTCCGCAAAAAGACATGCAACAAAACCTAGTGCCTCGCAGTTTGCCCGAACGGGCAAACTGCTACTAAAGCGCTTTGCTGCCCGAGGTTTTGTTTCGCGCCGTTCGTGCGCGATCCGCATGCCTTTTTGCAAAGCCTTATTAAACCGTCATGATGTCTTTTTCTTTGGAAGCGAAAAGATCATCCATCTTCTTAATGAAGTCGTCGGTGGCCTTCTGTACCTGATCGGAGAATGCTTTGATTTCGTCTTCAGAGTGCCCGGGGCCTTTGAGCTTTTTGAGTGTATCGTTGGCGTCGCGGCGCACGTTACGCACTGCAACTTTGTGGTCTTCGACTTTGGTCTTCGCTAGTTTGACCATTTCTTTGCGCGTGTCACCCGACATTTCAGCAAGGTTGATACGAATCATACTGCCGTCGTTGATTGGGTTCAGATTCTTACCTGCCTTTTGTATGGCTTTCTCGACGGCCCCCATCTGTGATTTATCCCACACATCAACTGTGATGAGGCGGGCTTCGGGCGTATTGATCGACGCTACCTGATTGAGCGGCATCACCTGGCCGTATACATCTACACGTATGTCTTCTACGATAGACGGGGTCGCTCTGCCTGAACGAATCTGCGCCATTTGGTGGCTGAGATCTTCGACGGTTTTCTGCATGCGCGCGCGCGCGTCTGAAATGATTTTGTTTGCCTGATCACTCATAAAATACGCTTTCTCCGTTGGCGTCGATCAGGGTGCCGATGGCATGGCCCTGAACCGCTTTTTTGAGGTTGCCCTCTTTGCCCATGTCAAATACCTGAATCGGCATCTTATTGTCGAGACAAAGGGAGAAGGCTGTCGAATCCATAACTTTGAGTTGTTTCTGCAACGCATCCTGAAAGCTCAGCTTGCGGTAGCGCTTCGCCGCCGGATTTTTTACCGGGTCGGCGTCATACACGCCATCCACTTTGGTTGCCTTGAATATGACATCCGCATTGAGCTCAACAGCGCGCAGTGCAGCCGTCGTGTCGGTGGTGAAGTAGGGGTTGCCTGTGCCGCCAGACAGAATCACGATGCGCTTCTTCTCAAGGTGCCGAATCGCCTTGCGGCGGATAAATGGCTCAGCGACCGACTTAATTTCAATTGCCGTCTGCAACCTTGTTGTCAGGCCTTCTTTTTCAAGAAAATCCTGCAGCGCAAGGCCGTTAATGACCGTCGCCATCATGCCCATATAATCGCCGATCGCGCGATCCATACCTTCGGAGGCAGCTTTAATACCGCGGAAAATATTGCCGCCGCCGATGACAATCGCCATCTCAACGCCGTCACGGTGAATGTCGCGTATCTCTTCAGCGAGAGCGCGAATGATCTTGACGTTAATGCCCTGCTTGTCTTCGCCGGCGAGAACTTCGCCCGAAAGTTTGAGCACGACGCGCCTAAAAGCCCGCCCCTCTGGAAGCAGAGATTCGCGTGCGCTCGTCGCGGTGTCGCTCACTGGGCTCTATACCCTCATTTCAGTGCGTAGCGAACGAAACGGCCCACAGCGATGTTTTCGCCGAGTGTGGCAATCGAAGCTTTGATGATATCCCCGACCGTTTTTTCAGGTTCTTTCACAAAGCCCTGTTCCAGCAGACAGATATCTGAAGCAAACTTCTTCATTTTGCCTTCAAGAATCTTGTCGACTTTGTCAGCCGGCTTGCCTTCTTCAATGAGTGCCGCCCGCTGTATTTCTTTTTCTTTTTCGATGAGCTCAGGTGAAACATCTTCCGTTTTCACAAAAAGCGGGTTTGTTGCCGCTATATGCATTGCAATGCTTTTACCGAGTTCCAGAAACTTTTCGTTGCGTGCAACAAAATCTGTTTCGCAGTTCAACTGCACGAGCACACCGATTTTGCCATTGTGGTGTACGTATGATACGATTGCACCTTCTGACGCCTCGCGATCCATCTTTTTAACCGCTTTGACAATACCACGCTCGCGCAACAGCGCTGATGCTTTTTCGACATCGCCGTCAGTTTCTTCGAGAACCTTTTTACAGTCGAGAATGCCCGCCGAGGTCATCTCGCGCAGAGCTTTGATTTTTTCCTGATCTATTGCCATTTGTTACCTGTATTCAAATCGGAGGTTAATCGTGACGATTAACGCACCTCTTCGTATTTTTGTTCAATCTCTTCCAGATCGTCGAGTTTTTCCATAGAAGATTTAAGCTGGTGTTCGTCCATGCTCTCGCCTTCTTCTATTTCAACCTGCGCAAACTCGCCACCTTCTTTACCTTCTTCGATTGCGTTGGCCATGATCTCTAGGAACAGTGCTACCGCGCGGATGGCGTCGTCGTTCGCGGGAATCGGGTGCTGGATCAGATCGGGATTGCAGTTGGTATCAACCATCGCAAAAATCGGAATTCCGAGCACATTGGCTTCTTTTACTGCGATCGCTTCACGCTCAGGGTCTACAATAAAGAGCGCGTCGGGCAGATCGTTCATGTCGCGAATGCCCGCGAGGTCCTTGCGCAGACGCGCGATTTCACGGTCGAGTTGCAGGATCTCTTTTTTGGTTTTGACGATTTCGTGTACTGTGTTCGTGGCGAACGCTTCTTCGAGTTTGCGCAGACGCTGAATCGACAGCTTTACTGTGCGAAAGTTCGTGAGCAGACCACCGAGCCAGCGGTTGTTGATGTAGAACTGTCCGCAGCGCGTAGCCGCTTTTTGGATATCGGCCTGTGCCTGTTTTTTGGTGCCGACAAAGAGAACCTTGCCGCCTTTTGAGGCGAGGTCGCGCATTGCTTCGTACGCGTCTTTCGCGAGCACGATTGTTTTTTGCAGGTTGAGAATGTGAATGCCGTTGCGGGCAGTGAAGATATACTTCTTCATCTTCGGGTTCCAGCGACGTGTCTGGTGACCGAAGTGTACGCCTGCTTCAAGCAGACTTTTCATCGAAATGGTTGCCATACTAACTCCTAAGCGGTGCTTAACCTTATTAAGCGTTGCCTATAAATCCCTGTTTCGGTTGAGAAACGCAGCCGGCCCTGCACGGGAGATTGACCGGGTAAACCGGCCGAAACCGATTTAGTGAGCCAAAACGGCTTTTGAAGACAGGCCGTCAGTTATTTTTGAACTTGTAAGAGCAAATTGAGTCAAAACTATATCAATAACTGAAAGGGGCTATGCTGATGTGTATCCGGGCGGCGCAGCCGCCCGGATACACATCAGCGATCCTATTTTCAGAGACTACTTAGGGAAGTTCTGCAAAAGCCGAAATTAGGAGCGCAAATGCCCTGATTTGCGCGGATTCCTGCGTTCGCGCCGGGCGTGAACATGACTTTTGCAGAACTTCCTTAGATAGCCAAATGATGCACATTAAGAAGGATTTATACATGAAACAACGATTCTTACTTTTATTAACTACTATTTCCCTGTTTGCAGTGTCCTGCTCCACTGGCAAAGCGTCTTACCGCGAGGCGGCACCGCCATCACCTTCACCCAAGGTGGAGGCGGCAGCCGATGGAAAAATCAACACTGTCACCACAGCCACAGGCGGGGAAGCGGTGGATAGCCGCCCGCAAGCCCCGACTTCGCCTTTGCTTATTTATACATCCGCCATTTCGCTGGAAGCGAACGAAAGCGAAGTGAAAGATCTGAGCGGTAAGATTGTCGACAAAGCCAAAGGCTTCGGTGGCTACCTGTCGCAGCGTTCTTCGAATTCGCTGGTGGTGCGCGTGCCTGCGAAAGATTTTAACACGCTCCACGATTTTATCAAGACGCTGGCAAAAGTGAAGTATGAGAACGTCACCGCGCAGGATGTGACGATGCAATACACCGATCTGAAGATTCGCCTTGATGTGCAGACAAAGATGCTCGCGCGGTACAATGAACTGCTGAAGCGGGCCGCGAATGTCAAAGAAGCAGTCGAGGTCGAGCGTGAGTTGTCGCGTATCACCGAGCGCGTCGAGCAGCTCAAAGGACAGATACGCTACTATGACAGCCAGATCGGCTATTCGACGATCAACGTGACTTTTCAGGAGCCCTATGCTGCTTTCACCAAAGAGACCAAACCCGGGCCGCTCGGGTGGGTGTTCTACGGTCTCTACGTCGGCGTGAAGTGGCTGTTTGTTTGGGATTGACCCTGTCCGCGGCGTTGCCGCCGCTGCATTGTGTCCCGGCGCGCGGCATTCGGTTTCGATCTGGTGGCGCCGGTCTACGATTTTTTCACTTCATTGTTTTTCGCAGGGCGTCTGCACCGCGCGCAAACCGCACTTCTGCCCCACCTGATTTCTCCGAAGAGCATTCTCATCTTTGGCGGGGGCAGCGGTAAAATACTGATCGATCTGTTAAAGCATACGGCGGCGGAAAAAATCTTTTATGTCGATATTTCGCGCCAGATGATTCTGCACGCCAAACGCAGGCTGGCCGCTCTTGCTGCGGATAAAAAAACAATGCCATCGGTGACATTCATCTGCGGATCGCTGCCTGAAGTTCCGCAAATGCAATTCGATCTGATTGTGACTCCTTTCGTGCTCGATTGTTTTCCACCTGTAGTATTGCGCGAAGTTATGCAGGTCCTGTCGGCAAAGCTCGCAGCGCGCGGGCAGTGGTTGTTCACTGATTTTCATGTACCCGCCGGAACAATGCGTGCGCCCGCGGCAACGCTGACCAGGGTGCTCTACTTTGTGTTTAACCTGCTCTGTGGTCTTGGGGTTAACAGTCTGCCCGATTTTGCGGCAGAATTTAGTGCACTTGGCCTGCAGGTGCGCGCGGAAAAATATTCGCTCAAGGGCATGCTGGTCAGTCGCATATATGCGATCTTTTAGCCCGGCCCTTAAGGGCCGGGCTAACGGAAAGCAAATATCGCAGCCCGGTAAGGCGGTGGATACCCCTCTTTGCTAAACCCATTTTCGGCGAGAGCTGCGCCGAGACTCGGCTGCGGTGAAAATTCTGCGCTGCGCTGCTCGGCCGGTGTCAGTAACACGTTGTGCTGGATGCGCACGTTTTGAAATCCACAGAACGATAGTTGCGAGACGAGCGCATTCGCCGTCGGTATGCTGTAGACGCCGCCGATACCCGCGTATTTACCCGCGGGAAAAATTTCGAGCTCTGCGTCGCCGGGAACCACCACTGATTCGCATACTAAGAGCCCGCCGGGTTTGAGTGCGTGCAGGCAGGCATGGAACAAGTTGAGTGGCTCTGCTTCGTGGTAGTTGATGCCCATCAGAAAAATCGTGTCGAACGTTTCGCGAAAGGCAGCGAGAAACCGCCAGCCCAGTGGCAGAAATTCAATGGGCAGATTTTGCGGCGCATGCTTTGCCAGCAGGCGGTATTGTAGCCAGTACTTGAGCGTTGGGTCAAAGCCGATCACATTTGCCGCACCCGCCGCAGCGATGCGATAGAGGTAGTAGCCATTGTTGCAGCCGACGTCGGCGACCGTCTGGCCCTTGAGATCGGGCAAATCGGCCGCGAGGCGATCCCATTTTTTGTCCGAGCGCCATTCGGCGTCGATGGCCAGATCGCCGAGTCTGAAGGGGCCTTTGCGCCAGGGTATCAACTCGCGCGCGAGCGCGTCCACAAGGGGGATGTGCTGCGCTTCGCTGTAATGGCCGTTGAATGCGATCGATCCGTCTTGAATCGCAAAGTTTTCGCACTCGAACGTAATCTGCTGTATTCTTTCGTCGATGGTGTCGAGTTGGTTCTTCTGCAGTAACGCGTATTGGCGCGCAAATTCGGCCGTGATCTTCTCATGCCACGTTGCGTTGGCAAGCTGGGGGATTGCAAACGCACCGGTCACGATTTCAACGCAATAAAAGACGCGAAGTTATAGCATTTGAAGAAGATCGAGACGGGGCTGAAACCGGCTTCGTGCAGCATGTCGATATTTTCGCTGACGCGGAATGGAATCAGCACGTTTTCGAGCGCATCGCGTTTTTCGGCGATTTCGAGTTTGCTATAGCCGTTGCGTTCTTTCATTGCATGGTAACGGTCAGCAAAGACGCGTGACATATCGGCCGAATCTTCGAGGCATTTTTCCGAAACAATCAGGCAACCACCGGGTGAAAGCGCCGCGTAAATCTTGCGCAGCAGCGTGCGGCGCGCGAGGGGTTTGAGAAACTGGAAAGTGTAGTTGGAAATGATTACTGACGGCGATGTGAAATTCACAGCAGTGATGTCTGCACATTGAAATTCGATCTTCGTAGCCCCGGGTTTAAACCCGGGGCTACGAAGGTGCGCTTGCGAACGCGCCACCATCTCCTGCGAGCTGTCGATGCCGGTATAGGCAAAATTTATGTCAGAGAATACGCTCTCCATCAGCGGAACGATGGCACCGGTTGAACAGCCCAGATCATAGATCATGGTTTCCGGCTGGTAGAACTCTTTTGCCAGCTCTGCGCTCATCTGCAGAACTTCTTTGTAGAACGGCACCGAGCGCGAGACCATGTCGTCGAACACGTCAGCTACCTGTGCGTTGAATTCAAATGGTTTTTTGCCAGAGCCGGGCTGTTTAAAAATTTCGTCTTTCACAGTATTTTCATGACCACCATGGTCATGTCGTCGTGCTGTTCTGCACCGGATGCAAAATCATCGAGGTCGCGCACGAGGTTTTCGATGATCTCTTTTGGGTTGAGGTGCGCGTATTCGGCGATTTTTTCGCGCACGCGCTTCAGTCCGAATTCTTCGCGCGCGGCGTTCCAGCATTCGGTGATGCCGTCTGTGTAGAGCAAGACGATGTCGCCGCTGTTCAGGTGCAGTTTTGCCAGCCGGTAGACGTTTTCTTCTTCGATGCCCATCGGCAGGCCTTCGAGTTTCGAGGCGGTGCAGACTTTGCGGTCGGCGCGGTAGATGAAGAGCGGGCCATGTCCGCCGTTGGAGAACTCGACGCTCTTGTTTGCCGGATCATAAATAAAGAAGATGATCGTGGCAAATTTGTCGATATGCGCTTCTCCACACATCACGCGGTTGATGGTGCGCAGAATCGTGTCGCCACGAATGGTGTTGAAGAGTTTCAGATAGGTCGACACAACAGTCTTAATGACCACCATGACGAGCGACGCCGAAATGGACTTTCCGCTCACGTCTGAGATTAGCACCATGATGCGGCCGTCGGCCATCAGCTGAAAATCATAGTAGTCGCCACCGATACCCTTGGCTGCGCGCGTGAAACCCTTGATCTGGTATTCAGGTTTCTTCAGAAAGCGCTGCGGGTTCATGCCTTCCTGGATTTCCTGCGCCTGTTTCAGTTGGTCGTTGAATACCGCCTGTTCTTTGGCTTCTGAGCTGGCGCGCTTGAGGCTCGCTGTCATCGTGTTAAACTGTTTTGCGAGCGCGCCGAGCTCGTCGCTGCCCAGGGGCGGCAGGGTGGTGTCGAGGTTGCCTTTGCCCACGGCTTCGGCGCCCTGTGAGAGCACTTTTACCGGTTTAACGATGAAGCGCGAGAGCAGAAACGCGGCGAAAAAAGCAAAGACGAAAAATACCGAACCGACAATCACGAGTTCGATGAGACTTTCGCGTATCGAGCGGTTGATGTAATCGTCGGTCACAGCAACCTGCGCAATAGCCAGCAGCGGCGGATTGACTTTGACGAAAGGATGAAAAACCGCCTTGTGAAAATACTGTACTTTGACGTCTTTGTCGCCGAGGAACTGTTTTACGACCGGCTTAATCACAGAGCCTGACGGCAGCGCGACCGTCGCATCCCATGCAGCACGGACGGTTTCGAGCGCGTCGCGCTCAATCTCTTTCTGTTTGTTAGTTACGGTCGCGCCAACACGGCTGATGAGCGGCACTTTTTTAGGCGGCACAAAAACCGTGCCGATGGCAAACCCCGGCAGGCCCTGTGCGTTCTGCAGCGAATCGGCAAGTCCCAGGTCGTCACGGTCGAGAATCGCGCGCGAAGCGATGAAGGCCAGACTTGCCAGTTCCTTTTTTGCTGTCGCCGCGGCGGTTTCGGTGAGTACCAGTTTCTTTTCGCGGGCAACGTAGATGCTGAGCGCACCGATAACCAGGGTGATGAGCGCCACAATGAGCGCGGTGAGCTTAAATTGCAGGCCAAAACGCACGGGAGCTGCAATTCCCCTAAGAATTGACACGCTATGTCAATTCTTAGTTAGGCCGGTCGGGAATATGAGTACAACACAGACATTTGAATTTCAGGCCGAAACACGGCAATTGATGGATCTCATGATCCATTCCATTTACTCTCATAAAGAGATTTTTCTGCGCGAGCTGATCTCGAATGCCTCAGACGCGATCGACAAACGCAAGTTTCTGGGGTTGACCGACAAGTCGATCACGCAAGAAGAAAACAACTATATCCACATTGAAATCGACAAGGCAACGCGCCGTCTGTCGATCACCGACACCGGCATCG
>Ga0138256_10008735_pt1 | contig 10639 bp, 10 predicted proteins | sample KNB2016incub_MG_FD_105486 | JGI IMG/M metagenome (GOLD analysis project Ga0138256, IMG submission 105486) | Active sludge microbial communities from wastewater in Klosterneuburg, Austria - KNB2014incub_MG | ecosystem: Engineered > WWTP > Activated sludge > Unclassified | place: Austria... | reverse complement strand
GTCGCGCTGAATCAGGCGGGCGAGTTCGCCCGACTCGAACATGGCGCGATGAATGTTGTCGAACCAGAGGCTCTGGCCCAGCTGCCGGGCCTCGTACACGGGATGGGGCATCTCTCGCTCCTTTGAGCCACCAATGTTAGCTCGGCAGAGCAGAGAGACGCCCATCGCCATTCCCCGGAGCCGGGTCAGACCCGGCGGCTACGAAAACTAGAAGACGTGTTCGATGCTGCTGCCCCTCAGCAACAACTTGCTGACCACTTTCTTGCCCGACGCGTCTGTGGTGGTCTGCATGGTGGTCTGGTCACTCGGGGCGGCCAGTTCGCGGCCTTTGCACGGGACCGTGAGGACGGTTTTGCCGGTGGCTTTGCTGGCGAACGTGATGTGCTCGCGGTCACAGGTGTACCGATAGTCGCCGGCCTTCAGGACCGACGTTCCGACCATCACATCGGCGACGACGGTCAGGTTGCCCTTGACCGCGACCTCGGTGGTATTCAGGTGCTGCGCTGTCACGACGGCCGAGACGAAGACGATGCTGGCGGTAATCAAAAGTAATCTGCGCATATGAAAAACTCCCTCGGAAGGGTTACACCCTGCAACTCACGTGCCGTATGGCTGGTCTGGAACGGCCGACTGGCACGCGGATCGTCGAGGGGGGCCTTCTGTGGGCGTTGACTATTGCGCTGCGGGAGTGGAGTTTCGCGCAGTCGCTTAGATATCCGCGCGTCGGACTCGAAAGACCGCCACGGCCACGGGCAGCAGCACCCAGGCCACAACCGAGGCTGCCAGGTAGAGGCCCGCGCCAAGGGCGCCTCCGGTCATGCGCAGGAAGGCGAGCGAGGCCGCCCCGAAAGCCGTCGTGCCTTCCACGGAGAGCAGCGTCCCTGTTCTCACCGCATCCACCGGATTGACGATGACCGCGACCATGAGCAGGCGTGAAGCGGTGCCGGAACGCAGGAGCGAGGCAACGCCGAGCGCCGCCACATCAAAGAGCACGATGGCCACGAACCAGATGACCAGAGCCACGGCCAGATGGTGCGCGCGGCGGGTGCTGGTGGCGCCGGCCGTCAGTGCGGCGGCGATCGCGAGGAAAACGGCGGTCAGCACAAACGACCCGGCCACCACGCCTAAAAAGCCCATGACGCCGTCCGCACCGGCGCGCCAGAACAGCAGCAGTCCAGCGGCGCCGAAACCCACCGCCTGTGAAGCAATCAGTGCCAGGCACAGGCCGGCGAGCTTGCCGAGCAGGATCATCGGCCTCGGCACCGGCTGCGAGTACAACAGCTCGGCAGCACCCGCATCGGGAGTGAGCGCCATCACGCCGAAGATAAGCGCCGTGAGCGGAACCAGCAGCAGCACCAGTTCCACAAGCGACGCAGCCGTCCTCGAGAAGTCCTGGAGGCCGCTTCCACCACTCAACACATACCCGGAGGCCGCCACCGCGAGCGACAACACCGCGAACACCAGCGCGAACACCTGCGTCCATCGCGATCGCACCGACAGCCGCAACTCCTGCATCGCGCACAACCGCACGAGGGTCAACCGGGGAACGGCGATAGTGGTCATCACTTCGCTCCCTGCGCCCGCCATGCGGCAGGCACCACATCAGCAAGCGTCACCGGCACACCCGCAGCCACGTCGGGGTCCGCGTCTCGCGACGCCTGCGTGGCATGCGCCACCAGGTGTGATCCCATGGGTGTCGAGAGCGCCGGCACGCGCGTGAACACGGCCTCATCGGCACGCACCCAGGTTTTCGTGCGGCGGTCGGTCACGTAGATCATCGCTGCAGCCGGCGCGTCCTTCGTCGAGGTCAGGTAATTTCCCAGACATCCCAGGTCATCAAAAAACTTCGGCAATTCGCCAGGCACCACCACCTGCGAGGCGAAGTCGATTTGCGAGACGGTCATCCGGCAGAAGGTGCACGCTTCCCGTCCCACATCGAGCACCGCCGGTTCCGGCGCGCCTGCGCCACACGCCGCGGCCATCACCAATGCCAGTGCGCACCATACTCGACTCGTGACCCTCATCGCAGGCCCCCCACCAATTCGCGGTAGAACGCATCAAGGCGGCCTTCTTCAGCCGACCACCCGCGGATGGTCACCCGGTGCTCACGCAGGGCATCAAGGACCGCCAGCCGCACCGATGCCGCGCCCGGCACGATGATCTGATCGGCGGCCACCACTGACTTGGGCGACAAGCGCCTGACGCGCTCGAGCGCGCCAGCCGGCAACGCGTCAACGGTGACCTTCATCACGCCGCGATCCGCCAACAAGGTGGTCAGTTCGCGTGCCGTGAACGAGGCCGCGAGGCGGCCTGCGACCAGCACCGCGAAACGATCGGCCAGGCGCTCGACGTCACCCATCTGGTGCGAACTGAACAGTACTGTCTGCTTGTCAGCCCGTCGCGACTCCACCAGCGCGTAGAAGGCACAGGTGCCGTCGGGGTCGAGCGCGGCTGTTGGTTCATCCAGCAACAAGATTGGCGCCTGCGCGGCCATCGCCACCGCCAATCCGAGCCGCTGGGTCATGCCGCCCGAGTACGTCCCCACCGCCCGCGCGCTCGATCCGTTCAAGCCGGTCAGCGCCATCACTTCCTGGATGCGTTCCGGCCCGCGGCCACGGAGGCGGCAATAGAACTCGGCCACTTCATGGCCGGTGAGCGACTCGGGAAACGTCACTCGCTGCGGCAGGAACGAACACGCCAGCCGTGCGTCTGCCTCGGTTGATGGCCGCCCAGGTTCACCAATCAGCACGGTGCCGTGGGAGGGTCTGATTAATCCTGCGGCCGCTTTGATCGACGTCGTCTTGCCGGATCCGTTGGGCCCCAGGAGCGCGACCACTTCTCCCGGTTCAACCCGGAAGTTCAGATCCTTCACGGCCTGGACGCCGCCAAAGGACTTCGCAAACTCCCGATAGACAATCATCGTCGTCTCCCGGCCCACAGGACGGCCAGGCCCAGGCAGAGGCCCAGACTCGACACCATCAAGCCCGCGCGAGCGCCACGCGCGTTTTCAGGAGGCATGTCGGGAACGGCGCCACGCGCCGGCGCCCGCAGCAACGGACGGGCATCAACCACGGCGATGGGCCTGAGTACCGGGAACGTCCGTTCCGCGCGGGCCAGCACCACCGCACCCAGCCCCTGTGCAAACAGGTCCGCGGCTGTGAGACTCCCCCGAAGGTGATCGAACACGTTTGAAAGCCGGTACGGCTGGTCTCGGATCCCGTCGCCATCCAGATCGGGTTCGTCGAACTCCGACCAGTAGTTGCCATCGAACACCGTGTCGGTCCGCCGGCCCACCAGGCGAAGAGGCGCGAGGTTCCCGATGAAGGCATTTCCTTCGAACCGATTGCCCTGCGACGAGTCGTAGACCACTACCGCCACGTCGGAACTTGAGACGATGTTGTGCCGGAACACGTGTCGCACGGCACCGTCAATGAAGAATCCCCGCTCGTTGTCGGCCACGAGGTTGTCTTCCGCCACCACGTCTTCGCAGTCCTTCAGGAGCAATCCGACCGAGGCAAAGCCGCGGTTATGCACAAACCGGTTGCGGGCAAACGTCAGCCGGCGTGAGTACATCAGCGCCGCGCCTGCCGCTCCGCGCTCAAACAGGTTGTCTTCGAAGCGGTTGTCATTCGAGTTCATGTAGTGCAGGCCGTACCGCACATCGCTGACCTGGTTGCCGGACACCACTCCGCGGTCCGACGACTGGATGTAGAACCCGTCGCGCGAGTAACGGATGAGATTGCCCCGCAACGTAAAGCCCTGCGTGTTCCAGACATGGATGCCGGATCCCTGCTCTCCTGCGGCCTTCCCCTCGATCCCGGTCACCGACGTGCCTTCAACCGTCGCGTCGTCGGCCTCCCTGAGATACACGCCGAACAGGGAGCGGACGATGCGGCAATCGCGCACGGTCACGTGGCGCGCCGTGATGTGGATGCCGGAGGAGTCGCGCGCCAGACTTCCGCCCAGCTGACCGTCGATGTCGAAGCCTTCGACGACCGCGTGATCCGCGCGGATGCGCACAACGCTGCCGGTGCCCGACCCCAGCAGGCGTGGGCGGCCGATGCCCACCAGATGCACCGCCTTGTCGATGAACAGGTCGCCAGGATAAGTGCCGGCCGGCACCTCGATGCGGTCGCCCGGCCGGGCGGCATCGAGGCGACGCTGCAGCGGTGACTCGTCGGCCGACGCGGGCCGGCCCTCGATGCCCGCGGCCGCCTGCGCCGCCGCCATGTCCACCTGCGGCGCCTGGGCCCGGACACCGGGGGTCGGCGCGAGCGCCAACAGCGCGGTTAGCAGGAGGACCTTCTTCATAGTGCGACGGCGTCCGTTGGCTCGACCGCGCGGTGCCGCTGCCCGCGCCACGCCACGACGAGCGCGATGGTGACCAACAGACCGGCGGCGACCATCAGGTAAGTTCCCGCCTGGGGGTAGGAGTACACGTCAAAGTTAGCGATCTTCTTGTACCCGAACATCGGGGGCGTAAACCCCTCGACCCTTACGGCCGCCGTGGGCAACAGGTCGTGACCGTAGCGGTACATCTTGTATCCGAAGGACCAGAGCGAGAACGCGCCGAAGTAGATCGAGATCACCGCCGCATCCACGAATTCCTTCATGGTGCCGAAGAAGACAGCCCTGATGAGCAACAGCGCGAGGCCACCCAACGCAAATGGCATCCACTTGAATTCAGTGAAGTCTTCGATGGCCAAATCGCGCATCCCGATGTAGTGGTTCAGGAGGTTGATCTCCTTGAGGTCCTGTCCGTTGTTGCCACCCACCAGCGCGTGGTCGAAGATGTCGAGCCGCAATGCATCCGGGTACTGCGGCGCGAACATCGTCAGGTTCCACAGCGGGAAGAAGTGGGCGGTGACGATGAGCACCGCCGCGAGCAGGAAGCAGGCCCGCGGCCATGCGCCAACGGGCTGGTGGAGACGCCGGGCGGTGCGGGAGAAGAAGGAAGTCATGACAGTCCAGGGTCCAGAGTCCAGGGTCCAGGGTCCGCTGAGCAGCGCCCAGCGCCCAGCGCCCAGGGCCAGGACTCTGGACCCTGGACCCTGGGCGCTGGACTTTTTTTAACGGGGCTTCACCACGAGATAGCTCTGCATCTCCTGATGCAGCGCCGAGCAGAAGTTCGTGCAGTAGTACGGGAACACGCCCTTCTTGGCGGTGAACGTCACCGTCTTCGTTTCTCCCGGATCCACGACCAGGTTGATGTTGTAGTCGAGCAGACCGAACCCATGCAGTTCGTCGGTCGTCTGCTCGATGTTCGTGACGGCCACCGTGACGATGTCACCCTCCTGCACCTCAAAATTTGTCGGGGTGAATGTGGAGCGGACAGCGATCATCTTGATCGTCACCTTGTTGCCCACACGGGTCACGCCGGCGTCCTTCACGTCCCAGATGGCCAACGGGTGTTTGTTTTCTTCCTTCGGGTACACCTCGATCGGCTTGATCTTGTCGGCCTTGACGATCTGGGCGTAGTGCGGTTCGGGCTCGGTGAACGCGTCGTACAACACCTTCATCTTCTCCTCGCCGATGTCGATCAACTGCGACGACTCCGGCTGTGAGGGCCCGACATTCAGGTGGCGTCCGTGCGACAGCTTGTTGAGTGAGACCAGGTAGTTGCCGTCGGGGCTGACCGTATCGCCCTCTGCCGCTGACAGGTGACCCACCGCGTAGGACACGGGCACCTTGTCGATGACTTTCCATTCGCCAATCTTCCAGGAGGCGATGGCGCTGTCCACGAACAGCGAGGTATATGCCATGCCGTTGGGGCCGAACTGCGTGTGCAGGGGACCCAGACCCACTTCCACTTCCGCATCCTTGATGGATTCGTACTTGAGGACCGAGATGCCGTTTTCCTCACCGTCGAAGTCCTTGTTGCGAATTGCGGTCTGGACCTTCTCGAAGTTGAACGCGGTGGTCACGCCCTGGAGTTTCCCCGACCCGATGATGTACTTGCCGTCGGGCGACACGTCCACACCGTGCGGCGATTTGCCGCAGGGCATCAGGTACACGAGGCCGGGGATCTTCGCCGGGTCGAGGACGCGGACGCCACCGATCATGTCACCGAGCCCCTGGGCGGCCGCCTTCTCGGCCGCGCGCCAATCCACAGCGGCGATGTAGTCGCGGTCGCGCTGGCTGGCGGTGACCTCGAGCTTGCCGGTGGCGCGTTCGGCGTTGTACGCCGTCAGGAACATCCAGCCGTCGGACGCGAGCTTGCCGGCGTCGCCGATGTCGTAGTCGAAGGGCGGCATCAGAATCTGGAAGCCCAGGTCCATGTTGCCTGTCTTGGGGTCCACCTTCAGTGCGCCGATCACGCCCTTGTATTCGGTGGCGTATTTGTCGATGGGCGCGTAGGTGCCCTTCGGAATCGGGATGGAGAACCGGCTGGCCACCATCACGTATTCGCTATTGGGCGTGATGAACGAGGACCCATGGTTGCCCGAGATGTTCGGGATAGGTCCATAGATCTGTTTCGTCTTGAAGTCCCGCAAATCGATGCGCGCCACGCGGCCGTTCATTTCATTGATGAAGAGCCAGCGGCCGTCGTAGTCTCCGGCAGTCTCGGACAACGCGGGGTGATGAGCGTCGCCCCACGTCAGGCCGCCGAGCATCTTCTTCGACTCGTCGTCAAACCCGTAGCCGGTGGCCGGATACGGTGTGAAGACGGGAATGGTCGAAATGTGCCGCATGGACGGGATGCCGTAGACGTAGACGTTGCCCGAGTGCCCGCCCGAGGCGAAGAAGTAATATTCGTCCAGGTCGCCGGGTGCGACGTACGTTCGCTCGGCGGCAATGGCGGTATCGGACGTCGCTCCGCCACTCTTGCGTGCCCCCGGCGGTGCGCTCGGCGAGCAGGCGCTGTACCCCAGCACCAGCAGCACCCCTGCCCCGGTCATCAGCGACAACTTCATGCGTGTTTTCCACAGTCTCTCCATACCTATCGCTCCTTCTTCTCTGCTTGCTGTTTCTGATAAACCGCAAAGGCTTCACGCAATTTCTGAATGGCGATGGCCTTCTGTTCGGGCGTGAGGATGATTTGCCTCGAGAGCACCACGGACATCGTGCCGGTTGGCTCGCGGAGGAAGTCGTCGATGGTCCGTCCGAACCTCGACTGCACGTCTTCGACCGCGTTGGACAGGTCGGGACCAATTTGCGCAGGCGACTTCACGCCGTAGACCTGGATGGAGTGGCACGTACTGCACCCGGTTTCCACGAACCAGGCGCCTGGGCCGGTGCGCATCCGTTCTTCCTCGGCGAGCTGTTCTGGCGTCGGTTTGTCGGTGCGGGGGGCCCCGGCCAGGTACGCCGCAGGCACATCCGCCGGCCGCCACGACAACACGAGCATCGCCAGGGCCTGCGCCTGTTCGGTGTTGAACCCGAAATTCGGCATCGTCGAATCCGTGGTCAGCGCTTTGGGATTCTTGAAATGCGCCACGTGCCAGGCAAAGGCCGTCTGCTGGCCCGACAGCCGCGAGTAGTCGTACTGCTCGGGCGCTTTTTCGCCGACGCGCGTCAGATCGGGGCCGATGCGGCCGCCGCGGTTGTTGATGGTGTGACAGGCGCGGCAACCCTTCTCGTCCACCAGGCGTTTGGCGAGATTGATCGCGTCGGCGCCCTTCGTCTCGCGATCGTAGCGGTGGCAGATGTTGCAGTTCATCTGCAGCAACGCGCCCTTGTTTCCCGAGAGCGAGTACTCCTGCCCCAGGGTCTTGCTGAGCAGGGGTTCCTCCCAGTGCGCCACTTCGCCGTGCGCCTCGGCGACATCAACCGCCCACCCCTGCCCGCCATGGCACGACGTGCAGCCGAACTTCTCCACCGGATGGGTCTTGAGCGGTTCCACCGGGTGCGTGCGGAACGGCTCCTCGGCCTGTTCAAACCCCTTCCATGACGTGGCCTGATGACAGGTGATGCACCGGTCGGCGCGCCCGAGGTCCGCGACCCAGATCTGCTGCACGCCGGTCGTGACGCTGTTGGCGCGATCGGCGCCCAGTTTCTGCGCCACCTGGTCCTTAAACGCCGACTGGTAGTACCGCCAGTCATGCGCGCGATCGCTTGCAAAGAACAGGGCGCAGGACAGCACCAGCAGCACGCCAATGATCGCGAGGGTCGGCCGGTCGATGCGCGCGTACGGAGAATTGGTTCGCTTCTCCATAGTCAGATCCTCCCCGGCACGCTGGGCCACGTTTCCCACGGCCAGAAGAACTCCCAGTAGGGCCCGCGCAGTTCCATACCGATGTACGTGAGCAGCAGGATGCCGACCATGATCGCGATGAACACGATGTTCTGCGTCCGGCGCGCGCGCGGGAACCACTCACCCGTGACCTCGCGCGGGCTGCGGTCCAGCCATGGCCACGCCGTGAGCAGGCCGACCAGCAGGCCCGGCAGCACCACGCCGCCGATGAACGCGCCGTTGATGGTGAAATTGCCGAGGTGAATGGTGGTGTCGGTGACAATCTCCTGCAGCCACAGGAAGTACCAGGGCGCCTTGGCCGGGTTGGGCGTAATCAGCGCGTTGGCGGGTTCTTCCAGGGGCGACGCAATAAAGACCGAGGCGATGCTGATCACCGCGATGGTGCCCAGCGTGGCGATCATCGCGCGACGCGCCAGATCGGGCACCGCGTTCACGCTGGTGTTCGCGGCTTCAAGTGAGCGCGCGGTCACCGTGGGCGCCGTGCCCTTCGCCACACCCAGCAGCGTGTACGTCTTGGTCGGCACCACCGCCACAGGCCGCGACGTCTCGGCGATCTCTTCGCGGTCGGCGCGCGCCAGGCCGCCATCCTTGCGCACCCGCCACATGTGATACGCGAACAGCACGCCCACACCGGCGGGAAGGAAGAAGATGTGCAGGACGTAGAACCGGATGAGCGTCGCCTGCTCGATGGCCCGGCCGCCAATGAGCAATTCGCGCACGTCAGGGCCAATCCACGGAATGGCCGAGGCAATGTTCGTGCCGACCGTGACCGCCCAGAACGCCAGCTGATCCCACGGCAGCAGGTACCCGGTAAAGGAGAGGAACAACGTGAGCAGCAACATCACGACGCCGATGACCCAGTTCCACTCGCGCTTCTGGTTGCGTCCGATGCCGTTTTTGTAGGCGCCGGTGAAGTACACCCGCGCCAGGTGCAGCACCACGGTGATGACCATGCCGTGCGCGGCCACGCGGTGCACTGCGCGAATCCAGCGCCCGAACGTGATGACGTACTCGATGTCCTTGACCGACTGATACGCGCGCTCCACCGAGGGCACATACAGGAACAGGAGCGGCAGCCCAGAGAGAATCAGCAGCAGGAAGAGCGCGGCGGTGATCGTGCCCAGCCAGAATGAGTACGTCCAGGACATGGACGCCTTCGACACCTTGGCCGGGAACCAGTGCAGCAGGAAGTTCGAGGTGATGGCGTCGCCGGCGTCCCGGTCAGACCGGGGCCGCAGACTCCAGAACGGCCGCGGCCGTACGCCTGGTGCTTGTTCGGGCAATGACATGTCGAATACCTCAGACCGTCAGGCGGAAATCGCGCTCAACTTCGTCCGCCAAATCCACGACGAGTTGCCCATCGTCGGCCGCCACCGACAGGCGGTACCACGACAGGGGTTTGGGCGCCGGGCCAGAGACGTTGGTGCCGTCGCCGGTGTAATGCGACCCGTGGCACGGGCAGCTGAACTGGTGCGTGAGCCGGAGGGGCGCGCCACCCACCGTGGCGGTTTCTGGTTTGGACAACGCCTCGGCCCTGACCGTGCAGCCCAGGTGCGTGCAGACCGCCGATACGGCGTGGAAGGTGTTGCCGTCGCGGAAGATGAAGAGCCGCTCGTCGGCCAGGAACTTCAGGCCATCCGGAAACTCCGCAGGCGCTCCCAGTTTTACGGTTGTTGGCGCGTCGTAGGACACGTTGGGTACCAGCGACCGCAACGACGCTACGCCTTGTGCGCCAAGTGCGCACACGCCGCAGCCCGTACCCAGCTTGATCAGAAAATCCCGGCGATCGTTTCCCGCCATTACTCCTCCACCCAGTTTTCCGTGATTGAAAACCGCTCCATCGTCATGGCACCTGTAGGGCAGCGAATCGCGCAGAGCCCGCATCGAATGCACCGCTCGTCGTCTTTCACCATGGCGGTGAGCGGCAGCGTTGTTTCGCCCGCACGCGCCGTGACCGCGTCGCGTTCGGCGTCGGGCATCGACACGGCGTCGAGCGGCACAAACGCCAGGCAGTACTCAGGACAGATGTCCACGCAACGGTTGCAGAGGACACACAGCTCCGAGTCGTAGATGGTCTGGATGTGGCAGACCAGGCACCGCGCGGCCTGCTCCACAGCGGACTCGCGGCCGTAGCCCGTCTCGACTTCGGCGATGCCCGTGCGCCGCCCGATGTCGAGTGTCGGCGCAGCGACGCGATCGAAGTTTTCGAAGCCGCTCACCATCTGGTAGGTGGCGGTCGGCATGACCTCGATCTCAAGGTGCGTCTCAATCCGGGCGCGATGATCGGTCAGGAACGAGTGAATCGAACGCGCAGCCAACTTGCCGTTGGCGACGGCCTGGATGAGGTTTCGGGGACCAAACGCGACGTCTCCGCCCGAGAACATGCCCGGCGCGCTGGTGGCCAGCGTGACCGGGTCGACGCGGATGGTCCCCGAAGGGTTGAGT
>Ga0138256_10008733_pt1 | contig 10640 bp, 6 predicted proteins | sample KNB2016incub_MG_FD_105486 | JGI IMG/M metagenome (GOLD analysis project Ga0138256, IMG submission 105486) | Active sludge microbial communities from wastewater in Klosterneuburg, Austria - KNB2014incub_MG | ecosystem: Engineered > WWTP > Activated sludge > Unclassified | place: Austria... | reverse complement strand
CGAAAACGAATTCCATAAAGAGTATCTCTAACAATAAGATTAAATTTTATAGAGCCAATTTGTAAAACAGTTATGTTTTTTTTCTGGTCATCAATTAAAACAATTTCTTTAACAGGTTTGCCATTATATAAAACCTCAACACCTTCTTTAGCTATAAATGTTACAACTGAATCAACAAAGAAAAACGAACCAATATGTTCCGGCAGTTTAGATGACTCAACAACAATATCATTATCCTTAGAAGAACCAAAAGTGCTTTCACCTTTTTCTAACCAGAATCTGCCAACAAGATTAAGCCAGCCATCACCAGCCTTTAATCTGTTTATTCTTTTCTGATCCCATTCATTAATTTCTTTAACATAGTTTTGATCAGCGGTTGGTTTTTGTATGCAGGAGGATAACGAAATCAATAAAACAAAAATCATAAACGAGTATAAGAATCTTTTAAGCATCTGCTCTCCAAATAAGTTTTGTTTTCAATTATTATTTTATTGGGATAACAATTTTAAACGTTGTACCATCCTTGCTTTCAACATCAAGCGTTCCAGAAAGTTGTTGTGTAAGCATTTTTACAAGCTCCAATCCCATTCCGGTTGAGTCCTCAATTTTAAAGTTCTTTGGCAGCCCACGACCGTTATCAGCAACAAGAAGAATTGCAAAATTATTTTCTTCTTTTAGTTTAATGGTTATCTCACCATCACTATCTTTATCAAAAGCATACTTAAGAGAATTGGTTAGCAGTTCATTAATTATCAAACCAATTGATGAGGCATCTTTGGGTGAAACAATAATATTATCAAACTCAGTTTTAATTTTAATTTTTTGATTGTCTTCAATAAAAGAATCTGTGAGTGATTTACTTATTTGACGCAGATAATGATCTAGTTCAACTTGCTGAGATACGCCAGTTTCATTTAACAAAGAATACATTTGTGCAAGCGAGCCAACGCGGTGTTCCAGCTCTTCAAGAATTTTATTTGTTGATTCATCATCAAGTCGCTGTCTTTCTAAATAAATCAAAGACTTTATCAATGCAAAACTATTCTTTACGCGATGAAGTAATTCGCGGTGAAGCGCTTCTTTTTCCATAGCCGCGTTTTTAAGAACCTTTTCGGCCTTCTTTCTTGCCGTTATATCATTTACATATCCCAAAAGCTCAATCAAGTTATCGTTGTCATCAAATACGCCAATCACATTTTCTAATGTATCTATATGTTTACCTTTTCTTGTAATGATAGCTCCTTCATAATCAATAAGCTTTTTCTTTTTTCTTAATAGATTTAAAAAATCAATTCTATCCTGCGATTGTTCATAATGCTCAAAAGGGTTTGAAGCTAATAATTCTTCTACAGTGTCATATTCCATCATTCGAGCATATGCTGGATTGCTTGCTTTCATTTTTCCTTCCGGAGTTGAAATAAAAACACCACTAAGATCTTCTTCAAAAAATCTACGATATTTTTCTTCGCTTTCTTTTGTCTTTTTCTTTTCAGCTTCAAGATCTTCTAAAATATTTAGTAAAGCTTTTGATTTATCCTTTAAGAACGATTCGTTTTTCTCAAGCTCTAAAATTTTTTCTTTAAGCTGCGGATAGTAACTTTTTACAGATGATGTCTCTTCCAATCCTAAAAATTTTGTTCTTATTTCAGTTAGTTTTTTTTCCATATCAGAGTGCATTGTTATAACACTCCTCTAGTGATTTTAAATTAACTGATTTAGGATTAGTTGCCAGACATCCATCCATAATTGCTTTTTCTGCCAGTGTTTTTATGTGACTCTTTTTTACACCAATATCTTTTAAAGTATAGTTTAATCCAATACTGTTTTTTAGTGTTCTAATTTTCACTTTAAGGACATCGTTAGCTGACTTTAAATCCTTAGACGAAAGTTTTGGCTCAAATAATCTTGCAATATCAAAATATTTTTCAGGGGCAGAATCAAAATTGAAATTAATTACTGATTCCAGAAGCAAAGCATTACATTCACCATGAGCAAAATCCAACGAACCACCAAGACTATGAGCCATTGCATGTACAAGTCCTAAACTAGCATTTGAAAATGCAAAACCCGCAAGCAAACTAGCCATCATCATATTATTTCTGTAAATCATATTGTTAGGTTCATTATAAGCGGCGGGTAAGTTTGTAATTATAAGCTCAATTGCTTTTAATGCGTTAATGTCTGTAATTGGCGAACTAGCATTTGAAACATACGCTTCGATTGCATGAACAAGCGCATCCATCCCTGTTTCAGCCGTTAACTCCGGGGACATAGTTGTTGTAGTTCTCGTATCAATCAGCGCAACATCTGGAACAATAAGCTTACTTATAATCGCAAACTTTCTTTGATCTTTTGAATCATTAATTATAGCAAATTGAGATATGTCTGCACTCGTGCCCGCTGTTGTTGGAATGCAAATTAATGGCAATCCTGGAATTTTAACTTCATCAATCCCTTCAAATTCACTAACCGGAACATTGTTTGTAAATGTTATACTAATTGCTTTTGCACAATCCATCGGGCTGCCACCGCCAAGCGCAACTACTATATCGCACTTCTCACGCCTTAGAATTTCTGCTCCTTTCATTACTTCAGTATCTTTGGGGTTCGGTGTAACGTCATCAAACAAAACATAATTAATGTTTTCTGATTTCAAATTATCTTCTAATTCTTTAAGCCAGCCTGCTTTCGCTAATCCTTTATCGGTTACTAAAAATACTTTTGACGCTTGAAATCTTTTAACATACTTTGCCGCCAAATAAAGTGCGTCTTCTCCGAAAACAAACTCAGGCACAAGAAACTTTCTAAGGTGCGAAAAATTATTATCCATTTTTTTTCAACTCCAATAGCTTGTTTTCAAGCTCAATTATTTTTTCTTTCAGCTCAATCATTTTAAGCTCCCTTCCCACAACAATTTTTTCAAATCGCTCAAGTTCTTCTTTTCGCTGTAATATTTCTTCCTCTGATTTTTTCTTTTTAGTGATGTCTACACTTAGAGCCGAAGTTCCTATTATTTTTCCATCTGAAATAATTGGACTTAATGATACTTCGTAAAATTTTGTTTCATTATTAAATTGATTGGAAAATTCAAAGATCAAGTTTGTACCGGTAAATGCTTTTTCATATATTGGTTTCCAGAAATCTTTCTGTTCAGATGTTAGAGAGTCAAATACGCTCATTCCTTTTTTTAATTCAACATTAAAAATTCTTAAAAAATCAAGCTTAAAGCAATCATTGGCAAAGATGAAGTTATAGTTTGTGTCTATAGACCAAATTGATTCGTTTCTATTATTGACTAATGAATTTAAATTAGCTTCAGATTCCTTTATTAATCCTTCTATATGTTTACGTTCTGTTATATCTAAGGCTATAAATGTAACACCACCAGAAATATCTTTTAAATTAAGTGGGGTTGAACTTAAAAGCACATCAATTATTTTTTCATCCTTTCGTTTCCATTTTGTTTCAACTGTTCCAATGCCAGATTTTTCAATTTGATTATATTTTTCTTTGCCAACAAATTCATATTCTTCATCTGTTGAATAAAAAATCCTCGCGCTTTTACCAATTAGTTCTTCACAATTATATCCAGTCATTTTACAGATAAGATCATTAACTTCTAAAAGTATGCGATTTGAAGTTACGCCAATACCTACTGGCGAAGCTTGAAAAATACTTTTAAGTTTGTTTTCATTTAATCTTAATTCTTCTTCTATTTTCTTTCGTTCATTGATATCAGAACTAGAACCGGAAATTTTTAAAGCAATTCCGTTTTTATCTTTTTCAACTACTTTACCCCGACTAAGAACCCAATTATAATCACCACTTTTTGTTTTTAATCTATGCTCAATAGAAAAGGATAAACCATTAATTAATGTTTCTTCAAAAGTCTTGCCTATTTTTTCCAGATCATCAGGATGAGATATCTTGTCCCAATTATTAAAATCTAAAGGGATTTCATACGGTTTATACCCAAGCATTGTGTAGTAAGTGGGGCTGCAATATATTTCCTTTGTTGGAGTAAACACCTCCCAAATTCCATCACTCGTGGCTTCCAATGAATTTCTTAATCTTCGCTCACTTTCAACTAATGCTTCTTCTGTTTTTACCCTATCATCAATATCAAGATGGATGCCTACTGCACGAATAGGCTTTCCATTTTCATCACGCTCTGAAATTCTACCCCAGTTAAGAATCCATCTATAGCTGTCATCTTTGCATTTTAATCTGTGTTGTACTTTAAAATTTTCTGTTAATCCTTGCTCATGTTCTTTAGCAGCGTTCATAACCCCGTCATAATCATCAGGATGCAAAAGTGATTTCCAAGTATCTAGTGATTCATCAATATCTTCAAGATCATAACCCAACATCTTTGCCCAATACTTTGTTCGTGTTACCTTGCCAGTAACAAAATCCTGATCCCACAAACCGATTTGCGCACCTTCTAAGGCAAGATTTAATGTTTTATTGGTTTCGATTAAATCTCTTTCAATTCTAACTCTCTTATCAATATCGATATGAACGCCCATTGCGCGTATTGGTCTACCTTCATCTGATCGTTCAAATACTTTTCCCCAATCTAAAATCCATTTATACTCTCCTGATTTTGTTCTAATTCGGTGTTCAACACTAAAATTATCTGATTTACCTTCTTCGTGTTTTACTACTTCCTCAATAACATGACTAAAATCATCAGGATGAATGTGGTTTCTCCAAAACTCTGATGTGTTTTCAACTTCATCTAAAGTATATCCAAGCATAGATGCCCAAATTTCACTTCTATAAACTTTTCCTGTAACATAATTTGAATCCCAGAATCCCACTTGCGCACCTTCAAGCGCTAAATCAAGAGTCCGTTTGCTCTCAAACAAAGCCTCTTCTGCTTTTAATCTTTCGGTAATATCTCTTGTTACGCCAATAATGCCTATTGGATTGTTTTGATTATCTAATAAAAACCTTGCTTTAATTTCTGTTGGAAAAATTGTTCCATCTTTTTTTATCTGGTCTATATTAATTGTTACAATATTTCCTTCGTTTTTTTTAGAAATAAACTCACTGATTTGTTCACCGAGAATTTCTATTGCTTGCTGTGCTGATTCTGGAGTTAAATAGTCTTGCGGATTAAGCATCATCATTTCATCTACATTAAAGCCATGCATTTTTTCTACAGAGGGACTTATGTATGTAAACCGGAAATTCATATCCATAGTCCAGATAACATCATCAATTTGTTTTTCAAGCGTATTAAATTTTTTCTCGCTTTCTAAAAGTTGCTGTTCATTTTTAAGCAATAGATTGCGGGCTTCAAAAAGCTTAAATGCCATTTTTATGGAAGCAATTAAAACTGTTTCCCCACTGTTTTTAACAACATATCCGTAAGAAGTTATCTTTTCTGTTTTTTCAACAATTTCTTTTTCTGTGTGGTTTGATAGAAAGACGACAGGAACTTCACAAAATTTTAAAATTCGTTGAGCAGCCTCAGTTCCATCAATTCCCTTTCCAAGATCGATATCCATAAGGATTAAATTAATGGTGGGGTTTTCTTCAACAGTTATTATTGCTTGCTCACCAGTATTGGATATTATTACTTCATATCCATTTTTCTTGAGCATTGAGGCTTCAGACATTGCTATGATTGCCTGATCTTCAACAAGCAGAATGGTCTTTTTTTCGCTGGACTTCATACAACCTCGGCAAATTTGAGATTTATTAACATTGCCCTAGACCTGTAAGATTAAACATTGATTTAAAAATAGTTTTTCCATAATCGAATTAACTATCTTTATTATCGAAACAAATGTGCAGAAAATTTAGCTAAATATCTATATTCTGTAATAAAATTAGAATTTTTATAAAATATGCAATTATCAATTTACGAAATCCTTAAAAACTACTTTGGTTTTGATTCATTTAGAGGTTTACAGGAATCGATAATCAAAAGAATTGTTGATGAAAAAAAGCACTCACTTATCTTAATGCCAACCGGAAGTGGAAAATCTTTATGCTATCAAATTCCTGCTCTTTACTTTGATAACTGTACAATTGTTATAAGTCCGCTGATTGCATTAATGCAAGATCAGGTTGATGCGTTAAAAAAGAAAAACATTTCCGCCGCATTTATAAATTCAACTTTATCTAAACAAGAAAGAGAAAAAAGATTAAACAATTTTGTTGATGGGAAAATTAAACTGCTGTATGTAACTCCGGAGAGATTTCGTAAACCTGATTTTGTTGAGCAAATAAAAAAAGTAACGCTAGATTTACTTGCTGTGGATGAAGCTCATTGTATTTCGGAATGGGGACACGATTTTCGCCCAGACTATTCCCGCATTGGTGAGTTTAGAGAACTGCTTGGCAATCCACTAACTATTGCATTAACAGCAACAGCAACACATTATGTTCAGGAAGACATTGTAAAAAAACTACATCTTACAAAAGACGAAATAAAAACATTTCATCAAGGAATCGAAAGACCAAATCTTAGACTTGAAGCTGTTGATGTTATAGATGATAAAGAAAAGTTAAAGGAAATTTTTTCAACATTAGAAAAATATGATGGAAGCGGAATAATCTACTTTTCTCTTATCAAAACTTTAGAAAGATTTTCTGAAATTCTTAGTGACAAAGGATTTGCTCACGGAGTTTATCACGGAAAACTTGAAGACCGACAACGCAAACAAATGCAAAGAGATTTTTTAAATGGTAAACAAAGACTTATGCTTGCTACAAATGCTTTTGGAATGGGTATAGATAAAGCTGATATAAGATTTGTTATCCACGCTGAGGTTCCCTCTTCAATCGAATCTTATTACCAGGAAATTGGCCGGGCCGGAAGAGACGGTAATAATTCTTTGTGTTTACTGCTTTACAATCAACAAGATCTTTATACTCAAATGGAGTTTATTAAATGGTCAAATCCTGATGCGAATTTTTATTCTGCTTTGTATGATATTTTAAAAAGGGAAATCGGTTTAATCAATTCAAGCGGAGTTGACTATGTGCGCGAACAAATAAGCTTTAAAAACAAAAATGATTTTAGAGTTGAAACTGCGCTTGCAATGCTGGATCGTTATGGGGTTACTGAGGGCGAACTTGAAAAACAAAACTTGCAAATCGTAAATGATTTGCCCGATATTTTGCAGGATGAAGAACACTTAAAAGAAAAACTTTTAAATGATAACAAAAAACTTCTTTCGGTTGTAAACTATTTTCGCGGAGAAAAATGCCGCAGAGTTTTTATTTCGGATTACTTTGGTTTTCCCGGTGAAAAACCTTGTGGCAATTGTGACAATTGTACGATAAACCATACGAGTGAATCCTAAAAACATTTCTTGATAATAATCACATAAAATCAAACTGTTAGTTCTTTTTATTACTTTTCCCTTGACACAAGCGTGTTATAACACATATCTTTGGTTAACATTAAAAACAAATTACTAAAGGAGAAAATTATTATGGCAATCTGGAGTGTTGATCAAGCACATTCTGAAATTAAGTTTAAAGTTAAACACTTAGTTGTTTCATCAGTTACCGGTCAGTTTACATCGTTTAATGGAACTGTTGAATCTGATAAACCAGACTTTTCAGATGCAAAAATCCAGTTTGAAGCTGATGTAAACAGTATCAATACAAAAAATGAACAAAGAGATGGGCATTTAAAATCACCTGATTTTTTTGATGCAGCAAATCATCCAAAGCTTACCTTTGTTTCAAAATCAATAACAAAAAAATCTGATGATGAATACGTTGTTGTTGGCAATATAACAATTCGCGGCACATTAAAAGAAATTTCTTTAAACGTTACTTACAACGGAACAACAAAAGGTTTTGGCGGGGTTGATGTTGCGGGATTTGAAATTGCTGGTAAGCTAAATCGTTTTGATTTTGGTTTGCAATGGAATACCTTAACCGAAGTGGGTGGAATTGTAGTTGGCGAAGAAGTTAAGATTGAAATTGCTGCAGAATTGCAAAAACAATAATGGCGTTTAGTTAAAAGTATTTTGAGCACTTAAACTTTTTCTTTTTCTTCCGATAATAATCCATAAGAATATTTCTATAATTCGGGAGTTAAAGAAAATGCAAAAAGTGTTAGATAATGAATTTGTAACAATTACAGTTCATCCAGATAAAAAAATTGTACATCATCAATTTCATAAATTTATTTTTGGTGATGCATTTAGAAGCGCAATGATTTCGGCGGCAGATGCTTTTGGAAAAAATCACTGCACAAAATGGTTGTCTGATGATCGGGGAAATTCGGCAGTAAAAAGCGAAGACCTTGCCTGGGCAAAACAAAATTGGGAACCAAGGGTTTTTAAAGCCGGATGGAAACATTGGGCAATTGTTCTACCAGAAAAAGTTGTTGGACAAATGTCTATGAAAGAAATAATTGCAAGCTATACTGCCTTGGGATTAAATGTTAAAACATTTACTGACCCACAAATGGCAATGAGTTGGTTGGAAAAACAATAAACAACAACCAAAAAACCTTCACCTTCGGGGGTAATTACCAGTTGCCCCGAAGGTGGAACTATTTTTAAATCTTCATTTTTCTTCAATAATAACAATTTTAATAATTAATCCTGCCATTAGTTTAAAAAACTAAATAATGTACTTATATTAATTGTCACAACTTCGCATATATTTTTTTCACTTAATAATTTATAAAACTTCAGGAGGCAAAGATGAAGTACATTTATTCATTTTTAACAGCATTTGTTTTCTTTTTTTCTGTTTGTGATTTTAGTATTGCTCAAAATCTCTGGGAGCCCTCTGGTATTGATGGAGGAAAAACAAACACAATTGTAAAAGTTACAGACAATATTTTTCTTGCAGGTCATGTTGGCTGCGGACTATTTAGATCAACAGATGGCGGAGAAAACTGGTACTCAATTTCAAACGAAATTGATAACATTGGCGTTTTTGTTTTAAAGATTAGCGCGGCTGGTGATGTTTATGCCGGAACGCTGCAATCAATTTATAAATCTACTGACCAGGGAATCACCTGGAATAAGGTTGATAGTAGTTATCCTACAAATGGATATGCTGAGGAGATTGCCTTTGATCTCTCCGGAAATATTTATGTGCCAAATGCTTATTCAGGAGTTTACAAATCTACTAATGGCGGTAATAGCTGGACTTTATATAGTAATGGGTTACCTTCCTCTATGTATGTTAGAAGGATTGAGTTTACATCAAACAACATTCTTTTGGTCTCTGATTTATACCGAGGAATTTATAAGTCCACAGATTTTGGTGTTAACTGGACTCAATCTAACACTGGATTAGATTCTACTTATTATGTAACAAGTTTTAATTCAAATTCTTCGGGTGAGATTTTTATTTCCACCGCAGGCAACGGACCTTTTAAATCCACCGATAATGGAAATAGCTGGGTATCGATTCAGGGTGATTTGTCTTTACCTTATGCTTCAGATATAGATTTTACTTCTACTGGTGATCTTTACTTAACAATAGTCCAACAGCTTTATAAATCAACAAACGGCGGAACAAATTGGACTAACATAACTACAATGTTTAATGGTTTTGGATTTCAAACTGCCTATGTAGATAACAATGACAATATTTGGGCTACTACAACTAATTCCGGAATAATTAAATCTTCAGACGCTGGAGCAAATTGGATTAACTACACAAGTGGTCTTACATCAACTTTAAATAATTCGTTTTTTTCTGATGCTTCGGGTATTCTTTATGCAGCAATTCAGGGTAAAGGATTTTATTCATCAACCGATAACGGAAATACCTGGAATAAAATTACAATTGTTAATAATGAAGAAGATACTTTCATAAAAACTGCAGAGCTTATTCCCTCGGGAGGAGTGATTGTGTATAATGTTTATAATGGAATAAAAATTTCTACTGATTTAATAACCTGGACTTCATTTTCTACAGGACTAACAAATCAAAATATACAAGAGTTAGCAGTAAGTGATGATGCCTTTTTTGCAGCAAGTTCAGATGGAAAATTTTATGGAACCTATAGATCTGCAGCTAATTGGATTGAGATAACAGACACAAGTGTTTCTGGATACCCTTATGATCTTTTTGTTAGCTCTACTGGAGCTTTATATTATCTGTTTGATGAGGAAATTTATAGATCAACAGATTATGGAGATGATTGGGTTTATGTTGGTATAGGAATAGATGGATATTGCTTTTCTATAACAGAACATCCAAATGGAAATATTTTTGTTGGAACAAGTGATGGAGTTTATCGCTCTACAGACGCAGGAGATTCCTGGACAAAAGATGTTTCTGGTTTAACGGATGGTGCACTTTCACTGGCTATTCATAATGATGGAAGCATCTTTGCTGGCGGATATAATTCCACAGCAAGATCCAATGATCTTGGACAAACATGGGTTCCTTTTACTTCTGGAATGTTTAATTGTAGAATCACTGATCTTGCTTTTGGTAGTGGTGATGTTTTATTTGCATCAGCAGAAAATATGGGAGTTTATAGAACAACTAGCGCAGTAACCTCTATTGATGAAAATGAAAGTGGCGTTGTAAATAACTTTAGTCTTGAACAAAACTATCCAAACCCCTTTAACCCAAGCACAAAAATTCAGTATGCAATAAGCAATAAACAATTTGTACAATTAAAAGTTTATGAT
>Ga0138256_10008730_pt1 | contig 10643 bp, 10 predicted proteins | sample KNB2016incub_MG_FD_105486 | JGI IMG/M metagenome (GOLD analysis project Ga0138256, IMG submission 105486) | Active sludge microbial communities from wastewater in Klosterneuburg, Austria - KNB2014incub_MG | ecosystem: Engineered > WWTP > Activated sludge > Unclassified | place: Austria... | reverse complement strand
TGTGGTCTCAACGGGAATCGAACCCATATCTAAAGTTTAGGAAACTTCTATTCTATCCGTTGAACTATGAGACCGGAATTTCTAAAAGTGTGACAAAAGTAATTAAATTTTCGATGTCGGAAAGTAAAAATACGTACAAAAAACATTACCCGAAGTCAAATTGTTATCTTTGCAGCATAAAAAAAGGATACTTTGTTAAAAAGGCAAGTTCAGGCAAATCTTCCTACCAAATGGGGGAATTATAATATTTTCGCTTATGCGGAGCAACACGATCATCAGCAGCCACACATTGCACTTGTGCACGTTGATGCCAATACTTCTGATGTGGTGCCGGTGCGTATACATTCTGAATGTATCACGGGGGATCTGTTTGGATCTATGAGATGTGATTGTGGGGAACAGTTTGAAGCATCTATGAATATCATCCAGAAAAACAAAGGTGTGATGATTTATCTGAGGCAGGAAGGAAGAGGTATCGGGCTGATAAATAAGTTGGATGCCTATAATCTCCAGGATGTCGGATATGATACCATCGAAGCCAATGTACATCTTGGTTTTGAACCGGATGAGCGGGATTTTGATATCGCCATTGAAATCCTTCGAGATTTAAATATTCAGGAGATAGAATTGATTACCAACAATCCTGAAAAAATTGCAGCCATAGATCAATCCACCATAACACTTGTAAAAAGAATTCCTGTAATTATCCCTTCCAAAAGAGAAAATGAACAATATCTTAAGGTGAAACAAGATATTATGGGGCATCTTTTGTAATACTTCTGATGATGAATATTGAAACATTTACCGAATATTGTCTGGCTAAAAAAGGAGTTACTGAATCATTTCCATTCGGCGGTGATACACTGGTATTCAAGGTCATGGGCAAAATATTTGCTTTGACCGGCATGGACGAAACACCATGTAAGGCAAACCTGAAATGCGATCCGGAATGGGCAATAACCTTAAGAGAAGAACACGAAGATATACAGCCTGGATATCATATGAATAAAAAACACTGGAATACCATAAATATAGAAGGTACGCTCAGCGATGCCTATGTAATGAAATTAATAGATCATTCTTATGACTTGGTAATCAGTGCCTTGTCGTCAAAAGATAAAGCAATACTTAATCAATTGGAAGACTAATGAAATCTGATATTTTTGATTTTGCGGTGGTTGGTCAGGGTATTTCCGGGACGCTTATATCTTATTTTTTAGCCAAAGCCGGCAAAAACGTGCTTGTAATGGACAATAATTATATCGGTTCGTCATCAAAAGTGGCAGCAGGTATTGTAAATCCAATCACTGGTAAAAAATTTATAAAAAGCTGGCGTATACATGAATTTCTTCCTGAAGCAAAAATCATTTACGATGAACTTAGCGACTATCTAGGTATCAGGACTTATACTGAATCAAACATGATAAGGTCTTTGTATAGCGTTGAAGATGAAAATATCTGGTTATCCAGAACAGGTGATCCTGAGGTTAAGCATTATATGTTGCCGGTAGCAGATACGGAAGAATTTGGGGATATTGTATCCAAGCCATTTGCTTATGGTGAGCTCACAGGAACGCTCCAAGTACATTTGTCAGATATACTGGAAGCATTCAAGCTTAAATGGCAGAGGCAAGACCAATATATAATTGACAAATTTGACTACAATTGTCTTATCGAGCAATCAGGCTCCTTTAGTTATAAAGATTTGTTTTTCAGGGAGATCATATTTTGTGAAGGTTATCAGGCGCAATGCAATCCATACTTTGAAAATATCGGACTTGCACCATCAAAAGGTGAGGTGCTGTTGGTTAGAATCCCAGGTGCAGGTTTTAAAAAGATGTACAAAGACCATATATTTATTGTACACCAATATGATGATGTGTATTGGGTGGGATCAGGATACGAATGGAATTCAAATGACGACTTACCTACGGATAAAATATATCATAAACTGAAAGCTGAACTGGAACGTGTACTTAAAGTACCTTTTGAAATTTTGGAGCATAAAGCAGCTATCAGACCGACGATGCATGCAAGAAGACCAATATTTAAACCTCACCCAACGCTCAGAGGCATGTACATTTTTAATGGATTAGGCACTAAAGGTTCAAGTATTGGTCCTTTTGCAGCAAAACAATTTGCACGTTATATCTTAGAAAAAAATCCGGAAGATCTGATCCTACTCTGATTTAGCGGAAAGTTCCTTAATACAATTTTCGATCAGTACTTTTGTTGCTTTTATTCCTTCTTCTTCACTCAGTACCGTTCCTTCGTATTCGACTCCAATAAATCCTCGGTAATTTGCTTTTTGTACTATGTCCATCATCTTTGGATAATCAATGGTGGTTTCAAAACCCAATTCACCAAAATCAAAGGATTTGGCACTTACCGCTTTTGCATAAGGCATAAGTTCTTCGACTCCTTTATATCTGTCATACTCTTCCACACACTTATTGTCACCTTTTGCATCTTTTTCACTTCTGAGACAAAAATTTCCAAAATCCGGCAAAGTGCCACAATTGGGTTTATTAACTTTAGCCATTACGTCTGCAAGCCATTGGCCATTTGACGAATACCCACCGTGATTCTCTACAATTACATTGATATTTTTTGCTGATGCATAGTCTGACAATTTTGATAATCCATCTATAGCAGCCTTTGCTACATCTTCAGCTTTTCCTTCCCCATGGGCATTCACTCTGATCGAATGACATCCAAGATATGCAGCTGCGTCCACCCACTTGTGATGATTGAGAACAGCTTCATTTCTTTTAGCTTCATCCGGGTCGCCCAGATGGCCCTCACCGTCTATCATGATTAAAAGCTGCTTAACTCCGGCAGCGTTAGCTTTGGCAGTCATCATGTTGAGATAGGCAGTATCCTGTGCCTTATCTTTAAAAAATTGGTTGACATATTCTACTCCTGTAAAACCTAATGCTCCGGCTTTTTCAGCAAACTGAAGATGATCCATTTCACCACTTTGCAGCGTTTTATGAAATGACCATTGGGCCAGTGATATTTTTAATCCTGTTGAGTCAGAACCAGCAGATGTGTTTTCGCTCATTTTATTTTCATTTGGATTTTTGCAACTAAAGATGCTTGGAATAAGCAACAGTAAAAACAAATATTTTGTCATCTTAATTAATATTTTTTAATTTGAATAAATCAATTTTATAAACCAATGTCAGACCGCCTTTTTATAGTACGTAGCTCTTCCCTACGGTTGCATAGTCTATGCATCCCTGATATGGACCGGGGACAGGCAGGAATTCACATAAGCCACCTTTGGCACCTACTTCACTACTAAAGTAGCCACTAATCGTTGCCCCCTTAATAGCTCTGAAAATGTGTGGTCTATCTCCTGTTTCATCTTTATACTCGTTGGCTTCTTTAGCCAAAATACTTAATACTTCTTCCCTTTCACTGGTATTCAGCGCAATAAAAGCTTTCGAGTATTTAGATTTGGATCTATCATCAAAAACTTTGAGGGCATCTTTGAAATAATCCTGTTTATCCTTTGCATATAAATTGGTCAGCATTTCATCTATATATCTGTGACAAAGCGCATCTTTGGCACCGGGAGTATCTGTTTTTGGCAATATGGTTTCACATATTTCTGCCAGTAATTCAGCTTCCTGATTATCCAATGTTTTTGGCTGCCAATCAGATGAGGTTTCCGCTTTGCATCCACCTAGTAAAGCAGAAGTCGCTCCGGCAGTGAGGGAATAACCCAGGAATAATGTAGTCGCTTTTAAAGCTTCTCTTCTATCCATTTTATTTTTTTATTTTGATGATCAATGATGATAAATTACAAATTTCCTTTTTTCAATTCTTCTACGGCAAAGTTTGCTGCTCTTGCTGTGAATGCCATATAGGTCAATGAAGGATTTACACAACCTGCGGATGTCATAAAGGAACCATCTGTAACAAAAACATTTGGAACTGAATGTATCTGATTCCATTTATTGAGTACGGATGTTTTAGGATCTTTACCCATTCTTGCCGTTCCCATTTCATGTATACCAAGGCCAGGATTACAGCCGCTATCATAAGTATGGACATCCTTTAATCCTCCTGCTTCAAGCATTTCGGCGGCAGATGCCATCATGTCCTTTCTCATTTCGAGTTCATTGGTTTTCCATTCTGCATCCATGATAAGTGTGGGGAGCCCATAGATATCTTTCAAATCTTTATTCAGGGATATTTTATTTTCATGATATGGAAGACATTCACCAAAAGCTGTAATACCAAAAGACCAATCCCCATTTTTACTTAATGCATCTTTGAGCCCTTTACCATATTCAGCTTCAGCTATATATCGACCCCAACCTTCTCGACTGCCGCCACCCTGATAGCCGTATCCTCTTATGAAATTCGGCATTTTTGATGCTGCATCAATATTGCGAAAACGCGGAATATAAATACCTGTAGGTCTTCTGCCTTTATAGAATTTATCCTTAAATTCATCAGATTTGCCACTGGCACCCAATCTGAAATGATGATCCATTACATTATGCCCCAATTCACCGCTTTCATTTCCCATTCCTTCGGGAAATCTTTCTGATGTGCTATTGAGTAATATTTGAGTGCTGCCGAAGGTTGATGCACACATAAATATTATTTTGGCATAGTACTCTTTGGTTTCTTTGGTTTCAGCATCTACAATTCGTACACCTTTTGCTTTTTTGCCTGACTCATCCAGTATGATTTCAGTTACAATAGAAAAAGGTCTTATGGTCATATTACCGGTAGCTTCTGCAGCGGGTAGGGTAGAAGCGTTACTACTAAAATATGCACCAAACGGACAACCACGCATACAACGGTTTCGGGTCTGACAAGTGCCTCTGCCATTGTGCCCACCTTCAGAAGTGATATGTGCGGTACGGCCCATGATAATGTCACGGCCCATTTTTTCTTTGAGTTTTTTCTTCACATCCAGTTCTACACAATTATACTCCATCGGTGGCAAAAATTTACCATCAGGCAATTGCTTCAGACCTTCATTTTGTCCACTGACTCCGATAAATGATTCAACATAATCATACCAGGGAGCAATTTCCTTGTATCTTACCGGCCAGTCTACAGCAATGCCGTCTTTTGCATTTGCTTCAAAATCCAGGTCTCCGAGTCTGTAGGACTGTCTTCCCCAAAGTAAAGATCTTCCACCTACATGATATGCACGAATCCAGTCAAAAGGTTTTGTCTCTGTATAAGGATTTTCAGTGTCTTTTGGCCACCAATGCTGATATGCCGGTGACATCGTATACCCGGTACGCTCCTGAATCTTGTATTCTTTCATTTGCTCCGGCGTCATCCGGTTTCTGTTTGGAAGTTCCCAGTCTTCCATATTGGCCGTAGGATATTCTCCATGCCTAACCATTCGACCCCGCTCGAGTACAAGTGTTTTTAGTCCTTTTTCAGATAATTCTTTTGCAGCCCATCCACCACTAATGCCAGATCCTATGACAATGGCATCATAACTTACCTCATTTGTTCCTTCTGAATTGAAATACATGCTTTAAATGATTTTTTTATTAATAATTATTAAACATCACAAATTTTAATTGCTTTCTGTAATGCTTTCTCTTTCTGTTTGTCACCTTTTGCGGTAGTTATAAATTCTTGTGCTACATATCCTTTATAACCAGTGGCTACTATTGCTTTCATGATGGCCGGATAATACAATTCCTGGCTTTCATCAATCTCGTGTCTTCCAGGAACACCGGCAGTATGATAATGACCAAAATACACATGATCACGCTGTATAGTCCTGATAATGTCTCCTTCATTTATTTGCATATGGTATATGTCATACAATAATTTAAAATTGGGAGAATCCAGTTTTTTGCATAGTTCTACACCCCAGGCACTCTTATCACACATATAATCTTTATGGTCAACTTTGCTGTTAAACAATTCCATTTGGATGATGACTCCCTTCTTTTCAGCATGACCCATAATTTTTTTTAGGCCGGTGACACACGTATTCATACCTGTCTCATCATCTTTACCTTCTCTGTTGCCACTAAAACAAATCAGATTTTTGTATCCTGCAGCAGCTACCAGGTCGATGTGGTCCGTATAGTTTTTAATCAGCTGACCATGATATTGTGTATCATTCCAACCTTTGGTCAAGCCTATTTCTGCTCCGTTGCACATAGATGAATCGATACCATATTTTTTTAGCACCGGCCAATCTTTTGGACCTATCAAATCAATGGCTGAAAACCCTATATTTTTTACCAGCAAACAAAGTGCTTCAAGAGAGATGTGATTATATGTCCATTGACATACTGAATGATTAATATTATTTTTTAAACTCTTGCTTTCTTCATTAGAAGGCAAACTATTGAATATATTTCCACCTGCTGCTAATGCCGCAACAGACAGCGCACTTTGTTTTAAAACATTTCTTCTATTCATAATTTAATTTTGGCCAAATGAAACTGTTTGTAAAGTTATTTATTATTATTATATTTTCTTCTATGAAGCTATAGATTCTTTTTATGATCGAGAAAAAAAAGTTAACGTATGACGAGCAAACCAAAGTTGTCCAAATTTATTTATATTTATCTGATGAAAATAAAATTTAATTTTGTAATTTACGTTGAGTGCTTAAATGAATGAATGGTCTGATTTATTATGAAATTTAATTTTAAGATCAAAAATATTGGCATTATTGCGGGGTTGTTTACCATCCTTATGCATTGTTTTGCGAATATGGGTTACAGCGCGCAAATATATTATGTGTACCATCATTTTATTTTTAGGTTAGTAAGAATATTCTATGATTACACGTTAGGGCTGTTGCCTTTCCCTGTTTTTTATATTTTTTTCTTTTTAGTGGTCTTTTTTTCTGCAAAAGGCATTAAAAATTTAATTAGCCGAAGACACACAATTTTTAAAGTAAATTTCCTGCCATCTTTTGTTTTTAAATTTCTTAACTTTATTGGTTGGGTGATCAGTGCTTTTTATTTTCTGTGGGCATTCAATTATTATGGGCCTGACATTGAAAAAAAACTCAATTTACCATCAATTACTGTTGATTCAATACAGTTGATGTCTGAGTTTAAGCTTATTACTGATATTATGATCCATGAAAGGAAAATTCTCTCACAAGACTCTGCAGAACTACATCAAAAAATAAAATGGTCTTCCCTGGAAAATGAAATCAGACAAGTACAAACAGAATTACTGAGCAATTGGGGAGATGTTGTATCCGGGCGAGTCCGTATCCGAGCGCTTTACCCTGAAGGATTATTACTTAGAATTTCCACGGCGGGTGTTTATATTCCGTTTGTATGTGAAGGGCATATAGATCCAGGCATGAATCCCATTCAATGGCCTTTCACTATGGCACATGAAATGGCGCATGGGTACGGTTATACGGATGAAGGAGTCTGTAATTTTATTGGTTTATTGACTTGTATGAAGTCAAAAGATCACTTTATAAGATATTCGGGGCTTATATCTTACTGGAGGTATTTGTACTATGACATTAAGGCATTATATCCTTCATCAGCTAAAGAATTATTTATCAACATCGACCCGGGAGTTCTGGCAGATTTGACAGCAATCCGTAGAGATATGAACAGATTTCCTGATATTTTACCCGAATTCAGAGATATAGTATATGATTCATATCTTAAATCACATGGCGTAAAACAAGGGCTGCAGAGTTATAATGAGATCATCATACAAGTGCTGAAGTGGAAAGAAACGAGTCATGCATTTTCGTTTAAATAATCATCTGCTAAAAATTGGATCAACGTATCATTCAGATTTTTTACAGCATCATTGATTTTCCAGTTTGCTTTATTGCGCGGTTCTATGTAGTTTGATATTGATCTGATCTGCAGGCAAGGAATATGTAATAAATTGCAAACATAAAAAAAACCGGCTCCTTCCATAGACTCTATATCTGGCCTGTATTTTATCTTGATTTTTTCAATGGTGGACAAATTACCACTTACCATATTTACAGTAACTCCTGAAACCTTCGGTAAGGTGTGGAATACATCCGTTTTTGAGTTTGAATATACCCAACCATCCTTGAATGGAAATTCATTTTTGTCTGATAGTTTCATTTCAAAAATGTCCTGAAAACTTCCATCAGGAAACTCAGCACCCAAATCAGCTATCTTTTCTCTATAAACATTACATACAGAACCAAGCATACAATCAGGATCAAACGTACCAGCAATTCCTATATTAATGGCTAGATCAATTTTGTTCAAACTACCAAATTGGGTCATTGCAAAGGTCATACTCATCAAACCAGGTCCGGTAATTAGTATGTAGATGTCATTTTGATGAAAAGAATAGAAATTTTCATCTTTTTTTATTGCTGATTTGTCCAAAAAGCCCATTAAAGGGAGTATTTCTGTAGCAGTGGCTGAAACAAACAGAATTTTCACTTAATCTAAAATCTTAATAGATTGAATATCCATATTGTAAATATTGGAGAACAAAGTTGAAAACCTAGAATCAACTATTGACTGAATGCGATCAATTACCAATCGAGGTCGTCTTCTTTCTTTTCTCTAGGTCCGTCATCTTCCAGAGAAGCTTCCCACTCAGCCTGACGTTTTTCAAATTGTTCATAGTCAAAATCCGGCATTAAATCCTTTTTAACGTGGTCGATAGTCTCTTGAAGTTGTGAAAGAAATCTATTAAAATCTTCTTTATATAAGAAAATTTTGTGTCTTTCATATCCATCTGAATTAAATTTTTTGGTGCTTTCAGTCAAAGTGACATAATAATCATCTCCTTTTGTCCTTCTAACATCAAAAAAATAGGTTCTGCGTTTTCCTGCTTTTACCTTAGCGGTATAAACACTATCAAATTTACCTCGGTCGTCTTGTTCCACGATTTTCTGTTTTTAGAGAAATAATAGTACAAATATAAATAAAGTTTTGAATCATCAAAATATTTTATTGTAAAAATTACATTATCTGCATCATTTGTTGCTGGTACACGGAATTATAAAATCCATCAGTTGATATTAAATCGTCATGGGTACCTTCTTCGACAATCTGTCCGTTTTCTAAAACTATAATTTTATCATAATTTAGAAGATTATTTGCCCGGTGCGAAATAATGATAGATGTTTTATCGGACAATGCTTTTTGAAAATAAGAAAGAATATTTTGCTCAGTAGTTGTGTCTACTGCCGATAATGCATCATCCAATAGCACAATGTCCGGATTTTTCATAAATGCTCTTGCAATCGAAATCCTTTGTTTTTGTCCACCGGATAGGGTTACGCCTCTTTCGCCTACCAAAGTTTCAAAACCATTTGGTAGTTTTACGATATCATCATAGACTGATGCATAGGTGGCATATTTTTCAATATCCTTTTTATCATAATCTGTTATTCCGAAAGAAATATTGGCGGATATAGTATCAGAAAATAAAAACACATCCTGCGGCACATAACCAATTTTACTTCGTATCATCTCAAGGTTATGCTCTTTTATGTTTTTGCCATCTACCAGAATTTGACCCTCGGTAACATCAAACATACGCATCAGTAACTCGGCTATGGTGGTTTTTCCTGAAGCAGTACGGCCCATAATGGCAAGTCTCTGACCTTTATTAATTTTAAAGCTTACATTTTCAAGGGCTTTGATCCCGGTAGTGGGATAAACGAATGTAACATTTCTGAATTCTATCTCCCCATCCAGGTTGTACTGATCATGGTTCAGATTCAGGATTTCTGACTTTTGGTGTAATAAATCATTGATTCTGGTCTGAGAAGCTTCTGCTTCCTGCACCACAGATGCGATCCAGCCTATTGATGTGACAGGCCAGGTCAGCATATTTACATATAATATAAATTCAGCAATGTTGCCCGCTGTGAGCCTACCTTCATATACTTGATAACCACCTACTATTACCACAATCAGGGTACTCATGGCTATCAAAAGTATCATTAATGGTTGGAAATAGGACTCTACTCTTGCCAGACTTAAAGATCTTTTTTTAAATTCTTCGCTTTGAGCTTCAAAAAAATTCACAAATTGCTCTTCTTTTACATATGATTTCACCACTCTTATGCCTGAATAAGTTTCTTGGGCAGTACTATTCAATACCGATAATTGTTGCTGAATCAATGTACTCTTTTCATTAATCAATTTACTTACGTAGTAAATCGAAATTGATAATATTGGAAGTGGGAGCAATGCGCAAACTGAAAGTAAAACATCCACTTTAAACATGGCGTATATTGTCATTGCAAAAAGTGAAATCAGATTTATTCCATACAAGATACCCGGTCCTAAATAGTTTCTGACTTTTGATACATCTTCTGATATCCGGGCCATGATGTCACCCGTTTGATTTTTTCTGTAAAATACCTGATCAAGCGTTTGAAGATGGGCATATATTTCTTTCCGCATATCATATTCAATGAGCCTGGACATAACAATGATAGTTTGCCGCATAAAATACATCAATAGTCCTTTTATTATGACATACCCAGTGACAATCAGACCAAAAATGAATAAATTTTTACCAAGCTCATCGTAAAAATCAGATTGAACATTTGAAGGTAATTCTTTGTATTGCAGTATTTTATTTTGCACTAAGTCCAGCGCATCTCTGATTTTCTGGGGTATAAGTATACCAAAATAGTTGGAACC
>Ga0138256_10008729_pt1 | contig 10644 bp, 5 predicted proteins | sample KNB2016incub_MG_FD_105486 | JGI IMG/M metagenome (GOLD analysis project Ga0138256, IMG submission 105486) | Active sludge microbial communities from wastewater in Klosterneuburg, Austria - KNB2014incub_MG | ecosystem: Engineered > WWTP > Activated sludge > Unclassified | place: Austria... | reverse complement strand
CTGGATCAAACCCATTGCCACCGCTTCTTATAACTAAGTAAACGGTTCCGGAATTATCAAATGTAACGGTATTGTTTAATGTATTTGTTTTTGAATTTTTTATGCAGCCTACTACTGATAATTTTCCTGAAAATGGAGCTGTTCCACATCCGTCCCAGGTGCTTAATCCCATGACTCTGTTATCACCATAATCATTACCAATTACAGGAACGGTTGTGCCAACATAAACTTCAAACCATGTATCAGTGAATGATCCTGTAGATTTAACTAACATATCTAATGAGTAAGTTTTATTAGCTACAACTTCCATAGCTTGATAAATTCCTTCCTGTGCCCATCCTCCATTAGAATGTACTGTTGCTCCGCCTACATTAAACACCCAATTAGCATCAGCGCTAAGTTCTAGATTTTTCCATTGAGAAAAATCATCGTTGCCTAAAAACTTACCACCTTTTATAAGATTACCTGCTACTGGATCGGATACTTCAACTACTAACTGTTTAGAAGAAGAAGACTTGCCACCACCTTTACTAACAGTAGAATGGCTAATGGTATAAGTGCCCGCATCTGGTAAAAAAATCTCTTCTTTCATTTTACCATTATACACACCCGAGCCATCGCCAATATCCCACCAATCGGATATCACATCGGTTTTTGTTTGCGCTTCTAGTACGTATCTGTTTGTTTTGCCTGCAACAGGCGTAATAGTAAAACCAGGATCCAAGTCTGTACCTACGAGTCCATTTCCGGTGCTAATGTCACTGGGTTGGCAAGCGGTAAATAAACTTAATACGACTACAACAGAAAAGATTAGTGTTGTTGTTAATTTTGTTTTTTTCATTTTATCTGTCATTATATTGTTAGTAATTAGGATTTTGCTCGATTATAGAGTTTTCCAATTCTTTAACTGGAATTGGTAACACTTCATTTTTTCCAGCAACAAATCCTCTAGATGCTAATGCGGTAGCAGCTTTGCCTGTTCTTACCAAGTCGAACCAACGATGGCCTTCACATGCTAATTCCTTTCTTCTTTCCAAAGCAATAGCATCTAAAGAAACGGGGGTTGTACCTAAACCAACTCGTGCTCTAACCGCATCAAGTAATGCTTGTGCTCTGGCACCTGTTCCACCTAACGCTTCTGCTTCTAATAAATAGGTATCAGCTAATCTGATGATATAAGTATCTTGATAAAAATTTAAAGTTTGATCGCCACCAAGAGTAGATGCATCCGATTGTAGCGGTACAAATTTTGCCATAAAATAACCCGTATCAGTTGAAGCTTCATTAACCGATGAATATCCTACAACTTGTCCATCAGCAATCAACGCTTTTACGTCAATGATTGTAGCATCAAAACGAGGATCGCCACTCATAACATCGTGCAAACTTTGTGTAACGGTATTAACACCCCAACCTGGAAAATAATCAGGAGCTGTTGAGCCTGCGGTTCTGGTATAATCTCTAATACCTACCATGATGTTTAAAACGTTTCCTTCTGTTCCAAAACCAAGTCCACCCCAATCTGCTCTACCGGTATCTGTATGCACATCTTCAAGAATGGATTCAGAATTGAATTTGTTTGTATGCATCCATAAATCTTTGAAATTATCCAGCAATTTATAACCGTATTTACTGGTACCTCCGGGAATACCGTTAACCTCGGCTAATTGTGCTGCTGCTTCGGCATTCTTCTTATCATAAAGAAACACTTTTCCTAGCATAGCTTGTGCTGCACCTTTTGTCCAACGACCTCCTTCGGTTGCTACGTTTACAGATAAAGGTAAGTCTGTAATAGCTTCAGTTAAATCTTTTTCAATTTGAGCATATACTTCCTCTGGTTTTGATTGTGGATAGGTTTGTGCTTCAATAGGAGAAATGGTACGTGCCATAAGTGGAATATTTCCAAACATTCTTACCAAATTAAAATGGTAATAAGCGCGCATTGCTTTACATTCAGCAGTAAATCTCAATTTTAAATTTTCATCCATTGGAACATTAGGTAGTTTTTCCAATAAGGTATTTGCCCTAAAAATACCTTGGTAATGGTTACTCCAAAAGCCTTGTGGCATGTTTGTAGGGGTTAATTGATAGAATGAAAAAAGAGAAATGGCATCACCAGGAGCAGAAGCACCATAATTATCATCAGAACCCGCGTTCATAAAAGAAATCATATTATCCCAACTGGACGAATTGAAGCTCATGATATCGTAAGCGGCTACGAGTGCTGAATACGCTTCATCTGCATTTTTATAATAGGTTTCTTCTAAATCGGTTCCTTTTGGTTTTACATCTAAAAAATCTTCGGTACAGGATACCGTTGTAAGTAATATTGCTAATGCAATAGAAAAATACTTGATATTTTTTGTTTTCATAAGTTGTTATTATTAAAATTGAATGTTAGCTCCCAACATGAAAGATTGGGCTTGAGGGTAATAACCGCGGTCTATTCCAAAGGTGCTTCCGCCAATTTCTGGATCGAAACCAGAGTACTTAGTAAAAGTCAGCAAATTTTCACCTGTTACATAAAGTCGCAATTTATGAGCACCTATTTTACTAATGATGTCGCTAGGTAAACTATAGCCAAATTGGATGATTTTAAGACGTAGATAATCGCCATCTTCTAAATAAAAATCTGAAAATCTTGAAAAATTTTGGTTGGTATCTGCGGTTGTTAAACGTGGATATGTGTTTGAAGTACCTTCACCTACCCAACGATCCAAAGCTTTTGTTTGGTAATTTGGAGCAGCACCTAAATCAATACGTCTTAACCCTTGGAAAATTTTGTTTCCAGCAACACCTTGGAAAGCCATGTTTAAATCAAATCCTTTATAATCAAGATTTATGTTAAAACCAAACGTGTATTTTGGAATGGAACTTCCTAAATATTTTTTATCGAGATCTTCAATTTTACCATTGTCATCGGTATCCACCCATTTAAAATCGCCTGGTTTCGCATTTGGTTGAATTATGATGCCCGTACTGTTGGTATAAGCGTCTATTTCAGATTGGTTTTGGAAAATTCCAGCCGTTTTATAACCATAGAATGTATTTCTGGCAACACCTATTTCCGTTCTTGTTAAGGTTCCCATCGATTGAAATCCAACACCGCCAGTGATAAATGTTTTCCCTTGACCTAAATAAGTAACCTCGTTCTCTAAATAGGAAGCGTTTCCACTTAGCCTAACATTCAGGTCTCCAAACGTTTCATTGTAACCTAATTCTAGTTCAATACCTCTATTTTCCATATCGGCAACATTACCAAGTGGAGAACCAGTTGCACCAATAAAACCTGGTATTTCAACATATTGTAAAATACCCGTAGTTTTTTTGTTGTACACTTCGGCTGTTAAGTTTAGTGTATTGAAAAATTTCGCATCAACACCAATATTGGTTTGTATGGTTTCTTCCCATTTTAAATCTGGATTAGAAGGGGCATCAGGACTGGTTCCAATATTAATGGCACCATCAGAACCAAAAGGATAATTTCTTCCTCCTGAAACGAGTGCTAAATAACCAAAATCGCCAATAGCATCATTTCCTGTAACACCGTAACCACCTCTAATTTTAATGGTGTTTACAATGGAATTGGTTTTCCAAAAGTCTTCTTGAGAAACTACCCAACCTGCTGAAAATGAAGGAAATACACCAAACTTGTTGTTTGTGCCAAATTTTGATGACCCATCACGTCTTATAACGCCTGTAAGAAGATATTTTTCTTTGTAGTTATAATTTAATCTTGAAAATAGTGATGTTAGTTTGTGAAGGTCGTTGGTATAAGCGGAACCAAATTTATCACTTTCTGGTACTTCATATCCAAATGAAGCCAATTTATAATCTGAAGTTGGTAAACCTCTATACATAACGTTAGACCCACTTGCATCATTATCAACATAAGCACCTTGCCCAATTAACAACGTTACGTTATGGTCGTTAATTTGTTTGGTATAAGAAATTGTGTTTTCAACATTCCATCCAAAATTTTTATTTGTATTTCTGCTGATGCTATTTTTATCATTAACGTTATTACTATTAAGGTAATACATGGGGGTGAAGCCTTCAAAACCCCAATAGCTTAATTTAGCGCCTAAGGTTGATCTCACTTTTAATCCTTCAATAGGTGTAATTTCTAAACTTGCATTTCCAACTAAATCATCTGACCAGTTGTAATTGCCCAATCGCGTTTTGATGTAGGCCAACGGATTTGTCATGTTATTTTGCACCAATGTTGAAATTCCATAAGGATTTCCATTAGCATCCCTCATCACGTCATTTCCTAAGTATGGAATGCCATTTGCCTTAGCAGGGTCAGTTTCAACCAACGGTGTAATGGGGTCTAAATGTAATGCGGAACTTAAAGGACCTCCTTGTTCTGCATTTGTGTTTCCAATATTTAATGTTTTTTGGTGTGAATATCCTAGGGTTTGGCTAACAGAAACGAACTTAGAAAGCTTATGATTTGAATTTAATCGCATGCTTTTTTTGTTGAAACTAGAAATTTCTGGAGTTACAATACCTTCTTGATTTTGTAAGCCAAATGAAGCATAAAAATTTGAAACAGTATTTCCGCCGCTTAAACTTACTTCATGTGAATACCGTTGTGCGTTGTCTGCAAAAATAGCGTCTTGCCAATCGGTTCCTTTTCCTAAAGAAGCTGTATTAGGGTACAGAATTGCGCCGCCGCCGTTTACAGACTGTTCATTCATTAACACACCATATTGGGTAGCATTTAATAATTTTAATTTCCTTGCTGGATTTGAAAAGCCAGTATAGCCATTATAATTTACGGTTATTTTACCTTCTTTACCTTTTTTAGTAGTCACTAAAATAACGCCACCAGCAGCTCTAGCACCATATATGGCAAGTGATGCAGCATCTTTTAAAACTTCAATTGATTCAATGTCTGATTGATTAACATAACCAATCCCACCATTGTCAACAATCACACCATCAACTACCCAAAGCGGGTCGTTTCCAGCTTCTGTAAAAGTAGTTATACCGCGTATTCTAATAGTAGATGCAGAACCTGGTTGTCCAGCATTGGCAGCAATGGTTAGCCCAGAAACTCGACCTTGTAAAGCCTGTTCAACCCTTCCGTTTGGGATGTTTTCAATATCTTTTGCTTTCACACTGGATATTGCACCAGTTACTACGCTCTTTTTTTGAGTGCCATAGCCAACTACCACGATTTCATCAAGCTTCGCATTATCTGCTTGCATTATAATAGTGAGTGGACTGTTTGTGATGGTTACTTCTTGGGTAATAAACCCAACATAAGAGACAATTAGTGTGGTGGTGTTTTCAGATACTTTTAATGTAAAATTGCCATCAAAGTCTGTTGAGGTTCCATTGTTTGTCCCTTTTTCAATAATGGAAGAACCTGGTAACGCAAAATTATCTTCAGAAGATAAAACAGTACCCGATACAGTTTTTTTATTCTGCGCGGAAACTATTAAAAAACTAAAGAATAAGAAAAGAAAGAAAACCGATCTTAACTTTTTTGTGAGTAATTTTAATTTCATAATAATTAATAGTTTATTTGTTTAATTGTTAAAATGAATAGGGTAAATTTATATTTTTATCATTTAGAAGATGTAAATGCAACATACGCTTTAATTACATCTATAAAAATTAATTATTACGTCAATCATACATCATTTTAATTTTAATACTTAATTTATAGTATTTTAAATGATAAAAATATCTTAACTTTATGCATTATTTTCAATAAATAGCATTCGTTTTTTATGGCATATAATTGGCGTATAATTTTATGGTTCTTGATGCCTTTCTGTTTGCAGGGACAGGTTTCTCCTTCTTTTTTAAAACTAGTAAAATCATCAGTCACTGAAGCTATTAGTTTTGATAAAAATGATTTCAAATCCGATTCCCAATTTTGGGCTATGTGCGAAGACACAAATGGTGTTTTAATTTTCGGAAACAATGATGGTATTGTAACCTATGATGGTGAATATTGGAAAACCATTCCGCTTCCTAATAATTCATCTGTTAGAAGTTTGTTGATTGATGATGGCGGTGTCATTTGGGTTGGTGGTTATAATGAAATTGGAAATTTAAAAAAGGATGATTATGGCAACTACTATTACCATTCATTAATTGATGAACTGCTTTTAAATAATTCTAACTTAGAAAACAATTGGCAAATACATGCTTTTCATGGCAAAGTAGTTTATAGGTCGTTTAAGGAATTAATTGTTATTATTGGAAAATCGGCAACCCATATTAAAGCAAACCAAGCATTTGTTTATTCAGGGATTGTTAATGGCAATTTAATTGTTCAAGATGCAGAAAACGGAATTTATTCACTTAATGAAGAAGCTGATAAGTTAACATTCCTTTTTGATTCAAACAGTGTTGAAAATGGCGCAATAACAGCATCCTTTCCTGTAAATAAAAACGAGGTGTTTTTTGTGACTAAGGAAGGTCATATTTTTTTAGCTGATTTGATTTCAAAAACGATTATTAAAAAAATTACCCTTTTTGAAAAAGGACACATCGACCCCATTAATTGTGGTGTGCAAAAAAATGATTCTACATTCCTTTTAGGAACTTTAAGTTCGAAAATAATTGAGTTGAAAAAAGATGGCAGTATCAATAGAACCAATATCACCTTTTCGAAAGTTAAAAACACAGCAATTCTTAATTTCTATAAGTTAAAATCAAATAATATTTGGGTACTTCACAACAATGGTATTGCTTGTTTGGATTTTAATTCGCAGTATGCTAACATTTTCGACCATGCCTCTGTTTATGATATTTTAATTGACAACGAAACCATATATCTAGCTACTAATGAAGGTGTTTATTACATAAATAATTTCTCTGATTTGGATTTCAAAGTTAACAAAATTGAAGATTTGCCAGGACAAGCATGGTCTTTAACAAAGTTGAATGGTGATATTTTAATTGGCCATAATGATGGATTATTTGTTTTAAAGAATACGATTCCTGAACAGATAGGAAACAGAACCGGCTTTTGGAAAATTACACCTTTAAAAGATAAGAAAAACCAGTTTTTAGCATCCAATTATAACGGATTATTTTTATTGGAAAAACAGCAATCTAAATGGGTTTTGAAACATCAAATAAAAGGTTTTGATGAATCTACCCGAGATATTCTTCCGGCAGAAGACCCCAATACCTTTTGGATTTGCCATGGCTATAAAGGTGTTTATAAAATTGTAATCAATTCCGATTATACAAGGGTAGAATCCGTCGAGCAATTTACTACGGGAAATGGTTTTAAATCACCTTTCAGTATTAATGCTGTTAATTATAATGGTCAAATTGTTTTCACGACTAATAACGGCATCTATACGTATAATAAAAAAAACAAAACCTTTATACCTTATGCGGCTTTAAACACCATTTTGGACACATCAAAAAATACCCGTAAGTTATTATATACTAATGATAAAACCTGGGTAGTGCAAGATGATGAAGCTGGTTATTTTTTAAATAATGACCCCAAAAAGGAATTAATTAAAGCACCTTTTCTAAACCTAAAAGGCATGTTTAATAAAGGTATGGAAAGCGTTGTGCCGTATGGAGACTATGTTTTTTTAGGATCGAATAAAGGGCTTTTTTTATATAATATCAAGACGAACAATAACCAAAAAGCACACACGGTTTTTACCAGCATTAGTTATATAAAGGATCAGACTAAACATTATGCCCCAATTACGAATGCGGTCAAAATTGAATTCCCTAATGCTTCTGATATTTTTAGATTTGAATTCAGCGCCCCTGAAATTGCCCCATATACCGAAGTACAATATAGTTATTTCCTTGAAGGTTTAGATTTTGGATGGTCCGAATGGTCCACACTTCCTTTTAAAGAATACACAAAATTGCCACATGGCGACTATACATTTAAAGTAAAAAGTAAAAGCAATACAGGGGTTGAAGGAAATGAAGCGGCATATTCATTTGCAATTCTTCCTACGTGGTATCAAACAGGTTTTGCCTATTTTGTATATGGTATCTTATTTCTAATTATAACTTTTTTAGCTCATAAACTTATTTTAAAAAAGATAGAAGCTGAAAAAAGAAAAACTAAATTAGAGACTTTAAAAGACCAAAAACTAGTTAAGCTAGAATTACAGCAGCTTAAATCATCTATCGAACAACAAAAGATTAAAGACGACAACACCCATTTAGAAATGGATTTAATTGATAAAAGCAAAGAACTTGCCAATTACACACTTTTGTTAAGCAAGAGAAAAGAGGCTTTTCAAGAATTGAACAACGACTTAAAACAACTAAAAGAACTTGTTAAAAGCAGTGAGTCCAAAAATAAAATCATTCAGATTTTTAAAAAACTGAATCAAAATAAAATAGGCGATAAATATTTAGAAATATTTGATGTGAATTTTGAAAGAGTTCATACCGATTTCTTTAGGGATTTAAAGCACATTAATCCCACGTTTTCTCAACGCGAACTCCGCTTATGTGCATTAATCAAAATGAATATAACTAATAAAGAAATTTCTCATATATTAAATATTTCAACAAGAGGTGTTGAAACTGCTAGATATAGAATTCGCAGAAAACTTAATCTTCCTGCTTCGGAAAGTCTTACTTTGTTTTTAGAAAATTTAAGTATTCCTGCTACTAAATAAATTATAGAAGATTTAAATATTATTTGGTTAAAGAAGAATACCCTTGATAAATTTAAGATATATTCAAAAAAGATAAGTCCAAGCTATTTTGAAACTTTAGATTCTTTGATGATTTTTTTGAAGATAATAATTTGTCACCCTACGGTACTCTACGGATGAGTAATACATAGTTATTAAACGTTTTTAACAAACGTATGGATGCCATAGCTTCAATTTTTAGAAATGTTGATGCCAAATATTATAAGCTTTGGCAGTATAGCGTGTTTTTAGAACAAAACGCTTTATGGTTAACGTTTAAGCTTGCTGTTTTGATAATATTGGAAAGAGATTGAAATATTTGTAAATGTGGGTTTCAATGATGTTTTATAACTTTAAATAAAAGTTGTTAACTTGCTTTTCATCATATTTTTCCTGATCGAACATGTAAAGATAGGAGCCTTTTGTTGAAGAACTCATATCTTTTTCTTTGAGCTTAATTAAAATATCCAATGAACGAATTTTATTAATAAAATTTCTTTTATCTAATTCTTTGTCTAAAATAGCTTCATATAATTTTAGTAATTGTCGCATCGTGAATTTTTCAGGTAAGAGTTCGAAACCGATTGGATTAATAGAAGTTCTTCTTCTTAACCGTCTTACGGCTTTCGCAAGCATTTCATCATGGTCAAAAATTAATTTAGGAGCCTTGCTTAAACTAAACCATTTTGCATTATAATTTTCTATTATTTCTTCATTATGTTTTTCAATATTAATGATGGCATAATACGACGTAGAAATTGTTCTTTCTACAGGATCACGATTAACTTCACTAAAGGCATACAGTTGTTCCATATAAATATCATGCACACCTGTTAATCTATGAAGTATTCGTGCTGCAGCATCATTCAATGTTTCATTATTTTTCATAAATCCACCCATTAATGACCATTTACCCTTTTCAGGTTCAAAATCCCTCTGGATTAAAAGTACTTTTAGGTCTTCATTGTCAAAACCAAATATTATACAATCTACAGAAAGGAAAACTTTATCTTCATGATTATAACCAATTATCATAATAAAATATTTAGTGCGAATATAGTTTTTTTTCGTAAAAATATGATTAGAATGCTTTTCTAAGTCTTATTTCTAAATTGTAATTTTATAAACAAGTGTTAAAAACACATTTATTTGATAATAAATTTGCATATGTTAAATTTTTGTTATTTATTTACAAATGTATATTTAACACTTATTAAACTAATTTAAACTAAACTAGTATGAAATTTAAAAAACTATTTATTAATTACAGATTTCAATGGCTTAAAAATGAGTGGCTTTTGGCATTAGTAATTATGTTTTGCATTAATGGTTTGTATGCACAACAAAAAAATGTTATTAAAGGAAATGTTACTTCTTTAAACGAGAATGCTCCAGTACCAGGTGTAAATATTTTGGTTAAAGGAACAGCGAGCGGAGTTGTGACTGACTTTAATGGTGATTATTCTATCAATGCTTCAAGTAAAGATGTTTTGGTGTTTTCTTATTTAGGTTTTAAAAGTAAAGAAATCTTGGTAGGCGCAAAAACTCAAATTAATGTAGCTTTGGAAGAAGATGCTACCTCATTAGATGAGGTTGTAGTTGTTGGGTATGGTACCCAGAAAAAATCAGACTTAACAGGGTCTATTAGCGTTGTTGATATGGATAATGCAAAAAAGACCGTAACCTATGATGCTGCAAAAATGCTACAAGGGCAAGTTGCTGGTGTAACCGTACAATCTTCAGGTGAGCCGGGAGGTTTTGTAAACATCAAAATTAGGGGTATTAATTCATTCAGCAATAACAATCCGCTTTTTGTTGTCGATGGAATGATTTTAGATAGTCCTTATGATTTTGCACCGGGTGATATTGAATCGATGCAAGTATTAAAAGATGCATCTGCAGCAGCTATTTATGGTGTGCGAGGTGCCAATGGTGTTGTAATTATCACCACTAAAAAAGGAAAAGCAGGTATGTTTGATGTAAAATT
>Ga0138256_10008726_pt1 | contig 10645 bp, 9 predicted proteins | sample KNB2016incub_MG_FD_105486 | JGI IMG/M metagenome (GOLD analysis project Ga0138256, IMG submission 105486) | Active sludge microbial communities from wastewater in Klosterneuburg, Austria - KNB2014incub_MG | ecosystem: Engineered > WWTP > Activated sludge > Unclassified | place: Austria... | reverse complement strand
GAAGTCCCAAGGGAATGGGACGTTTGCACAGCGTCCGGTATCACGAGTCGTGACATTGTGGCCAGACGTTGGCGCAAAGCAGGCAGGCCCGTGCCAGCTTGGGCACTGACAAAGATTCGCGGGACCCGCACGCCGTCCATTTCAAACTCGTCTTCCAGTTTAATCGGCTGGTGATCCGAGTCCAATGCATCCATCTTGTTGAATACCAAGAGCTGGGGTATGTCATTTGCACCGATTTCCTTGAGCACCTTCTGTACTTCCGCAATCTGTTCGGTGCAGTGGGGATTGGCTGCATCAACCACGTGCAAAAGCAAGTCGGCATCCACCGCCTCCTGCAAGGTCGCTTGAAAAGCGTCCACCAAACCGTGAGGCAGATCGCGAATAAACCCCACGGTGTCTGAAAGGGACACGGAACGACGGGCATCACCCAGGTAGAGCTGCCGAGTCGTGGTGTCCAGGGTGGCAAACAATTGGTCTGCGGCATAGGCGCGCGCCTTGACCAGGGCATTGAACAGCGTTGATTTGCCCGCGTTGGTGTAGCCGATCAGTGAAATGTTGAACGCATCTCGGCGTTCCCGCTGTCGCCGCTGGGTTTGTCGCTGGCGCTTGACTTTGCTGAGGCGCTCCTTGGTCCGCTTGATCGTATCGCCAATCATGCGCCGGTCAAGCTCAATCTGTGCCTCACCCGGACCACCCCGCATGCCGATGCCGCCACTTTGCCGCTCCAGATGAGACCAGCGTCGCACCAGTCGGGTGCTCAGATACTGCAAGCGGGCCAACTCGACCTGCAATTTACCTTCATGGCTGCGGGCACGCTGGGCAAAAATTTCCAGGATCAGAAAGGTTCGATCATTGACCGGCAACTCCAGATGGCGCTCCAGATTGCGCTGCTGACCAGGGCTCAAACTCTGGTCAAACAGAACTTCCTTCGCCCCCATTTGGGTTGCCAAAAGCTTGATTTCATCCGCCTTGCCGGACCCGATGAACAACGCCGCATCCGGCGCTCTGCGTTTGCACGTGACGCGCGCGACCGGCAACATTCCCGCTGTTTGGGCCAGCAACCCTAACTCCTCCAACTCACCATCGAAATGAGAGTCACCCAAGTCAACACCCACCAAAATGGTCGGCGTTTGGGTTGATGGTGCGGCTGCGGCCAAGCGGATAGAGAAAACGAACTGCGCGAATCAAGGGCCAATATGGCCCGCGTACTTACGCTGTTACAGGAGCATCGCCATCTGGCGCGGCAAAATTGACTGCGCGACCTGGAACGATGGTGGAAATGGCGTGCTTATAAACCATTTGCGTCACCGTATTGCGCAGCAATACGACATACTGGTCAAACGATTCCACTTGCCCTTGGAGTTTGATGCCGTTAACCAAATAGATGGAAACCGGTACATGTTCCCGACGCAAGGCGTTCAGGAAGGGGTCTTGCAGTAGCTGCCCTTTGTTGCTCACGATATTCTCCGTGTTCAAAGAATTAAGAAGAGTGGACGATACCACACGAAACCGCGGTATCGAATGAGAAGTCAAGAAACCTCGACAGGATCGGGAGAATGCCCACTTCAGTAGGCTCAGGCTCCGTCCTTGTCCGAATACGGATTGGAAGACGACTTCATCTGGATGCGCAAAGGGGTGCCAACCAGATTGAATTCCTTGCGGAAGCGCCCTTCCAAATACCGCTTATAGGTATCTGTGACATGTTCCAGCGAATTACCATGGATGATGATGATGGGCGGGTTCATTCCACCCTGGTGGGCGTAGCGCATTTTGGGGCGGTACATGCCGGTTTTTTTGGGTGTCTGGAACTGGATGGCCTCCAGCAACAGGCGGGTCAGCACCGGCGTTGGCATCTTGCAGTTGGCTGCCCGGTAGGCTTGTGCGATCGAATCCCACAATGGTCCCAAGCCCTGGCGCTTTTGGGCGGAAATAAAGTGTAAAGCAGCAAACTTTAGAAAAGGCAGACGTGTTTCTATGGAACGTTTGACTAGCTCTCGCTGGTATTCATCCACAGCATCCCATTTGTTGACCGCGACGACAACCGCCCGCCCAGACTCCAGAATGTAACCGGCAATATGTGCATCCTGATCCGTTACGCCCTGTGTCGCATCGATCAATAACAGCACCACACTGGCCGACTCGATGGCTTGTAGCGTCTTGACTACCGAAAACTTTTCGATGGCTTCAAACACCTGCCCTTTGCGGCGAAGTCCGGCGGTATCAATCAACTCAAAACGCTGCCCCCCACGCTCAAAAGGCACCGAAATGGCATCCCGGGTGGTGCCAGGCAAATCAAAGGCTACAAGGCGCTCTTCACCCAGCCAGGTATTAATTAATGTGGATTTACCCACATTCGGACGACCGGCAACCGCGAGTTTGATAACGCCCGGGTCTTCTTCCACCTCTTCTACACCCTCTTCCGGCAAAGATAGGGCGGCTAATGCAAGGTCCACCAATGTGCGGATGCCCTGTCCATGCGCTGCGGAGACGGGAAAAACCTCCCCCAACCCCAACTCAAAGAACTCGACCAGCTGTGCACCAGCCGTCATGCCTTCTGCTTTGTTGGCCACCAAAACACAGGGCTTGCCTAGTTTGCGCAGATACTTGGCGATGTCATGGTCCTGTGCAGAAAGGCCCGCTCGCGCATCGACAACAAATAACACAACATCCGCCTCAGCTACTGCCTGACGGGTTTGTTTGGCCATTTCCTTGTAGATACCGGCTGTCGCGTCCGGCTCGAACCCGCCGGTGTCGATCACGATGAACTCATGCTGACCGTGCCGTGCGTTGCCATAATGGCGATCCCGGGTCAGGCCCGCGAAATCCGCGACGATGGCGTCCCGTGACTTCGTTAACCGGTTGAACAGGGTTGATTTGCCGACGTTGGGCCGACCAACCAGAGCAATGACAGGTTTCATCTTCTAGGGCTTACGCCATCACTCCGGTTTGAAACCAAAAATGCCACCACGCTTGGTCACGGCAACCAGCGTCTGTCCTGCCAGTACCGGTGTTGTCACAATGGCAGAACCATCCGTAGACAATCGGTTCAAGGGAGCGCCGTCTTGGCGGGAGAGGAAATGCAGGGTTCCTTCCTCGTCTCCAATGACCAGCGATCGGCCGGCCAACACTGGCGCACTCAATCCGCGAAAGCGCAAACGCTCAGAAACCCATTGCCGCTCTCCATCCGTATGACGCCAGGCGACCACTCGACCATCACTCTCGGTACCAAACAGGGTTGACTCGTCGCCATCGACACCCGTTGCGCCGGAAGCAGTTTTGCTCCACAACAGATTGCCTGTGGCGGCATCCACGCAACCCACCGCCGATTGAAAGGACCGTACGCACACCTGGTTGCCCTCACGACTAACGCCCGCAACTAAATCCACTAACCGCTCGACCTCATTGGTACCCCGGCTGTTTGCAACTTGTGCTTCCCAGCGGACTTTTCCAGTCAGCGGCTGGAACCCGACCAAACGGCCACCCAAGCCCACAACCAGCGTATCACCGACCGCCATGATCAAACCAGAACGTCTCAGCACCAAGGCTTCACCCGTACGTTGCTGTTGCCACAACCGCCGGCCCGTGGCCACATCAAATGCTGTGACCGAACGATCAGCCGAGAGTACAAATACGCGAGCGCCCGCAACCAATGGAGCGGTAAGAGTCAAAGCACCCAGCTTTTGTCTCCAGATTTCCTTGTTTGCATCCAGTGTGATCAGTTCATTGTCGTTGCTCACCACCGAAACATAGCGGCCGTCACTACCCACACCAGCGGAGAGTTTCACGCCCAACGCAGTGCGCCACAAATCACCACCGGTTCTGGCGTCGATTGCTGCGACCGTTCCGTCACTACCCGCTACATAAATCAAATTGCCAACCGAGCGAACCTCCAAAGGGAATCCAACCGTGCCAATGGAAGACGACCATGCGGAGCGAACACCAATCAGGGCGGTGTTTGGGCCCAAGTCCAATGGCTTTGCTTTTTCAGGCCCAGAACAGCCGGCCAGTGTCACCACCAGGCCCACCACGACTGCCAGACCGCGCAGCGGTTTGCTCCACAACTGTCGCATCATCACTTGGCTCCCTCATCGGAAACTGCTTTTTCCGACCCCGCTTCTGCGTTCACACCCATAGCACTGAGTTTGACCCCCACCAGTCGGCGGTACTCAGATTGGGAATCAAAAGCCTTGAAAGCCTTTTGATACTCGGCCTTGGCTTCATTCTTCTTGTCTTGCAGGACGTAGATATCACCCTTACGGTCTGCCGCAAGCGCTGCGAATTCGTCTGCGATACCAGATGCCAGTGTTTTTAATGCATCGTCATACGCTTTGGCCTCGATCATTACGGCTGCCAATCGCAATCGTGCAATGGAAGCATAGCCGGGATCAGACGCATTGTCGGCCACCCAAGTCAGCGTGGCTTTAGCCACATCGGGTTTTCCGGATTCATAGGCCATCTTGGCAACCAGCAAACCCGCCTGCTCGGTGTAGGTCATTTTGGCAAAGCGATCTTTCATGTCGGTGAAAGCGCGTTCCGCTTTTTGCACATCGCCACTGCGCACAACCTTTTCCACTTCGTCATACATGGCCGCCGATTGTGTGGCCTGGTTGCGTTGCCACATATGGTACCCATTCCAGGCAGCAATACTACCTAAAACCGCGATCAGAATCCACGTGATCAGGTTGCCATATTGGTTCCAAAAATGCTTGAGTTGGTCAAGCTGCTCTTGTTCTTCGAGATCGAGATGATTTGCCATGGGAATATTCAGTTAAGCCGGGGATTGTAGGCTCTTGGCCCACTGCTCCGACTGGCTCAGGATTTGGGTTGATTGCGCACCGCTACCATCGCGCAAAGACTTGACCGTAACGACACCTTGGGCGATTTCATCTGGGCCAAATACCAGCGCAAAGCGCGCGCCCGACGCATCGGCACGCTTGAATTGGGATTTGATGCTGCCCATTCCATCCGATGACCCTGCATGCATTTGGACGCTGACGCCCTGAGAACGCAGAACCTGCAAAGTTTGCATGGCAACCGCAAGGCCAGATACCTCCGCCACAATAGCATAGGCATCCGGTGCCAAGGACCCCGCTGTCAGCCCCTGTACCTTCAGGAGCTCCAGCACACGTTCAATCCCCATTCCCCAGCCAACGGCGGGCGTTGGCTTACCACCCAAAAGCTCAAACAGACCATCGTAGCGACCACCGCCACACAGAGTCCCCTGTGCTCCCAATTCGTTCGTCACGAACTCAAAGACGGTATGACTATAGTAATCTAGACCACGAACCAGACGAGGATTCACATTCCATTGGACACCGCAGGCATTCAACAGCGTCTTGACGGTATCAAAGTGCTTCAGCGATGCCTCGCCCAAAAAGTCCAACAACTGCGGCGCGCCCTGAACCATGGCTTGCATTGCGGGATTCTTCGTATCAAGAATGCGCAAGGGGTTGGCGTGCAGGCGGCGCTTGGCATCCGCATCCAGCAACTCGGAATGCTGTTCAAAATACGCAATCAATGCGCCACGGTGCGCATGCCGTTCGCTGGCAACCCCCAGACTGTTGAGTTCCACGCGTACGCCCCGCAACCCCAAATCATTCAACAACTGGTTTGCCAATAGCATCAATTCGGCATCTACCTCCGGCCCGGCAAAGCCCAACGCCTCCGCCCCCAGCTGGTAAAACTGGCGATAGCGTCCGCGCTGGGGGCGCTCATGCCTGAACATGGGTCCCATGTAATACAGGCGCTTCCCACCGTCGTACGTTAGGTTGTGTTCAATGGCAGCTCGAACCACGCCCGGTGTGTTTTCTGGCCGCAAAGTCAGAGCCTCTCCATTGAGCTTGTCTTCGAAGGAATACATTTCCTTCTCGACAATATCCGTGGTTTCGCCAGTACCGCGCACAAACAAAGCCGTAGGCTCAACAATGGGTGTACGGATGTTGCGGTAGGCGTGGCGCAGCATCTGTGCGCGCACCTGCTCTTCAAACCACTCCCATTGTGCGGAGTCAGGAGGCAGGATGTCATTCATCCCTTTGACCGCAAACAGCTTTTCCACTCTACTGACAGCAGATTTTTCGGCCATGCAAACTCTTATTGGTTAGGGATGACAGCGGTGGCACCAAACCGCTTCTGAATATAGTTTTCAACGACAGTTTGAAAATCCGACGCAATGGAATCTCCACGCAGGGTCATGCGCTTTTCCCCATCGATAAATACGGGTGCTGCCGGCGCCTCGCCCGTGCCAGGCAAACTGATGCCGATGTCTGCATGCTTGCTCTCTCCTGGACCATTGACGATGCAACCCATGACAGCAACCTTCAGATTCTCAACACCTGGATAGCTCTTGCGCCACTCCGGCATCTTGGCCCGCAGGAAATCGTCTATTTGTTGCGTCAACTCCTGAAAAGTCGTGCTGGTCGTACGGCCACAGCCCGGACAGGCAGTGACACTAGGAACAAAATTTCGAAGCCCCAAGGCTTGAATGATCTCGGACGCAATCACAATTTCCTGTGAACGCGACTCACCCGGTGCAGGGGTCAAAGAGACACGGATCGTATCGCCAATACCCTCTTGCAACAGAACACCCAAGGCGACCGAGGATGCCACCGTACCCTTCGTTCCCATCCCCGCCTCAGTCAATCCCAAATGCAAGGGATAGCGGCACCGACGACCCAATTCACGGTAAACAGCAACCAGGTCCTGAACACCACTGACCTTGCAGGACAGAATGATCTGACCCGGGTCCATGCCAATTTCCTCAGCACGCTGCGCCGACTCTACGGCAGATGCAATAAGAGCCTCGTACATGACTGGTTTGGCATCCCATGGCTGTACGCGCCGATTGTTTTCATCCATCAGTGAAGCCAGCAGCTCCTGATCCAGGCTACCCCAATTGACCCCAATGCGCACCGCCTTATTCCAACGAATAGCGGACTCGATCATGAGCGCGAACTGCTTGTCACGCTTGTCGCCTTTTCCCACATTACCCGGATTGATGCGGTATTTGGACAATGCCTTGGCACACTCAGGGTAATCAGTCAGCAAGCGATGTCCGTTGAAGTGAAAGTCGCCAATCAGCGGGACGTCCACGCCCATACGATCCAGCTGCTCACGCACATAGGGAACCGCTTGCGCAGCTTCTGGAGTATTCACAGTTATACGCACCAACTCAGAACCGGCAATTGCGAGTTCCTTAACCTGAATAGCAGTACCAATGGCATCCGCCGTATCAGTATTGGTCATTGACTGCAAACGCACCGGCGCATCACCCCCTAGGGTAACCACCCTGCTACCCCACACAACACGGGCTTGGAGCGACTGGCGCCGAAGAGGCGTGGCCAAAGCAATAGGCAAACTGAAATTCACTACTTCACCTCAAATCGTGCTACGTTTTCTTTGACCAAACCTTCCGTGCTAAAGGTTTTGCCACGCACTTCAACATCTGTCATATCCGCCCGGCCTACAACAACCGACAAAGGCGTGGCACCCGAGGCCCCTGCCACCTCACCGACATCCAGTGTTTTGCTAAGTTGAACCACTCCCTTGGAGTCGACTACCTTGACCCAGGACGCTGCGCGTGCCTTGAAAACAACCAGACCCGTAGACGACGTTAAGGGACTAGATGCACTACGCACAACTTCAGCGGCCACAGACGCAACCTTCACTGAGCCTCCGGCCATTTGCTCGGCAACAGCTGGAACGGACTTTGGTAATACAGGCTGAGACACGGGAGTCGGAGCAGCCACAACCGGCGCGAAACTTTCCATATCAGGCTGCCCTTCGGAGCTACCAGGCGCTGTGGCAGACCCCGTCATTTCGACTGACGCTTCAGTCACTTTGATATTCGGAAAAAAAACCACCACAGCCGCTGCGATTAACAAAGCGATGACGATCAACACGGGTGGCCTGGAAAGTAGCGCCGCTACGGACACACCAGCTGCTTCCCCAGCCGGACGAAATGGCGCGTTGATTCCACGTTCGTAAGAACCCAATCGAGGAGTTGTAGTCACTGGTAGCTTGTTGAGCACCGGCGCTGGGTCAATCTTCAAGGACCTACACACACTGGAGGCCAAGGCTCGCACAAACACCGCATCGTGAAGCAAATCCAATCTGTCGGCCTCAAGCGCCTCCAGTTTTTTAACAGGAATTTTCATCGAAACGGCCAGTGCTGCCACATGTAAACCAGCCGATTCGCGGGCGTTGCGCATCATCTGACCGGCAGTCAGAGTTGCATCCGGTGAACCCAAACTTTGTTCATTGGTAACGTCGCGAATACCCACCTCACTCATTGAACGCTCCCCGCTCCAGAGCGGAAAACTCACGCGACTGGGGAAACCGCTTTTTAAGTTGCGAACTGAGTTGTGCCATCGCCTCACGATTCTCCAATCGCCGCTCTACCTTAATCCCGAGCCACAATGACTCTGAATTGGCCAATTCACTGTTGTTGAGGCGCCGCACATAAAACTGCGATCGAACGAATTCACCACGCTGGTACAGGATCAGAGACAGGTTGTATGCCGTGATGGGGTTACCAGCATCGAGTTCATAGGAACGCAAGAGGCTGTTCTCGGCATCTGCCATTTGACCGCCTCTTTGCTGGCAAAGGCCCTGTGCCATCCACGTTTTGGCCCGATCCCCGTAAGTCGGATTGCCCAAGGCATTGGCAAACATCTGCATAGCCTCCGGGTAACGAGATTGCTGGCACAGCATCCACCCATAGTTATGCTGCACGGAAGCCGCCTTCGGATTAATAACCAACGCGCGGCGGAAGCTCTCATCGGCCAACGGCAGATCATTGAGCCGCATGTAAATCAGCCCCCGCAGGTTGTAGGCTTCAAACAAGTTTGGATCTGCAGCGATAGATTGCTTCAGGTGATCCAAGGCATCTGTGGCTTGACCCTTGTCAAAATAGGCCGCAGCTAGCTCCAGTCGCAAACGGGCTCGCTTGTGGCTGTCAGATTCGTCGGATTCTGTGACGAAGTCCCCGCTTGAAGCCACCCCCGTGGCATTGGTCGCACAACCAGTCAAACCGATCACAGCCGTCCCTGTCAAACACGACCAAAACACCCATGACAGCGTCGCAACGCCAATTCGTAACTTATCAATCATTGACCGAGTCCTCTTTTCCGTGTGGAACCATTGCCATTTCTGCCAAGATCGGAATGGTCCGCCGCTTGTTCATTCTCTTTTGAACATCGGTACGGTCCTTCACGTCACCTGCCAGTTGACCACAGGCGGCATCAATGTCGTCGCCCCGTGTCTTGCGGATTGTCGTCACAATTCCCGCGTCACTCAATACTTTGGCGAATGCCAATACAACGCTGTGGGGTGAACGGGTCAACCCAGACTCGGGAAACGGATTGAACGGTATCAAATTGAACTTACACCAGACGCCAGCATGGGCAGTGCGAACCAGGCTGACCAACTCAGTCGCATGTATCGCGGAGTCGTTGACGCCGTCAAGCATGCAGTATTCAAAGGTAATAAAGTCACGCGGCGCAACTTTCAGATAGCGCAAACATGCTCGCAGCAATTCTGCAATTGGGTACTTTCGGTTCAAAGGAACCAGTTCATCGCGCAGGACGTCATTGGATGCGTGCAGAGATACCGCCAATGCCACCGGACAATCCTGTCCTAGCCGGTCGATCATGGGAACGACACCTGAAGTAGAAACCGTGACGCGCCGACGTGACAATCCATATGCATGGTCATCGAGCATGACACGCAAGGCCGGCACCAGCGCAGAGTAATTCTGCAAGGGCTCACCCATCCCCATCATGACCACATTGGAAATTACCCGGTCGCTACGACCAAGATACTGGCGCAGAAAATGCTCAGCAAACCAGAGTTGGGCCACGATTTCGCCCGACGTCAAATTTCGGCTAAACCCCTGGTGCCCGGTCGAACAAAAACGGCAAGCCACCGCGCAGCCTGCCTGAGACGATACACACAGCGTGCCCCGGTCAACTTCGGGAATGAAAACAGCCTCGATGGCATTGCCACCCTCAACATCAAACAACCATTTAATGGTTCCATCGGTAGATATGTGTTGCTGTAGAACGGTCAGCGGCGTGACACACGCCGTAGTCTTGAGCTTTTCACGTAGTGACTTGGCAAGGTCGCTCATATCGTCAAAGTTTGACGCGCCCTTTTGGTGGATCCACCGAAACAACTGCATGGCCCGAAAACGCTTTTCCCCAAGCCGCTCACAAAAAGCGGCCAATCCGTCGAGATCGTAGTCGAGCAGGTTGGCCGTCATTACATAACTTAACGTGAATAAACGTTCATGCCAGCGAAGAAGAACCCGATTTCGACAGCGGCGGTTTCCGCAGCGTCAGAACCGTGCACGGCGTTGGCATCAATGCTGTCTGCAAAATCAGCACGGATCGTGCCTGGCGCTGCCTTCTTTGGATCCGTTGCGCCCATCAGGTCGCGGTGCTTCAGAATGGCGTTATCGCCTTCTAGGGCCTGAATCATGACGGGACCGGAAATCATGAAGTCCACCAGGTCCTTGAAGAAAGGACGGGCCTTGTGCACAGCATAGAAAGCCTCGGCTTCGCCGCGGGACAAATGGGCCATACGAGCAGACACGACCTTCAGGCCAGCTGCTTCAAAGCGCGCGTAAATTTGACCGATAACGTTCTTG
>Ga0138256_10008725_pt1 | contig 10645 bp, 5 predicted proteins | sample KNB2016incub_MG_FD_105486 | JGI IMG/M metagenome (GOLD analysis project Ga0138256, IMG submission 105486) | Active sludge microbial communities from wastewater in Klosterneuburg, Austria - KNB2014incub_MG | ecosystem: Engineered > WWTP > Activated sludge > Unclassified | place: Austria... | reverse complement strand
CGCGCCGAGAGCGAGTACGACACGTTTGGCGTCGGGCATTCGAGCACGTCGATCAGCGCCGCACTCGGCATGGCGGTGGCCGCTCAACAACGCGGCGATGATCGCAAAGTCGTCGCGATAATCGGCGATGGCGCAATGACCGCCGGCATGGCCTTCGAGGCACTCAATCACGCCGGTTCGTTGACCGCCAATTTATTGGTAATCTTGAACGATAACGATATGTCGATCTCCGAGAACGTCGGCGCCATGTCTAACTACTTTGCCAAGGTGCTGTCTGGGCGAACGTATTCTGGCCTGCGCGAGAGTGGCAAGAAGATACTCAAACAAATGCCGACAGCCTGGGAGCTCGCGCGACGCTCCGAAGAACACATGAAGGGCATGGTGTTGCCTGGCACCCTGTTCGAGGAACTCGGCTTCAACTACATCGGCCCGATGGATGGGCACGATATCAAGGCGCTCGTCGCGACCCTCAAGAATGTGCGCAAACTGAAGGGGCCACAGTTTCTGCACGTGGTCACTCGCAAAGGCAAGGGCTACGCGCCGGCGGAAGCTGACCCGATCAAGTGGCACGGGCCGGGGCCATTCGATCCTGCAAGCGGGACCATTTTTCAGGAGGCCGCTGGCGGGCCTAGCTACTCACAGGTATTTGGCAACTGGCTCTGCGACATGGCGGAGCGCGACCCGACGATTATCGGCATCACGCCGGCGATGCGCGAAGGCTCGGGGCTGGTCGAGTTCTCGAAGCGCTTCCCGACGCGCTACTTCGACGTGGCGATCGCGGAGCAACACGCCGTCACGTTCGCAGCGGGGCTGGCATGCGAAGGCCTCAAGCCCGTTGTCGCGATCTATTCGACATTCCTGCAGCGAGCCTACGATCAACTGATCCATGACGTAGCACTGCAGAATCTGCCGGTCGTCTTCGCGCTCGATCGCGCCGGCCTCGTCGGAGGTGACGGTGTTACGCATCAAGGTAGTTATGACTATTCGTTCCTGCGCTGCATTCCCAATATGGTCGTGATGGCGCCGTCGAACGAGAATGAGTGTCGACAGATGCTGTACACGGCGACGACGCTGGTCGGTCCGTCCGCGGTGCGCTACCCGCGCGGGTCAGGGCCGGGCGTCGCGGTGTCGTCGGAAATGTCCGCGCTTCCGGTCGGCAAAGCCGAGCTACGACGCGAGGGTCGCAGCGGATTGTTGTTGTTAGCATTTGGTACGATGCTGGCGCCTGCCGAGCGGATGGCAGAGCGACTCGATGCGACCGTGGTCAACATGCGTTTTGTTAAGCCACTCGACGCGGCGCTGATCGTAGAGCTTGCGAATCGCGCGCGCGCGGTCGTGACGCTGGAGGAAAATGTCGTGGCAGGCGGCGCGGGAGCCGCGGTGGCCGAGCTGTTGGCAACGAGCGGGCTGGCGATGCCGCTGCTGCAGATCGGCATACCGGATCGCTTCATTGAACACGGCTCACGCGAGGACTGCTTGCGCGAGGCGGGGCTCGATCTCGCCAGCGTATCGAGCAGGGTCGAGCAATGGTGGGGTCGCCAGGTGGTCTCCCGCACGCTCAAAGCCGCTGCTGTTTAGCGCGCACCCGTGAGACGGTACAATTGACGCCATGAACCCGCCCGCCGCGTCGCAGAGTAACGTTGTCCCTGTCGAGGATGTACAAAGTCGTGCCGACACGCGCCGCATTCCGATTGATCGCGTCGGCATCAAGGACATCAACCACCCCGTCAAACTGAAAGATCGCTCAGCGGGCGAACAACATACGGTCGCGCGCTTCAACATGTACGTCAATCTGCCTCACAACTTCAAGGGCACGCACATGTCGCGGTTCGTCGAGATCCTGCACGGCGAGCGCGAGATTTCCGTCGAGTCGTTCGGCACCATGCTCGCGACGATGACCGAGCGTCTCGAAGCCGAAGCCGGCCACATCGAAATGTCGTTTCCGTTCTTCGTGATGAAGAAGGCGCCGATCTCCGCAGTCGAGAGTCTGCTGGATTATCAAGCCAGCCTGATCGGCGAGATCAGGAACGGGGCGATCGAAATGTGGGTCAAGGTAGTGGTACCGGTCACCAGTCTGTGCCCATGCTCCAAGAAGATCTCGGACTATGGCGCTCACAACCAGCGCTCACATGTCACGATCAAGGTCAGGCTGCGCGAGCATATGTGGATCGAGGAGCTGATCGACATCGCCGAGAGCGAGGCGTCGAGTGAGCTGTACGGAATTCTGAAGCGCCCTGACGAAAAGTACGTGACGGAGCGTGCCTACGATAACCCGAAGTTTGTCGAGGATATGGTGCGCGACGTGGCGCAGCGGCTGAACGACGAGGCGCGGATCGCCGCGTATGTGATCGAGGCTGAGAACTTCGAGTCGATTCACAATCACTCGGCGTATGCGTTGATCGAGAACGACAAAGAGGCCGCAACGCGATAACTGCGTCGCGACTCTCAACTACCCCCACCGAGCGCGATGTACAGCGTGACCAGATTGATTGCCTCGGCCCGGCGCAACTGCAACAGCAACTGCTCAGCGGTAAAGAGATTTCGCTCGGCATCGAGCACCTCGAGATAGCTGATCACTCCTTCTTGGTAGCGCAATTGCGCAAGTTCAGCCAGTCGACGTTGGGCAATTGTGCCCCGCTCTTGTGCCGCAACTTGTTCGGCGAGCAGGCGTCGCCCCGCCAAAGCATCCGATACTTCCTGAAACGCGGTCTGAATCGCCTTCTCGTAATTGGCGACCGCGATCCGCTCGCGAGAACCAGCGACCGCAAGATTGCCGCGGCGGCGACCGAAGTCGAATAGCGGCACACTGATACTTGGGCCGAAGTGCCACGCAAGCCCACCATCACCGACCAGATCGTCTAGTTCAGTCGAAGCGTAGCCATACGATCCTGTCAGTGAGATGGACGGAAAATACGCCGCCCTTGCTGCTCCAATATTTGCGCGCGCTGCGCGCAGTCGGTTCTCGGCAGCCAGAATGTCCGGCCGGGCTTCGAGCAACTCGGAGGGCAGTCCAACGGCTATCTGACTGCGCGTCGACTGCGCGGCGAGCGGCAACGCTTTGGGCAAGGACTCATCGACTGACGCGCCGACCAGCACCGTTAGAAAGCTCTCGTTCTTCGCCTTCGACAAGCGCAATGCGGCGAGGTCTGCCTCCGCCTGTCGTTGCAGTGTCTCGGCTTGTCGAAATTCCAGTTCGGACGTGACACCCGCTTCCAGTCTTCGCTGCGCGATGCGCAACGCGTCCTGGCGCGACTGCAATGTCGCCGCTGCAAGTTCGATCCGCTCGCTGGACTCGAGGACGGTAAGATAAGCCGAAGCGACGTCACGAATCAGCGAACGCCTGAAAGCGCTTGCCGCTTCGACGCTCGCAAGATACTGCGCGCGTGCGGCCGCCGACAGATTGCGCACACGTCCCCAGAAGTCGAGTTCAAACGCCGATAGAGCGGCGCCGATTGTATAGAGTTCCGCGATCGACTCTGCCCCACTCGCCGCAGGCGCGCTGGAGGCGCCGCGAGATCGAGATGCTTCGGCATTGACACTAACCGCTGGCAGTCGATTCGTCCGCTCGATCCGATACAAGCCACGCGCTTCATCGATCTGCGCGACCGCGACCGCGAGGTCGCGATTGTGCACGAGCGCGCTATCTATCAGGATCTCCAGCCGCGGATCGACAAAGAACTCACGCCATCCCAGATTGGCCGCACCGACCCCTGACTGCCGTTCTTCTTCTGTGCTCGCAGGATACTGATCGGCAATCGGTGGCTCGGGACGTACATGCGGCGGTGCCAACTGGCAAGCGCTGAGCGCAACCAACGGCAAGACCAGCACGACATTACGCATCGGCAGGGTTGTCATTCGCGGATGGGCCTTTGCGGGAGATCCAGCGCCGCACCGCAAGGTACAGCAGCGGTATAACGAAGATCCCGAGCGCCGTTGCCAGGATCATGCCACCCATCACGCCCGTGCCGACCGCAATACGGCTCGCCGCACCGGCGCCGGTAGAGACTACTAACGGCACCATGCCCAGTATGAACGCCAGCGATGTCATGATGATGGGACGCAGACGCAGTTTCACGGCGTTCATCGTTGCATCGAAGACGCTCCTGCCATCCGCTTCCTCCTCGATCGCAAATTCAACGATCAGAATCGCATTCTTGGCCGCCAGTCCAATGATGGCGATCAGTCCGACGTTGAAGTAGACGTCAGCCGGCAAGCCTCTCAGCATCGAAAACATGACCGCACCGAGCGCACCGAGCGGCACGACGAGCAGCACCGCCAGAGGAATCGACCAACTCTCATAGAGTGCCGCGAGCAGCAGGAAGACCACCACGAGTGACAAGCCCAGCAAGGCACCAACTTGTCCTCCCGCCCGCTTCTCCTCGTAGGAAATGCCGGTCCACTCGAACCCAAATCCATCCGGAAGCGAGTTGGCCAGTCGCTCCATTTCATCCATGGCCTCACCCGTGGATCGGCCTGCGGCCGATAGTCCGGAAATCGTCATGGCAGGATAGCCGTTATAGCGCTCGATCTGCGGCGGGCCAGCCGTCCACTCGACCGATGTGAACGCACCGAACGGCACCATCTGTCCCGTGGCGCTGCGTACCGTGAGGTCCAACACATCTTCCGGCGTCATTCTGAACGGCGCATCCGCCTGTAACAACACACGCGAGATCCGCCCATCACGACTGAAATCGTTCGCGTAGGCGCTGCCGACGGAGATCGCGAGTGTCGCGTTGACATCGCCGATCGCGAGACCGAGCGCGCGGGCCTTGATCCTGTCGATGAGTACGCGTAGTTGTGGCGCGTCAGCCTGACCCTCGGGGCGCACTTGCGCCAGCACGGCGCTCTGACTTGCAGCCGCCAGTAACTGGTTACGCGCGCCGAGCAGCGCTTCGTTGCCGCGCCCAGCGCGATCTTGCAACTTGAAAGTGAAACCGCTAGCAACGCCGAGACCCGCGATCGGCGGTAAGTTGAGTGTAAATATCAGGGCCTGCTTCACGGTCGACAAGGCTGCCGTGGCCCGCTCGATCAATGCCGCCGCAGAGTTGCCGTGACCCGGTCGCTCGGCCCACGGGCGTAGCGACACGAACGCCATCGCGTTGGCCTGTCCCTGCCCAAAAAAACTGAATCCATGCACGAAGATGACACCTGCCACTTGCGCCTGTGCGCCATAGAACGCCTTGACCTGTCCGACCGCCTCGTTTGTGCGTTCGGCTGTCGCGCCAGGCGGCGCCTGAACAACTGTTATCACCACACCTTGATCCTCCGCTGGCAGAAAGCCACCGGGTAGACGCAGAAACAACATCGCGGTGAGCAAGATCAGCGCGACAAACACGGCCAGAAATCGCAGCGGCCGCTTGAGAATTTGCCCGACTCGAGCTTGATAGGCATCGGTCGTACGAGCAAACCATTCGTTGAAGCGCGCGAAGCCGGCCGCGCTGATTCGCGCCACCCGATTGCGCTTACCCTTGTCTGCGTGCAAACGCGGCCTCAGCATTGCGGCGCAGAGCGCGGGTGTCAGCGTCAGTGCTAACAAGGCGGAAAAGCCGATCGAGACTGCCAAGGTGATTGAGAACTGACGATAGATGGCACCCGTCGATCCGGGGAAAAACGCCATCGGTACAAACACCGCGATCACGACCAACGTCATACCAACGATAGCCGACGTGATCTGGTCCATGGCCTTGACGGTCGCGTCGTACGCTGCCAGGCCCTCCTCCGCCATGATGCGCTCGACGTTCTCTACGACGACAATGGCGTCATCGACCAGTATGCCGACGGACAGGACCATCGCGAACAGCGTCAGCACGTTGATCGAAAAGCCAAACAGCCACAGACCGAGGCACGCTCCGGCCAGCGCGATCGGCACGACGATCGTTGGAATCAACGTCGCCCGCCAGTTTTGCAAGAACAAGTACATCACGATGAAAACCAGGGCCATTGCTTCGACGAGTGTTGTTACAACCGCTTCGATCGAAATACTGATGAACGGCGTGGTGTCGTATGGCACCGCCCAGCTGATGTCCTCGGGAAAAGTACGCTCGAGTTCCGCCATGCGAGCCTTGACACCTTGTGCGGTAGCGAGCGCGTTGGCACCCGTTGTCAATGAAATGGCCATACCCGCCGCGGGCGAATCATTGAGTTCCATCTTCGACTGGTAGCTCTGCGCGCCGAGTTCCACCCGCGCGACATCGCCCAGCCGCACTGCCGATCCGTCAGGTTGTGCACGCAGAATGATGGCGGCAAATTGCTGCGGTGTCGTAAAGCGATTCTGCGTCAGAATCGTCGCATTCAATTCCATACCCTTCGCGATCGGGAGGTCGCCGAGCGAGCCTCCTGGCGACTGGGTGTTCTGTTCGCGAACTGCAGCGAGCGCATCGGCAGCCGACAATCCGTACGACGAGAGCTTCTCGGGATCGAGCCAAACACGCATGGCGTACTGGGATGAGAAGGCTCTGATATCGCCGACTCCCGGAACACGACGTAGCTCGTCGATCACACGCGTGGCTGCGAAGTTGCCGAGCTCGAGTTGATCTGTGGTGCCGCTTTTCGAAGTGAGTGCCAGAATCATCAGAAAACCGGCCGTTGCCTTGTTCACCTGCACGCCCTGGCGGCGCACTTCCTCGGGCAGTCGCTGCTCGACGCTGCGCAGCCGGTTCTGCACGTCCATCTGTGCCAAATCGATATCGGTGCCCGAATCGAACGTGACCGCAATCGACGCGCTGCCCGTCGATAAGCTCGTCGATGACATGTACAGAAATCCTTCGACTCCGTTCAGTTCCTGCTCGATGAGTTGCGTCACGTTGCGCTCGAGCACGGCAGCATCGGCACCGGGGTACGTCACGCTAATCGTTAGCGACGGCGGAGCGATCGAAGGGTACTGTTCGATTGGTAGTGCGCGCAGCGCGATGATGCCGGCGAGCAGAATGCTGAGGGCGATGACCCATGCAAATACCGGCCGGTCGATGAAGAACCGCGGCGTCACGATGATGCGTCGTTCGCCGGTGCTGCCGCAGGCTGCGCCGATCCGATCCTCACGCTCTGGCCCGGCTGCACTTTCTGTAGCCCATCGACAATCACGCGATCGCCCTTCTTGAGTCCTGCTTGCACCTCCCACATCCCTGCGATGAGTGCACCCACTTTGATCGCCCTCGTTGTGGCAACGTCGTCCTTGCCCACGACCATGACGCTAGCGCCTTGTGGCGTCAGCGTTACCGCACGCTGCGGAATCGACACGGCATCGGGACGGACGCCGGCTTGAATACGCGCGCGCACAAACTGCCCTGGTAGCAGTGCCCGCTCCGGATTCGGAAACTCCGCCCGCAACGCCGCAGTACCGGTGTCCTTGTCGATCGACAGATCGAAGAAGTCGAGATGGCCTTCGTGCGCGTAACTGGACCCGTCCTCCAGTAGCAGCGTGACCGCCACTTGCTTTAGCCGCGGTAGCTCCAGCGTACCCGCCGCGAGCTCGCGCCGGACTCTCAGCAGGTCAGCGCTCGAACGCGAGAAGTTGACGAATACGGGATCGAGTTGCTCAATAGTGGTTAGTAATGTCGCGCCAGCCGCGCTAACCAGTGCGCCTTCTGTCACCTGCGCGCGGCCGGCGCGGCCGGCTATCGGGGCAACGACCGTGGTGTAGCTCAGGCTGAGGCGCGCGCGCTCGAGTTGCGTGCGGATCTGATTGACGTCGGCCTCCGCTGTTCGCAAGCGCGCCACAGCAGCATCGAACTCTTGTTCACTGATCGCGCGTTCCGCTACCAGACCGGTATACCGAGCGACGTCTTGCGCCGCGTTAGCGACACTCGCTTCCGCGCGCATCAGTGTAGCTTTGACGCCGCTGACATTGGCGCGCAGGTCGCGCGGATCGATCTGAAACAGCTCTTGGCCGGCACGCACATCGCTGCCTTCGTCATACAACCGCCGTTCGACGATGCCATCGACCCGCGCTCGAACCTCGGCGCTCCTGACCGCTTGCACGCGCCCAGGTACTTCAACGATATTCGCTGTCGATTGCGGTTCCACCATTACAACAACGACCTGCGGGACTGGCGGCGCGGGTGGTGTTGCCTGCGTGCAGGACGCAAGAGCCACAGTGGCGCACAGAAGACCCAAGACCGCTATCGAACTGCTGGCCATGTTTCGTCGCGCAAACTTGTGTCAACACAGTACAGTTGCTTGAACATATCGGTCAGAGCTTAACCTCATCGCACAATGGCGGTGAACAAGTTGCAACGCACGAGCCGCTTGGACTGATGATTGTAGGAATTGTCCTAGGCCTGCCATTGCTGCTTTGGCTCGAGTGAACGAGAGTAGCAAGTGATCCAGGATCGGTTCGGTCGCAAGGGGTGACTCGCAGACATGACGGAATATCTCGTTCAAATCATTCTGCTGCTGGCGGTGGCGATCACTGTGGTAGTGATTTTCCGGCGCCTGCATGTCCCGACCAGCCTGGGGTACTTGCTGGTCGGGGTGATACTGGGGCCGCACACCATTGGGCCGATTGTGTCGATGCCCGAATTGGAAAGCCTGGCCGAATTCGGTGTGGTTTTCCTGCTGTTCACGATCGGGCTCAATTTCTCTCTGCCGCAAATGCACGCACTGCGACACCAGGTTCTCGGGCTGGGCACCGGGCAGGTAGCCTTGACCACGCTGGTGGTGGGCATCGTGGTCTGGCTGGCAGGACTGCCCGTCGCCGCGGCGTTTGTATTCGGTGCCGCCTTCGCTCAATCGTCAACGACCATCATCGCCAGCCTACTAACAGAACAAGGCGAGGAAAACACTCAGTACGGTCGCCTGGGGCTGGCGATGTCTGTTTTTCAGGATGTGACGGCTGTGCCGTTTCTGGTAGTCATCCCTGTGCTCGGGATGAACGTCGCCGCGGACGCCTTGGGTGTAACCCTGGGTTGGGCCCTCGCCAAGGCGGTGCTGGCGTTCGCGCTGGTCTTCTTCGCCGGGCGCTGGTTGCTGCGGCCGTTGTTTCATCTGATCTCCGAACGCAGGTCGGCCGAGATGTTCACGCTGGCTGTGCTGCTGGTCGCGTTGCTCGCAGCATGGATCACTAACAGCTTGGGTTTGTCATTGGCATTTGGCGGGTTTCTGGTCGGGATGATGCTGGGCGAAACGGAATTCCGGCATCAACTGGACTCCAGTATCAGTCCATTTCGGGATGTCTTGCTGGGCCTGTTCTTCATCAGCATCGGAATGCGCTTCAACCCCGCCGCGCTACCGCCGATCTGGTACTGGGCAGTACTGGGCGCACTGGTTATTGTCACCAGCAAGACGCTGCTTGTGACCGCACTGGTACGCCGGGTTGGCGTAGACGCGCAACTGACCTGGCGCACGGGTTTGATTCTAAGCGTTGGCGGCGAATTTGGTTTAGCCCTCATCGCCGTCGCGCTCGATGCGGGTGTGATCGATATGCGGCTGGGTCAAATCGCAATATCGTCCGTGCTTCTGTCGATGATCGTTGGCGCTTTGCTGATCCGTTTCAATGGCGCCATCGCGGCTCGGTTGATCAAAGCGCCCGGCGCATCCGCTCAACGTCCGCAGCAACTGCAGCAGGCTCCCGAGCAACAGGTCGTCATCGGCGGCTACGGCCGCGTGGGCCACACGATCGCAGTGCTGTTGCACTCATGCGGCATTTCGTTCGTGGCTCTTGATCTCGATCCGAACCGGGTAGCGAAGGGCCGAGCAAATCAGCACGCGGTCTGGTTCGGTGATATCGGCGATCCGGGAGTGCTGTCTTCCATTCATGTCGAACGAGCCTCTCTCGTCATAGTCGCCGTTGACACACCGGACACGGCCTTGGCCGCAATGTCGTATCTCAACAGAACCTGCCCACAGGTACCGGTGATCGTGCGGGCACGGGATCTCGAAAGCCGCACGCGCCTGCTGGCTGCCGGCGCCGCTCACGCCGATCCAGAAACGATTGAATCGAGTCTGCGTCTCGGTGTCACGGCGTTACAAATGCTGAAGGTAGCGGCCGATGAGATCGATCACATAGTTGAAGTCGTCAGAGAACACAGCTACCGGCCCGTTCTGGAGAACGAGCCCGGTAAGTCGTAAGCTCTTCGAGATGAATCCACTCAAGAACATTCTCTACGTATCCGAGGGCGCCGTTCCCGAGGAGTGCTCGATCATGCGAGCCGTATCGCTGGCGGAAAACAACCAGGCGGAGTTGACCGTCATCGATGTAATCCCGGACATCACGGCCCGCATCGGTATGCCCCGCACCGGTCCGACATCGAATGAGCTGCGCAGCGCGACCGTGAACGAGCATCGCAACAGGCTCGAGGCGCTGATCGAACCATACCGGAAACGTCTCCATATCGAGCTCGAGGTGTTGGTCGGGGAGCTGTTTCTCGAGGTAATACGGACTGTCTTGCGCAACAACCATGATCTGCTGATCAAACCAGCTGAGAATCCGAGTTTCATCCAACGCCTGTTCGGCAGCAACGACATGCAGTTGCTGCGCAACTGTCCTTGCCCGGTCTGGTTGACACGCGCGACGGAGGCATCCAAATACGAGCACATACTCGCCGCCGTCGATTTCGATCCCGATCTGCCCGATGATACCGAGCAGAACCTCAACTGGCAGATACTCGAGTTGGCGGGTTCACTCGCGATTTCCGACTTTGCCGCGTTG
>Ga0138256_10008724_pt1 | contig 10646 bp, 11 predicted proteins | sample KNB2016incub_MG_FD_105486 | JGI IMG/M metagenome (GOLD analysis project Ga0138256, IMG submission 105486) | Active sludge microbial communities from wastewater in Klosterneuburg, Austria - KNB2014incub_MG | ecosystem: Engineered > WWTP > Activated sludge > Unclassified | place: Austria... | reverse complement strand
TTGCAACGAGTTAATTTATCATTCTGAACTAAGTTTATTTTAATATTCTTTAAATTCAAATTAGTAGAATCTTGAACGGCAAATTCAATCGTACAGTTTTTATTTTGTGCGGTTATCTTATTATGTAAAAAAAGAAAAACTAATATTAGCAAAATAGGATACGTTATAAATTTCATTTAATTTCAAATTATGGTTTTAGGTATTGAAAGAATTCCAAATTTTTAGATAGTTAACTTTAATGATAACAGTTCATGTAATATTGTATCTTTAAAAACAGAAAATTTTCATCAATCAAATGAACGGCTTGAGAAGATTGAAGAAAAGGTTGATGACTTACTCAAAATAGTATCAGCGTACAAAACTCCCCGCTAATTTTTTTAAAAGATACATAAAAAAGCCCTGCTTTATAAGCAGGGCAAAATATTTAATAAATGTTATCTTAAATCTCAGCAGCGCCTTCTACCAGGATGATGGTTTTATTATTCATTACTTCTACAAAGCCACTTTGTATTTCGTAGCTTTTTGTATTATTTTTATCTTTTAGCACTTTTAATTTACCGGTACGCAATGCACTAACAATGGGAGCATGCCGGTCCAGCACTTCAAACAAACCACTAATACCCGGTAGCTGCACCCCAAATACTTCTCCGCTAAATACTTTCCCCTCTGGCGTTAATATTTCTAATGTCATGATTCTTTTATTTTATTACGCTTTTGCAGCTTCCATCAATTTTTTACCTTTTTCAATAGCATCATCAATAGAACCTACCAGGTTAAAAGCAGCTTCGGGATAATCATCCACTTCACCATCCATAATCATATTGAACCCACGAATGGTTTCTTCAATAGGTACCAGTACACCTTTTAAACCGGTAAATGCCTCGGCCACATGGAAAGGCTGAGATAAGAAACGCTGAACTTTACGGGCCCTTTTTACAACCAGTTTATCTTCATCACTTAATTCATCCATACCCAGGATGGCAATGATATCCTGTAATTCTTTATAGCGTTGTAAAATTAATTTTACCTTGTTGGCACAATTATAATGCGCTTCACCCACAATCAGTGGCGTTAATATCCTGGAAGTAGAATCCAATGGATCTACCGCAGGGTAAATACCCAGATCGGCAATTTTACGGCTCAATACGGTTGTGGCATCCAAATGTGCAAATGTAGTAGCAGGCGCCGGATCGGTTAAATCATCTGCCGGTACATACACAGCCTGCACTGAAGTGATAGAACCATTTTTGGTAGATGTGATCCTTTCCTGCATCAGGCCCATTTCGGTAGCCAGGGTGGGTTGGTAACCCACCGCAGAAGGCATCCGGCCAAGCAAGGCCGATACTTCGGAACCTGCTTGTGTAAAACGGAATATATTATCTACGAAAAACAAAATATCTTTTCCTTGTCCATCTCCTTCACCATCCCTGAAATATTCAGCCAGGGTAAGGCCGCTAAGCGCCACACGGGCACGGGCTCCCGGGGGCTCGTTCATTTGACCGAACACAAAAGTTGCTTTAGAATCTTTCAGGTCTTCCATATTAACGGCATTTAAATCCCAGCCGCCTTCTTCCATACTATGTTTAAATTTTTCACCATAGTTCATAATACCGGCTTCAATCATTTCACGCATCAGGTCATTTCCTTCACGGGTACGTTCGCCTACGCCTGCAAATACGGATAAGCCGCTATAAGCTTTGGCAATATTGTTAATTAACTCCTGGATCAATACCGTTTTACCTACCCCGGCACCTCCAAATAAACCAATTTTACCACCTTTGGCATAAGGCTCAATCAGGTCAATTACTTTAATTCCGGTAAATAATACTTCAGATGCAGTAGTGAGATTTTCAAAAAGTGGTGGCTTGGCATGAATGGGACGGCCATTTTCTTTGCTTACCTGGGGTAAACCATCAATCGCATCGCCGGTAACATTAAACAAACGGCCTTTAATACTTTCACCAATGGGCATCGTAATAGGTTTGCCGGTATCCACTACTTTGGTTCCTCTTACCAACCCTTCAGTTCCGTCCATTGCAATGGTACGTACACTATCTTCTCCCAGGTGCTGTTGTACTTCCAATACTAACTTATCACCGTTATCACGGGTAAGTTCCAGCGCATTCATAATTTCAGGAAGTTTAGAATCGTTATCGAACTGTACGTCAACTACAGCGCCGATGATTGATTTAATTTTACCAGTATTGGCCATAACAGATATTTAAAAAATATAACTTATAATTTTGAGCCGCAAAGGTAAGGGTACAAGACTGTATTTAAAAATTGATCGTACGTTTTTTTAGAAAAAATATAACCGTCGGGAAACGCTTTAAATCTATATATCCATTAACAGGTTCCCCTTTATAAATATCATGATGAATTGTTTCCCATTTTTTGCCGGAAACCCCACCCGTATTAGATTTAAATGATAATCACCTATTTTTACCTTACTATGATCAGCAAAAGGTTAATCTCTATTTTGTTTCTATGCATCTTAATTTCCTGTGCTCCATCTTTTAACAGGGATAAAGCGCTTTTTGATGCTTCTGCATTAAAGGCAAAATTGAAAGCCATTGATGATTTGAATGATTGCTATTTTGAGATAAAAGAAAATGGATTTATAGATTTCTATTGCCAATTATACGACAGCCTAAAAAACACACATTACCCCGGCCGCTATACCCAACAGGAAGATACTTTATTTTTAAAATTTTATAATAAAGATGCGTATAAAATTTTAGGCAAAAAAGCATTGATCAGCCATACCAAAAAAGAAATTTTGTTTTTTGATACTTATCCCGGTATCCGCAACCGCTTACTCTTTAATTAAATGCTTAGTAATATTTTTATTGGCAATAAACACGCCTGCCAATATTATAAATAAGCTAAATACCTGCCCCGCCCCGATATTTTCACCATAAAACAATCCCCATAACATTGCCACTACGGGGATGCCATAAGTAACCATCGAAGAAAAAACGGTACCACCAGTACGTATGAGCTTATAAAATAAAATGGAAGCAAGCGCAGTTGAAAAAGTACCCAGTAAAAAAGCGGCTAACAGCGAACCCCAAATAGCCTTGCCTGTGAAAGAATGATTTAAAAAACCATCGCTGAGTAACAAAATAGTGGCAGCGATACTATTCATAAGCATACTTAAAGAAACGATCAAAATAGACGAAATACCATGCAGGTATTTATGCACCAGGTTTACATTGATGCCATAGCATATTGTTGCCAGTAAAATAAGAAAAGCATGTATAAAGCCCGACTCTTTTGCAGGCGCTGCATGAAATAAAAATAACAGGATACAGCCGCCAAATGCAACCGCAATGCCCAATATTTTATTGAACGGTACTTTTTGATGAAAGAAAAGAACACCCGAAAGAATTACAAAAATAGGCGTCAATGCATTTAAAATGCCGGCTACCGAACTATCTATTTCCTGTTCTGCAATACAAAACAAATAGGCCGGTATAAAACTTCCTAATAATCCCGAAAGAAAAACAAGGCCCCATTTATTTTTTGGAATTTGCCGGGTAGCCCTAAGCGCAAAGGGAATAAGCACCAATGCTGCACAGATAATCCGCAAAGACGCCACTTGCCAGGCTCCCAGGTTTTCTAACCCATATTTCATTAAAATGAAACTGCTACCCCAAATGATTGAAAGCACTATAAACAAAAGCCATTTGATGGGCATTTAGATCTTTTTAGTTATGAGACCTGCAAAAGTATGATTGTATCTTATGCCTTTGTTGAAAATTATATAAAAATTTCTTTTGATGTTTTTTTATATTTGTGTTTCACCTAAAAAAAATACTATGGGATTTGTAAAAGAATTTAAAGAGTTCGCACTAAAAGGCAGTGTAATGGACCTCGCTATTGGCGTAATTATTGGCGCTGCTTTTGGGAAAATTATAAGCTCATTGGTAGAAGATGTAATTACTCCCTTATTACTGACACCCGCCTTAAAGGCAGCTGGTGTAGATAAGATTGAAAATTGGGCGCCCGGTGGCATTTACTGGGGTAAATTTTTGAGCGCCGTAATTACCTTTCTTATTGTAGCATTGGTTGTATTTATGATGGTAAAAGGCATGAACAGGCTTTTGCGCAAAAAAGATGAGGCTCCAGCCGGGCCATCAAGCACTGATAAATTGCTGGCAGAAATCAGGGATGAACTAAAAAGAAAATAATTCTTTTTGATAAATAGGGGCTATGCGAAATTCGCATAGCCTTTTATTATTAACTAAGCCAGGAACTTTTTTTAATTGTATTCAACTTAACACTATGAAAAAAATATTATTTATTACTTGTACCATATTTACATTTCATTGCCAGGCGCAGGATGGCACCGTAAATGAACTTAAAAAAGCATCGCAACAAACCATTAAGAAAGACGATAAGGATACCACGATAAAAACCTGGAAAAAAGGAGGCAATTTTGCATTGAACCTGAACCAGGGATCGCTCAGCAACTGGGCTGCCGGTGGAGACAAATTCTCCTTATCCATCAACTCTATGCTGGACCTGTTTGCATTTTATAAAAAAGGAAAACATAGTTGGGATAACAGCCTGGGCCTTGCGTATGGTCTTGTAAAAACAACCAGCCTGGGCCAGCGCAAAGCGAGCGACCGGATAGACCTGTTAACCAAATATGGGTATGCATTAAAACCAAAGCTAAACCTGGCCGGGCTTTTTAACTTACGCAGCCAATTTGCCAATGGATACGGTTATGCAAAAAATGTTTTGGGTGTAGATTCGGCTTATCTTACTTCCAAAACATTTGCACCGGCATATATTATATTATCACCGGGGTTAGACTGGAGGCCAAAAGACAATTTTTCACTTTTTGTATCACCGGTAACCGCCCGTTGGGTAATTGTGGGCGATGCAACCCTGCGGCCTTTTTATGGCGTGCCCTTAAATAAATCGGCTTTAAGTGAATTTGGCGCTTTTGCTTCGGCTAATTATCATGTTAGCTTTCAAACCAACCTTGATTTTAAAAGCAAGCTGGATTTGTTCTCTAATTATAAACACAATCCACAAAATATTGATGTGTATTGGGCCAATATGCTTACAGCTAAAATAACCAAATACATCAATTTTAATTTGAATGTAGATATCATGTATGATGATGACACTAAGAATGTAGATCCCAAAAAAGGCCCTGCCCCGCAAATACTGCAATTGATGGGTATTGGCTTTGCTTATCATTTTAAAAACTAAGCTACTCACCGTTTTTCCACAAAGCCTTGTATGCCCTTTGTTACAAGGCTTTTTTATTTACTTTTACCAGCTAATACATTTTTTGTGAACGCACCAAGCTACCAGATTAAATTAGACCAGTTTGAAGGCCCATTCGACCTTTTGCTTTTTTTTATTGAAAGAGACGAGCTGGATATCTACAATATCCCGATTACAAAGATCACCAACGATTTCCTGGACCATATTCACCAAACTGAAAAACTGAATATTGAGTTAAGCAGTGAATTTATTTTATTTATCAGCACCCTTATGCGTATTAAAGCAAAGATGCTATTACCCCGAAAAGAAATAGACGACCAGGGCAATGAAATAGATCCCCGCCAGGAACTGATTGATAAAATACTGGAATACAAGAAATTTAAAGAAGCTTCAGCAAAACTGGCCAAGATGGAAGCAGAAAGGCTCATGATGATAAAAAGAGGAAACCTGCAAAAAGAACTATCTGCCATTGGCGAAGAAGCAGGCGAAGGTACCGAAATACAAACGGTAACCCTTTTCAGGCTGATGAAAGCTTTTGAAAAAGTAGTACAAAAATTACAGGAACGTAATAACAAACCCGTTCATACGGTAATACAGTATAATTATACGATGGAGGGCATCCGGGATGCGATGCTCAGTATGGCGAAAGAACAAAAGACAATGGCTTTTGAAAAAGTATTTGACCAATGCGAAAACCGTATTCACGCAATATTTATTTTCCTGAATTTATTAGAATTGGTGCAGCAAAAATATATTGGTATCCTGGTAGGCGAAGGCCGTAATAATTTTATTATTGAATGGAATGAAAACCGGGAAGAAGACCAAACGACAGTACTTACGCCGGAAGACTGGACAAATTGGAATTAAAAAGAGGCTTCTATTTTTATAAAAATTAGCCTGACTGCATTATTTGTTACCTGAACTTATAACTAATTTCAAGCAAACCATACCGGGGTAAATTTCTATTGATTATTGACTTTTCAATAAAAGCGCCTTTATACCCATTGTAAACAGCTGTAGTATTGGTAATATTAGTGCAGCTTAATTTCATGTTGACTTTATCTTTTTTTATATAATACCAAAAATATGTATTAACGAAATAATAATTTTGATTATGAACAAAATAATTTGTTTTATAAAAATTTAATTTAGTTCCTATAGCAAATTTTTTACCAATAGTAGAAGAAAATAAAACGAAAGGATTAAAAGTAGAAGTGCCAACATTCGCATTTAAATCCTGATTGAATAAATAATCTATGCCAAAAGAAGCATTTACATTTTTTCCAATGGATGGCCTTATAGAAAGGTTCGTGTTGTAAAATAGATTTTTTCTGTCTGCAACCTGGCCATTTACAATAGATGGGTTAGAAAATAACAATAAACTGTTTTTAACACTTATGCCTGTATTGATTTTATATATGTACTTATCGTACTTAAAATAAAGATGATCTAAATCTTGATTAGCAGGTGTGAAGCTTTGTTGATAGTAGTCAAAATCTTTGGAAAAAGAAATATTACTAATTAGGCTTTTAAACTGTGTAAAATGATACCAAGACAAAATAAAGTTAGCGCCCCTTTCAAATTTCCGATATGAATAAGATACCATTAATTTTAAATTATTCAACCTTCCTTCTATATCCTCATTGTAATTAAAACTACGATAAGAAGCTAATACAGGGTGAAGTGTCTGCATAGCTAAATTAGGAAGTTCGTTATTATATCCAATATTTACTGAAATTTGATGCAAACTATTAAAATTATAAGACAAGTTAATATTAGGCACGAAATTTATCGCAGCATTTTTCTTTAAAGTTTTTGTCGAAAAATCATTAAATCTCTGTTGAAAAAATGATACACCGGCATCTACAGTAATGTTTAGTTTATTTAGTGAATATGATTTACTATAATTTAAAATAGTATTATTTGATTGCAAACAAGCAAAGTTCAAATATGTACCTGGTAAAACATACTGGCCATTTTCAATATTTAACCCTAATGTTGAGTTGAGCTTTGAATTAATATTTGTATTTGAAATACTTAGCGAGTGAGTACGCCTATCATTGCTTCTGAATAAATATTTAAGTGATAATTTGTTGTAGTTAATACGGTTATTCACAGCCTGGTTTTGCCTGTTTGTTTTATAGACAGAATCAATATCCCTAAATTCATTTTGCTCTATGGTTAATTTCTCAAACTTAGTATCATAATTATTTTGTACCATTGCCTGCAGTGCCCTATTTGAATCTATCTTATGAGTAAAAAAAACACCTGCTGAGAATCGATTAAATAAATTGTTTACTTCAGTTATATAATTAACAGGTGCCAATATAAGTTCTCCCATATTGTATTTTCTCTTATTGTATGCAGTTGCAAATACGATTTGATTTTTTTTATTTTGAAAGGTGAATTGCAAATGATTGTTTAGATATAAAGGACTAAATAATTTATTAGAATTTTCCAGGAACGAAAAATTAGAATTCGTGAGGTTTGTAACTGATACATCTTTAAACTGGGATATTTTATCTGAATAAACATCTGCAAAATATTTTAAATTTAGATGCTCATTTAATTTGATACTGTTATTTAAAACCAGCATTTGAGATCTATTAAACAAAGTATTTTGTGCATTTGAAAAGAGGGGCCTGGTAAATAGCTTATCTTCAGTTATATAATTTGGCATTACACTCCTGTCGAAATCATTATCTTTTATCTGGTCAAATTCCTCTGTACCCAAAATTTCATTATAAGGACTTTCTCCGATATTATTTTTACTGGCAATGCCCATTGTTTTTATAAAGCTATTAAACACAATGATGTTTCCCGTAAAACTATACCTATCCTTTATACCAGCGCTAGCTTTGAAACTCCCAAAAGTTTTCAACTTTTTAGGATTTTTAAGTTTTAAGTTCATCACCTGCCTATTGCTATTAGATAAATTTTTTAAAAGAGGGTTACTGTTATATTTGTCTATAATCTCCACCTTATCTATCATTCCGGGCTCAATATTTTTAGAAATTTGCTTATAATTTTTAGTGAGTACATCTCCTTCTATTAAAACATTTTCTATCGGCTTACCATTGAACAGAATATTACCCGTTGCATCCACATCAAATCCAGGCATTTTCCTAAGCACATCTTCCAGGTTATTATCCAGTTTATTTTGAAATGAATTGATTTTAAAAATTGTAGTATCGCCATTTACAATAATGGGTTTTGTATGAACAATAACTTCTGAGAGTTGAATACTCTTTGGATCTAAAATTATTGAATGTAAATTTTTATCAGAAAGCAAATCATTTAGCAAAATTGATTTTTCAAAGTAACCAATTAAATTAAATGTTAGATTTATTGGATTATGCTTTAGCGAATCATTTAAATTACAGACATCCAATAGAAAAGACCCATCATGTTTTGAGATAGAAAATAAATTATTTTGAGGAATATTTAAAGTAATAATTACAGATGACAGCTTGTTATTATTAGGGCCATATATTACCCCAGACAATTTTATACATTTTTGGGCGCTCACATTAAAATAAAAACAAAATGAACTTAAAAAAATAAGTATTAATTTAAAAGGAGTGTAGGTTTTCAAAACAACAGAATTAAAAATTAGTTTTTAGTTTTGCCTTATTTCCAATCCATAGAGGCCAATTTTGGTTTTTACCCTTGTATTTAAATCTACTTTATCGCTATGTTCCTGGCTTTGCAGGGCTGCTTCCACTCCCTTCATTTGTTGATGCATTTCTTCATTCCTGTATCCCATATACTTCTGCAAGCTAATAGGTATGCCACTTTCTACAAAACGAGTAACCGATTCCTTTGTAGGATACTCAATCTCAGTAGCATACAGTTTTACCTGTTGTTTAGTATCTTCCATTTCTAATATTAAACCGGGTAAGCCCTTAAATTTCCAGGGTCCTTCACTAATTGGGATTTCATTTGTAAACCATGCGATGTAACTCCTACCTCTAAAATCACAAGTTGCTTTCATGCATGTGTACTGCTGAATGATTTTAGATTCAATCGAAATTTTCCAATTCATTTGCGGTAACTTCTCCTTAGTAATTACATAATCATTGATCATCTTTTCCCTTACAAAAATTGAATCATTCGTTTTATCGAAATAAACGATATTACCAATAGTGTCAAATCTTTTTCCAGACCCGATTGTATATTTATTGGTACCACTCTTTTTTTCATTTAGAATATTTTCCATGGTTATCCCTTCTGGTTTTGGAGTCAAATTTCCAGGTAGTTTTGCAAAAACATAACTTGAGGCATTGTTATCCCCTATTAAAACTGCTTCTCTACCAATAGTATCAGCCAATACTTTTGTTGTGTCCATTTGTAAACAATGCCTGTAAATAATTTTATACCTGTTTGTTTGAGCAAAAGTGCCTATAGCAGTAACTTGGCAAATGATAAAAAAACAAAGGTAAATTGTATAAGACGATAATTGTTTCATTTAAAAAATTAGTTTAAGAAAAGGGTAAGAGAAAATCAAATATTAATCCGCTAAATTAAATGTATAACACCTAATTGTAATGGTATAAGTATAAATACATGAACCATCTGGCGTATTGCAGTTTACACTCTCTAAAACCGGCTCATCTGCAAAGCAAATTGTAGTTTGGAGATACTTGGTAATATCATTTTTAGTTAAAGGTGATTTTGATTTGATAATAAATACTTTATCCTTCGCAGGCTTTTTAAAATTAGCCATATTTTGAGTTTTTCTTTCTGGCACAGAATTAAAACTATATGCAAAATAAGCCGTTGGAAGGAGAAAACATAATAGCATAATAAAGAAAATAATTTTTTTCATAAATGTCTCTTTAGTTTTGTTAAATAAATAATTAATTAATTCTCTTACCCTTTAGATTAATTAGAATCAACAAAATTGCTATTGTTAAATATATATTTTCAGGCTTTATAAGCATAGAAACAGGCTAATTAAGCATACTCAAAAAAAAATATTTAGATTGGAACTTTATTTATTATTTTACAATACAAACACCCTAATTTAAACTTCTTTAATCCCTATTTTTATGTATAAAGTGAATACTAACAAATTAAAATCTATAAGGATAGCCAAAGGATTTAGCCAGATTGCTATTGCTGAATTACTATTTATGGAACAAACAACCTATTCTAAAATTGAAAATGGGAAAAACAGCCTAAAAATAGACACAGCATTTAAAATTGTAGAAGTACTTCAAATTTCATTAGAAGATTTTATAGAGCCCCCGATATCGAAACCTGCAAAATAACTATAGGAAATTTTATTTTTATCTTTTATTTAGCTCAGGCAGGCAGGCTGTTGAACGGAGCGTCGCCAATGCAGCCGCTTCATGCAGGTATGCCGGCACAAAAAAACCATTGAAAAATCAATGGCTTGT
>Ga0138256_10008723_pt1 | contig 10647 bp, 13 predicted proteins | sample KNB2016incub_MG_FD_105486 | JGI IMG/M metagenome (GOLD analysis project Ga0138256, IMG submission 105486) | Active sludge microbial communities from wastewater in Klosterneuburg, Austria - KNB2014incub_MG | ecosystem: Engineered > WWTP > Activated sludge > Unclassified | place: Austria... | reverse complement strand
CGTTGTCGCTCGCCCCATCGAAGCCGAAGTCAATGGCGAACCGGTGGGCGCGATCATTGGCGCCAAATACGTCGACGACAAGTTTGCCCAGTCCGTTTCGAAGCGGACCGGTGCAGCCGTCGGGTTTTACGCCGACGGGGCGCGGGTCGCATCATGGGGGCCCGAAGGGTTCGACAAAGCGAACCTCGACCTCATTACGCAGGATCTGAAACAGCTCGACAACAACAAGGATTACCTGGAAAAAGGCCGCAGCGAGCCGCGCGTCATCGGTGCACATCTCGGTGTCGTGTATGCACGTATGCCCGGTGAAAGCTGGGACCTCAATGCGGGATATGCCGTCGGGCGTCTCGCGGTGGCCGTCGATTCTCCGATGGACTTCTTGAACAAAGCGGATGACATCGACAAGAAAAAGGTCCCCACGCCAATCATCATTGGAGCCATTTTCTTGCTCGCCGCCGCGGGTATCGTGTTCACCATTTTCGAGCACACGAAACCCATGTCGACGTTCGGCAAAGAAGCCATTCGGCTCGCCAAAGGTGAAGTCGACATTTTGGCGCCAAGCAAATTCCGGGGCGCATACAAGAAGATCGCGTCCGACATCAACGACGGTATCGACAAAATTGCTGCCAAAGGTGGTGCTCCACGTCGTGCCGCAGATCTCGAACAAGTGCTCGGGCCCATTCCCGCAGCTCCAGCCATGAGCGCGTTTGCGGTGCCCGGTTCTGCTGAGACTTCGTCGAATGCGATTGCTGTGCCTCCCGGCGCGGCAGCGAAGTCGTTGCCGCAGCCCAAAGCATTGCCGAAGCCCAAGCCAAAGCCTGGCGCGGAAGAACCCGAAGCGCCGGCCATGCCAGACCCGGGTGCGGGGCCGACGAGTGCACGCAAACCTCCGCCTCCGTTGCCGAAGTCGAATGCAGCGGAAGCGCCCGCCCAGGCCGCTCCCGTCGCCGACGAAGAGACCGAATGGAAGGCCGTATTCGAACAATTCCTGGCCATGAAGGAGCAATGCGGCGAGCCGACGGCGGGAATGACATTCGATAAGTTCAAGACGACGCTTCAGCGCAACAAAGACGCGCTTCTTCAGCGCGGAGCCACTGCGGTCAAATTCACGGTGTACGCCAAGGAAGGCAAAGCGTCGCTCAAAGCGACGCCGGCCAACAAGTCGTAATGGGTGAGGGACGAACCATGCGTGCAAAGCGGATCGTAATTGGGGCGGTCGTCGCATCGCTCGGTCTTGGGTTTGCGAATTCGTCGTTCGCTTCCTCGGGCCTCGATTCTCCAGATAGCGGCGTCGTCCAGGTGGGTCGCGGAGCGACGTACGTGGCACGTGCCGACGATCCGCTTGCCACGGTATTCAACCCGGCAGGACTAGCCTTTCAGAAGTCCGGTGTGTTTGTCGGAGCACACCTGATGTTTCAGAGCCGCTGTTTTTCGCGGCGCAATCCCGATGGCAGTCCCGTTTCTCCAGGCGCTTCCCTTCCAGGACCCGGTGCATCCGGTGGCCCGGAAGACCCCGTGTGCGCGGACATGATGCCCTTCCCAAACCCCCAAATCGCCGCGAACTTTCGCATCACTGACCGATTTGCCGTCGGCGTTGCGATCCTCGGCCCCCACGGCGTCGGCAACGTGACGTGGCCCGAATCCGTTGCCTTTACCAATCAGCTCGGTCTTTCCACCACCCAACCCGCACCGAATCGCTTCATCTTGGTCGAACAAGAATCACTGCTGATCAATCCCACCGTGAGCGTGAGTTACGCCGTCAAAGATTGGCTCAGCATCGGTGCCGGATTCGTTTGGGGCGTCGCCTCGGTCAGCTTCGTCAACTTCAGCGAATCCACCTCGCAAGTCGCCAATGACGACTTCTCGGGCAATCAAGAAGTCCGAGCCACGCTCTCCGCCGTCGATCCATTCATCCCCGGGTTTGTCGTGGGTGTTCTCGCATCACCGCACAAACGGCTCGACCTCGGTGCGCAAGTACGCTGGCAAGATGCCATCTCCACGCGATCCACCCTGCACCTCGAATCCATGTATTGGAAATCCGGTGGCACGAAAAATGACGCCCCTTGCGCTGGAGTCGCTGCCGATTGCAACATCACCGATCGCGAAGACGCCGGCTCCGTCAAGCTCAACGTTCCTTTCACTGCAAGGTTTGGACTAAGGTACCATAGCCCGCAAAAACAGGGCTCTCTCCTCCCGAAGCTTGGACGCAAAGTACGAGACACGCTCGTCGACGATCGTTACGACGTCGAATTGGATTTCACCTACGCACACAACAGCGTCGTCGACAACATGGAAGTCCGATTCGAACCAAACATTCGTGTCAATGGCACACCCGGATACGTGCCGGAAAACGCTGATATTCCGCATAATTGGAAAAATGTGTTCGGTGCTCGGCTTGGCGGCGATTACATCTTCATTCCCGGATTTCTCGCTGCGCGTGCTGGCGCGTGGTTCGAAACGAACGGCCAGGATCCCGAATATCTGAATACCGACTTTCACGTTGGTTACCGTGTCGGCGTCAATGCCGGAGCCACCGTCCGCCTCGGTCGATTCGACGTGTCCCTCGCTTACCAGCACACGTTCTTCGAGACGTTCGACAATGGCGGCAATGGGAAGCTCCAAGGTTTGTCCGGTGATGCCACCACCAAATACCGCACGGTGCACAACATCAACGGCGGAAAATTGACATCGAGCCTCGACGAAGTGGCGCTCGGCGCGACCTTCCGTTTCTGACCAACTCGGCGTTCGATCGTCGTACGCGTTTGGTTCCGCGATTCTGCTACGGTAGAGACGTCATGAGTCTGTCCGACGCCCAAGAGTCTCGCGTGGCCATTGCATTCGACCAGTACCTCGCGGCGCTCGATGCCAAACAGAAGGACGTGCTGGACGCAGCGGCGATGGATCGCACCCGTCACGATGTTCGCATCTATCGAATGCTGTGCGGAAGCATGAGCCACATCGAAGCGATTGACGAACACAACGAAGGCACCTTCGTCACGTGGTCGATACGCGCCGGCGATGGAACGGTCGTGGCGCGATTTTCAGCGCTCGTTTCTCTTCTGGACGATCGCGTCGTCGTGGATCGGCTCGTGTCGCGGGACATCGATGAACAGGCGCTTGCTGCGGCCGCCGAAATGGTCGTTTCAGGCCCCGTCGCCTCGCTGCCTCGCTCGAGTCAATACTGGGTGCGAAGGTGGGAAGGTCGTCCGTCGATCGCGCCATCGGCTGCGCCGCCCCCTGTGTCCGGACGCGATTCTGCCAAGCGCTGACGCGATTCTGCCAAGCGCTGACGCGGTTGTCTCTTGCCCCCGAGCGCATGAGCAGGACACCATGGCGGCGCGATGGAAGAGTTATATCGCGGCGCATTCTTCATCGTCACGCGCGAGGACAGCGGTCGCTTGGTTCGCGCGCGTCGCACCTCTGCGCCCTTCGGCGGCGCTGCGGATATGTACGCACTGCACGCACAGTTCTTGCGCGTCATTCCGGTGCGTGATCGCGTTGGTGTGGCGATGTTGGTCGACGTCCGCGATGCGCCCATGCTCGCCCACGACGCTCTCGAAGTCGAAGCCGCCAAGGTCATCGACTCGATGGCCTCCGACTTCGAACGTTCTGCGCTGCTCGTGCGAACAGCCGTAGGAGCGCTCCAAGTGCGAAGGCTCGCTCGGACAAACCCGTTCCGCCTCGCACTTTTCGAGGACGAAGCCGCGGCGCTTGCCTACCTCGCGGGCAACGGTCCACCGCCGATGACGACAGGTCGTCGCAGCAGCATTCCTCCGCCGCCGGGGAATCGCTTCCGGTAGCGCTCGGACGCACGCCTCGAGACGCTCGTGTCGACGCCGGCTTCTGGCTTCGCTATGACGAGCTTCAGCATGACCGACACATCCGTTCGCAACGTCATCATCATTGGGTCTGGCCCTGCGGGCCTCACGGCTTCCATCTACGCAGCTCGGGCGAACCTGAAGCCGCTTTGCATCGAGGGGTTCAGCGCCGGTGGTCTCATCCCGGGCGGACAACTCATGTTCACCACGGAGGTCGAGAACTACCCAGGATTTCCCCACAAAATCACGGGCCAGGAGCTCATGCAACGTTTTCGCGACCAAGCGGAACATCAGGGCACCGAGTTTGTCACGGAAGACGTCACCAAGGTCGACTTCTCTCAGCGTCCGTTCAAGGTCTGGGTCGAGGGCACGATGTACCAAGCGAAGACCGTCATCGTTGCGACGGGGGCGCGGGCGAACTACCTGGGTTTGTCTTCGGAAGAAGCCTTGAAAAACAAGGGTGTCAGCGCGTGCGCGGTGTGCGACGGAGCGCTGTATCGAAACAAAGACGTTGCTGTCGTTGGGGGTGGGGATACCGCGATGGAGGAGGCCAGTTATCTCGCGGGCTTGTGTTCGTCGGTCACGCTCGTGCATCGTCGTGACGAGTTCCGAGCGTCGAAGACGATGGTGGCGCGTGTCGTCGAGAGCCCCAAGATCAAAATTCTCTACAGCCATGTCGTCGACGAGGTGCTCGACGTGAAAGAGGATCAGGTCACGGGCATGGTCGTGCGAAACCTGAAGACGGGTGAGAAAGCGACGATTCCGATCGCGGCATTTTTTGTCGCGATCGGCCACACGCCGATGACCGAGCTCTTCATTGGGCAGCTCGATGTGCATCCGAACGGGTACTTGAAGACGATGCCGGGGTCGACGCGCACGAGCGTACCGGGCGTGTTTGCCGCGGGAGATGTGCAGGATTGGACGTACAGACAAGCGGTCACGGCAGCGGGTACCGGATGCATGGCAGCGCTCGACGCCGAACGATTCATGCAGCAGGAAGGCGCGCACTGAAGTAAGGTTAGCTTAGACAAACATCTGTCATGAGCGACGCACCTTTTTCGCCAGCACAAGCCCGCCACGAGCTATTCGAGCTTGCGGCATCGGTACGAGCGCTCGTGGATTGGTACGAGACGACGGGCGTGACGGGCGTGCCTAGGGCCATCGTGCAGCCCGAACCAGCGCCCGCGCCGATGCGAACACCGATGCCGACGGCGGTTTCACGGGACGCACCTGCGTACGGCGGGGGTACCGGGGGGGACGCGACGGTTCGGCCTTTCCAACCCCCCCAGCGTTCCGCGGCAAACTCGTTTGAGAACCAAGCACATCACGAAGCGCCCGCGCGTCCGACACCGCCGCAGCCCGTCGTGCGAGCGCCTGTCGTTCGAGCCGAAGCGATGACGCCGACGGAGCGGATGGGACGTTTGTCGGTGCTCGCGGCGCAGGTGCAGACGTGTCGGCGGTGTCCTTTGGCCGAGACACGCACGCAGACGGTGTTTTCCCGCGGCGATCCGTTTGCCGAACTTTGTTTCGTGGGTGAAGGACCTGGTGCGGACGAGGATCGGCTGGGCGAACCGTTTGTCGGGGTGGCGGGCCAACTGCTCGACAAGATGATTGCTGCGATGGGGTATCGGCGCGATGAAGTGTACATCTGCAACATCGTCAAATGCCGTCCACCGGAGAATCGCAAACCGTTGCCGAACGAAATGGAAGCGTGCAAGCCGCATTTGACGGCGCAGCTCGATTTGTGCCGCCCGAAGTACATCGTGGCGCTTGGCGCGACGGCGATTCAGGCCCTCGTGGGGACGACGGAGGGCATCATGAGGCTTCGCGGCAAATGGAAGCTGTACAAGGGGATTCCCGTGATGCCGACGTACCATCCGGCCTATTTGCTCCGGCAGCCGACGGCGAAGAAAGATGTATGGGAGGACTTGAAACAGGTCATGGAGCGCCTCGGCAAGAAGCCACCGGGAAAAACCACCGGCTGAAGCGTAATTCGCGTTTCACGTACACATTGCGTGCGCTCGGGGTGTTCATTGCGTTATCGCCGCTTGTCGCGACGGTGGTAAAACGTGCGTCATCGCCGAGCATGGGCGAATTCCTTTACACTCTATTTTCGCCGGTTTGTCATAATAGACCAGCGCGGACACTGGAGCTATTCGGCGTCTTGATGCCGCTATGCAGTCGATGTTTTGGTATTTTTATGGGGTTTGGCACAGCGGGACTATTCCCGCTTCCGCGCTGGGGCGTTCGCGCGTGTCTTGGGTATGGGTTTGTCGCAAGTGTGATCATGGTAGCGGACGTGATCACGCAGGATTTGGGCCTGCATCCATTATGGCATTCGATGCGATTATTGACGGGCATCTTGTGGGGTCACGTGTGCGGTCTCGGCGTATTGGCGGTGGCGACATGGGCGAAAGAAACGCTGCCATAAAACGAGACGTTGCAACAAACATACGTGCTGCGATCGGAAAACAAAGAAATCATGGGCGGAATTCGGTTGCGATCGACCACATTCCACAGAAGACGCTGGCCAGACGCCCTTGCGTATTCTCCTGCGCCGAAGTATCGTGACCGGCAGGAGTTAGTAATGATTGCAAACATCACGTTGCGCGGGCGGAGCGCCGGGGATAAGCGGGAGCGTGACCTGGATCTGTTCCCCGCACCGAGCTCCGAGGATCAAGAGTGGATCGGGCTGTCCATCCGGCAGCCCAGCGAGGAAGAACCATTCGTAACCATTTGGGTGCTGAAGCGCGACCTCGCGAACGCCCTTTCCGTCATCTCCGCGGCCGACGAACGCGACACGGCAGTACGCGTCGATTGGCTCATCGAGCAGGTGAGGCTGCGCCGCCTCAGCTATGGCAAGGCCGCGGAACTCGCGGGAATCCCGAAAGCCCGCTTCATTCAGCTCATGGGCGAGCGACATGTATCGTCGTTGGATTATGACGAGGCCGACCTCGTCAGCGAAATTCGCGCCGCTGAGGCTGCCAAACGATGACGATTGTTTCAAATTCTGGCCCGATCATCCATCTCAGTATGGGTGGCCAGATCGCCCTGCTGCCGCAGCTCTTTGGCGAGGTCTGGGTACCACGCATCGTGTACCAGGAGGTCGTCGACAATGGCAATGGCCTCCCAGGCAGCCAGGAACTCCGCAATGCAAGCTGGGCGCGCGTGGCTGATCAAGTGGATCCGTCCCAGGTCGCCACGTTTGCCGCCGAGCAGTTGGATCCAGGCGAGGCTCATGCGCTTGCTTTGGCCGTGACGCTGCGCGCCACTTTACTGCTCATTGACGATCGCGCCGCACGCCATGTCGCGGATCGGTCCGGGATACCCATGATGGGGACGCTCGGCATCCTACTCACGGCATTGCAAGCCGGCGCCATTGCGCGGATTGCACCCGTCTTGAATCAAATGAAGCAACAGGGGTTCTGGTTATCTCCGAGGCTCGAGCGCGACATTCTCGAGCGGGTCGGCGAGCTACCGCCTTGACGGCAAGCATTGAACAGTTGCCACCCAGTTGCGTCACTTCCCCACCGCAACCGCCCTCCCGGCCACCGGCGATTCCGCCAAAAGCACCAGCGTTTCAATCTTCTTCTTGTCGCTCTTTTCGTCCACGACCTTCAGTGTACCTGCCAGGTTGTACGCCATTTCCCACCCAATCGAATCGTCCGACGAGAAAAACGCATAGGACGAATCGCATGCGGCCAAGTCTTTCTTGATCGTGTCCGCCGTGTTCGACAAGTCAGGCCCCGCCAAACCTTTGCGCTGCCTCTTTGCCGTCGCCCCCTTGATCGGCCAAACCGCCGTCGACAAATCCTTCAGCACGCTCACCGTCACCGAACAACCCGGCGGTGACGACACCTTGCTCGGAGGCACCACCATGAGCTCCTTCGGCACGTCGTCGCGACCATCCGTCTTCAGCAAGACCTTCGTCGCACCTGCTTTCCCAAGTTCGTCCACGAGCGCCGCGACGTACGGCGTTGCCGCTCGCTTCTCCGCAACCACCGTCACCGGCTCGTCCGGATTGATCGGAAATTCCTTGATCACCGTCGCCATCTTCTCTCGCCAGTTCTCTGCCTTCACGTCGATGCGCGTGATCCCCAAGTACGGACCCATCGAATCCACGATGAGCGCAGGCACCTTCTTCGGTTTGGGCGGTGCTGGCGCCTCTTTCGGAACAGACGCGCTTGGCGCAGCGCTCGCCGAAGGCTTGCTGGAAGGTTTGCCCTCGTCGCAGCCAGTTGCGGCCAGGGCGAACACGAGGGCACATGAAGCGACGGAACCGGACCGAGAAACGAACATGCCGCGCAGTGTACCCAATCGGTTGCCGATTGAGAAAAGAATGGCACTCGTCGCTTGCAGTTCGGCCCCGCGCTTGCGATCGTGCGCCCATGAGCTCACCCCTCGTGGCGCGTATCCAGGCCAGAAACCACGAACATCGCCTTGCTGTCATCGATGACCATCAGCACCGATCGTTCGTCGAATTGTGGAACGGCGCCCTCGCAGCCCGCGCGTCGCTGCTCGATGGACGGCCCTCCCTCGATGGAGACGTCGTCGCGCTGTTTGTCTCGCCAGGTGTCGGTTGGCTCGAGGCGTTCCTCGGCATCCTCCTCGCGGGCGGCGTTGCGCTTCCTCTTTCGCCGCTGTATCCCCCAAACGAACTCGCATGGTTTGGCGAGGACGCGCAAGCCACCATCGTCATCGTCTCGGACGATTTGCAAAAGCGGGCGCATTTGTTGTGCGAGCGTCGTCGGGTTTTACGAGAAGAATCTTTGCGACAAGACGCTCGTGCAGCAGACGAAGTTTCTCCGCGAGCGCCCGATGACGTGGCACTCCTGCTTTATACGAGCGGCACGACGGGCAAACCCAAGGGTGCGATGATTACGCATGCGAACGTCGCCGTGCAGGCAGAATTGCTTGGCGAAGCATGGAAGTGGCAAACGACGGATTTGTTGCTGCACGCATTGCCGCTGCATCACTTGCACGGGCTTGGCATATCGCTCATGACATCGCTTTTATCGGGAGGCGCGACGCGCATGCTTTCCAAATTCGACGCTCGCCGCGTATGGGACGAGTTTGCAAGTGAAAACCCACCAACCACGTGGATGGCCGTTCCGACCATGTATCAAAAATTGTTCGACGCATTCGATACCGCGGACGAATCGACGCGTGAACGGTGGGCGGCCGGTGCTCGTCGATTGCGCCTTTCCACGAGCGGATCGGCGGCCTTGCCCGTGACACTCGCACAGCGCTGGCGATCCATCACCGGCTCGGTGCCGCTCGAGAGGTTTGGCATGACTGAAGTTGGCGTCGGTGCGTCGAATCCGATCGATCCATTGGGTCGCCGTCCAGGTTCGGTAGGTTTGCCTCTGCGAACGGTAGAGAGTCGCATCGTGGATGAAGCTGGCCGGGACGTGGACATGGGCCCGGGAGAATTGTGGATTCGTGGACCAAGCGTATTCAAGGGGTATTTGGGTCGCGAGCAAGCGACGCGCGAGGCGTTTGCCGAGGGAGGTTGGTTTCGCACGGGAGACGTTGCCGAACGGTCGGTCGATGGGTACGTTCGTTTGCTTGGACGAACGAGCGTCGACATCTTGAAGAGCGGCGGCTACAAGCTATCGGCGCTCGAGATCGAGGAATCATTGCGAGAAAACCCAGCCGTCGCGGAAGTGGCCGTCGTGGGTTTGCCGGATGAAACGTGGGGCGAGCGAGTCGTGGCCGTCGTCGTTGCAACGCCCGGGCGCGCACACGAATGCGAGGCGGACGTGCTGCGCGCGTGGGCAAAAGAGCGAATGGCGCCGTACAAGGTGCCGCGCGAGGTGCACGTCGTGGACAGTTTGCCGCGGAATGCGCTGGGAAAAGTGATGAAACCGGACGTGGTGAGGGGATTGAAGGGGGATGAGACTTTCTAGATGCAAGACCGTTCGGATTCTGCTACCAAGGAAATGCAGTGGGTGCATCTGCAACCAAGTGGACTCGTGGACAATGCCAACTCGAACGCGACAGAACAAGCACACAACGCTCGTACGCGACCGTCGAGGGCGTACATGGACCGTGTCGGTGATGCCTCTCGAGGAAAATGATGACCTCGACCCTTGGCTCCGATTATCTCCCGCGCAACGAGTCGAGCTTATCGGCGAATGCGTACTTGATGGTTTGCGTGTAAAGGGTCAAAGTGACGTACCGCGAATGCAGCGAGTTTGTCGGATGGTTCAACGACCGGAGAAGTCACAAGGTCCTTATTCGCGACGAAAGACACGTACAACGAGAACAATGCGCGGCACCGGATCGAGGTAAAGACGTGCTTCCGCTCCTGAAACACGCAGCCGTACGCGCCGAGGATCTGTTGCGCTAAGGCGTTCGCCTCCGCGCCCGGTAGCGGCGAAGCGCATAGCCGCAGCGTCAATTCTTGCGGCCACACGCCAAGGCATCCATAACAGATCGCGCTCTGCAGCGATCGACCATACAAGCGTCCAGCTCATTCGCCTTGTTCACGCTGCATTCGTTTGATTGATTCGAGCACTTTGTCTCTTGAAACCACTCGGCCTGCGCGGAAGTCGGCCATGCCAACCTCGAGCGCTGCACATTCCTCGTCACTGAGGTCATCTTCCACGAGCGGGGCTTGCAGGACTGCTTCCCAGAACGGGTCGCGCTCCTCGGTTAGCACGGCGGCAGCGGATGCAAGGAGGACGGGGGACATGACGAACAGCATAGCGGAGTCGCCGGAGTGCTTCAAGTGCTTTCTTGGAAGTGTCCGATTTTGAGTCTTGCTCGAACAGCTACTTCTAGCTCCTCGAGCAGTGGACGAAACCCACCCGGCGAAACAGTGTCG
>Ga0138256_10008722_pt1 | contig 10647 bp, 8 predicted proteins | sample KNB2016incub_MG_FD_105486 | JGI IMG/M metagenome (GOLD analysis project Ga0138256, IMG submission 105486) | Active sludge microbial communities from wastewater in Klosterneuburg, Austria - KNB2014incub_MG | ecosystem: Engineered > WWTP > Activated sludge > Unclassified | place: Austria... | reverse complement strand
TTATTAATAAAAACTTCATGCTCTAGATTATTCCAAATCCAACAATGCGAAATAGACCAAGCTCGATTGTCAAATGGTGCCTGTAAATTTTCTCTGAAACCATTTCCAGTTGGTGTAAATATATATTCAATTGAAACTTCTGGTCTAATATTTCTCCTTATTTCATTAACCATTTCAATAAAATGGTTTCCAGATTTGAATGTACAATAAATAAATTTTATTGATGGATTGTTGTTAATATGGTTGATAATTTCAACTACATTAACATCTATAAATCCTAAGTTAATTAAATCAAGAATTGAATTGTCTTTGTAATCATTCCAACAATATTGTGTATTATTATCTTGAACAATTACACATTTTTGATTTTGATTTATTACGGTATCAATATTTCCTTTTGTACCTTTAATTAAGTCTGCAAAAACAAACTTTCCTTTAGTACATATTTCAAAAATTTGATTTAATGTAGGTACATTATTATTTATTGTTCTTCTATTAATTGAATTATTTTCATTATGAATAAATAAATTCGACATAATTGTCCACATATACATTCCTCTTCCATAAAAAAAATCAGAAGTATTCCAATTAAAACCGTGATTAAAAGTTCCTAAAAATAAAACCTCAGGATCATACTTATTTGTTTTCAAAATAGCATTTTCTGTCCAAAAACCTTGATTTATCCAATTATTACAATTCAAAAATTTGTGTTGTACAGGCATAATAATATATTTAAAGTTAGCATTATTTATATTTCATCTTCTCTCAGTCTAATTTTTGCAATCCAATCTTTCATTGTGGGACCATTTTTCCAATTGACTTGCAATTCAAATGGTTCTATATATTCCGCTTGATTTGAATATTCATAGTGTAAATTCAAAGAAATTTGAAACACTATTTTATTATTCTCCTCAAAACTATTTAATATGTAAAACCAAGATTCTGTTAATTTAATATAAATTATATCATCATCTTCTTTAATGATTTCATAAAGTTTTTCCAGATCTAAGGCCATTAAAAATTTTCGTTTCAACAATTGGAATGTGAAACAATAAAATGCTACTTCACCACCATTCAATTCCAATGACTTTAGCATTTTTACGCGTTGGTAGGTTTTGTTTTGTTCAGATTTTCGAATTTTTATATTCTTACCTTCATAATTGGTAATCAATTCACCCCAGTCAAATGTTGGATTATTTATTATCATAGATTAGATTTTTTGATTTATATGTTTAAAAGTAGGAATTAATTTATGTGAGAATATTAAATATATAATTTGTTTTTGGATGAAAAAAAACATTATTTAAATATTATTGAAAAAAAGATTCATGTTAAAATTATCATAAAAAAACCTAGACTTTCGACAAGGCTTTGAACAACTATCTTTTACAATACCGGTATAAAATAACACGGCGTAAATCGTTAATAAGGTTGATATTTTGTTGAAATTGCTCTTCTTTTTGCTCTAGGGCAATTAATTTAATCCGAAGTCAGGAGACTTCGGATAGCAGGGTAATTGATATAAAATTGATGTTTATTTTAACTATTTATGGTTGTTTTGCATATCCTTTAATGTTTTTAGTAGAGTCATAATAGTTGAATTCGTATTCAAATACAAATTTATCACCTTCTTTACTTACTTTAATATAACCATCTTTATAGTTAGTTGAAGCGTTGTAATAATAATCTTCATCTTTACCGGGATAATCAGTTCCATTTTTACTCAAAAGAGAAACTCCCGGTAATCTTCCATCTTCATTTATGATTTGATATGTCATTTCTTTTAATTTGTTTAAATCTGGAGAGTTCAGATCTAAATGAATAAATGAATTATTTCCGTTTTTAAAATAGAATTCGTAAATGTCAAATCCTCTATCAGGTTTTTCGTTAACAGGACCAATTATGAATTCTGGTGTTGAATAGAATATATTGTCAACAGTAAAGCCATTGTTATTGAGGTTGTTAGATGTATCATTGTCGTTATCAGATGAACAAGAGTATGTAAAAAAGCTTATTAGTGATAGTATAATAGTAATTTTTTTCATATCGTTAGGGTCAAATTATAAACAAATAGTAAGTATCATCAAATATATACAACTTTTTTAATGCATTTATAAATTAAGTAGTTTAAATCTTATATCCAGTATTTTGGATTTGAGGAACTGACTTAGAATACTTAGGGTAGCAGGGCTTTTTTACATAATGTTATTATAGGGCTTGTTGACTTTTTTTGCGGAGGCACTTATTTTATTAAGCCCTATAATGCCACATTATGTAAAGAAGCTTTGGGAAAAGTTTTTGTTGCCGAGCACTTTCAATTATCGGAGGAATGCTTTTGTGAGCATACAAAAACTTTTAAGCGTTGGCCAGTGGTGGGGGAACGAAGGACTAAAACTTCATTCTACCGCTGAATGAAAAACACTTTTGTAATTAGAAATTAAATTAGCACTTCGACTGAGGTCAATTCAGGCTATGAAGCAAACAGTTGCATTGATGCAAGGAATACTTGGAATAGGAGCAATTTTTACACAGGTGGAAATAATATATTTTGTAACTTATCATACGCTTCTTTGTGTTTTTGAGCAGGCATTTTTTCAAGATTTATCATTTTCCAAAGTACTGAAGGAAGATTAGCAATTGCGGCTACATTTTCCATTTCCAGTAAATTCCAATCAGGTGTTTTGTTTTTAAAAGACAAGAGAAATTTCTTTTCATTGTCTGTCATTTGAGAATTGATTTGTTGAATTAAATTTTCTCTAGCTTCTTCTAATTGTTCCAAAGGCACATCTATTTCAGCCATTTGTTTGAACTCTGTTTCATAAATTTCGCTAATATCTTTACGATTTGGAGCTAATAGTTCTGACATTGGTCGTTGATGGCTTATAAGAAATAGTAAGAATGTTTTTCGTAAATCATCCGTTAGTCCTTCGTTTTCGAGAAGAAATTTTACATCAAATAAATCTCTTGGATGTTGTCTGTCTAAAGCCGCACATAATTTACCCGCATATAAATCAGGAAGTGATGCTACTTGCATTTCTACATATCCAAATTCTCTTTCTACTTCTTCGACCACTTCCATTCTAACTTCTGAAAAAACAGTTCCTCTGATCACCGGAGATAATTCTACTTTGATGCGAATCTCCTCTTGACTTACAATTAATCGTAGTGCATCGCTTTGATCGTGTGTGTTTTGTACTTTAGTGCCCGGTATTTTTTGTTGTATCAATTTGCTTATTCTTGATAAAGCAGTTCTAATATTTATCAATGCTGTTTCTCGATCATCACTAGGAATGTATAGCAAATCGATGTCAACTGAAAGTCGAGGCAATGCTCTGTAAAATAGATTTATTGCCGTACCTCCTTTTAATGCAAAACATTTTTCGGTATCTATCAATGGTAAAACACGCACTAAAAGTTGCACTTGTTTTCGGTATCTATTGTTTGCGTCTATAGCCATTCCGGAACTGTTATTTTATATTTAGGGTCTAATTTTCCGCCTTTGATGAGCATTCTGTTTCCAGCACCTAATGTTATGCTTTCTCTATTTATTTTACCTAACCAAACATAATTTTGACGGTCTGCAAACCAAAAGAAAAGCCGTTTTACTTTTACATTTTGACACCCTTCTAATGTTTTTTGAAGGTTTCTAGGCGACAAAGTTGTTAGGCCTTGCATTAATTGATCTGCGTGTTCAAAAGTTATTTTTTGTGGTACGTCTGCTAATACTTCAAGATACGCTCTTTCAGGAGTTGATATGATTAATTTTCTACCTTCATTATCCCAATCCCTTTCTAACGTAAAAGGATGTAATTGTTTGTTTTCTTCTGAATTTTTAGCAAATAAACTATGGGTTGTATGTCTAACAAATTTCACATTCAAGTGTAAATTTGTCACCCATTCCGGCAGTACATCATTTCCGAATAAATGCACTGTTTTATTTTCAGAAAGTGATACGTAATGTGATAAACCCTGCATTTCAAGTGCTGTTAAACCACCTATAACCAAATCGGTCTTTACTATTGATTGCAATGAGAAAACCACCGATTGCCAAGATATTTTGCTGCTATTTCTAACATAAACCCCTTTGCTTATCGATTCCAGTTGCTTACTTTTAACCAAATTATCTATAGCGTGACGCGTTAAATTATTTTCCATAAGCCATTTATGAGTGGCTATTACACCCTCGGGCATTATTTCATATAACTCTTTTCTTCGTATTACATTTAAAGCCATAATTTAAAAGTTTAGCTTATTGCGGTGTTAATCGCCGTTATACAAAGGTAATATAAATTATTTAATTTACATAAATTGATTTCAACGGCGATAATCGCCGTTATTTACCATTTATTTAAATATTGCTTTTTGAATAAAATTAGCGAAATAAAGCAAACGGCAGCACCTGCTTTAGGAATTCTTGGACTAAAGACTATTTTTTTGCAGTCTGAATCTATAGACCAAAGCATCCTATAAAAAGTTTAAAGATTTTTTTGTTTCCTATTATTCTACTATTTTGGAGGAATGCTTTTGTGGGCATACAAAAACTTTTATGCGGTGGCAAGTGGTGGGGAACGGAGGACTAAAACGTTAAACTTAGCACAGTAGCGTTCTTTTAGTTTTTTTGCTTCGGCAGGCTCAGCATGACATTTTTTAGTTTTTTAATTATTGGGATTAGATGATTTATTTGTTTCAACTGTTTTAAATGTTCATTCGTTTTTTTGTGATGGGGCTGTTTATATGGGTGTTAATATTTTCAGTTTTGCTTCATCGTGTTCTTTGAAGGCGTTGCTTTGGGTTAACTGATTTTCTAAGGTTTCCATATTGTTTGCTGTTAGTGTTGCACTGAATTCTTGTGCTCTTTGTAACATTCTGATATAAACTGCCGGATTATCGTTTCTTGTTAGTCTTCTTAATGCTCCCAAATAATCATCGCGGTAAACGGTTGGAATGATCATTCTTGTTTGGTTTGCTTTTACTAATTCGGCATTCATCATTACTCTTGCTATTCTACCGTTTCCATCTAAGAATGGGTGTATTTCGCTTATCATAAACATGATGTAAGCTGCTTTGGCAAATGGTTCTTGTAATGCTTGATAATAGTCAAATCCTTTCATTAAAGTTCCTCTTACTAAGGTATGGTCGACAAAATGAGTTTCTCCTGCTCGGTTGTTTTTATCTTTGAATTGACCTGGCTTTTTTGAAGTTCTGGCTGCTAAAAGTATTTGATGTCTGTATTGTAGTATGTTTAGTAGTTCCTCCGGATTGGAAGGCGTTGTACTCATTTCCTTTTGATTGCTTACTAACTTGTATGTTCCTAAAATGTCGTGTGAATCTTCGTCCCTATTAGTAATTGGGATTTCAGTTTGAATGATACTTTTGGCTTCTTCAATTTCAAAAATAGTTCCTTCGATATAGTTTGAAAAATAAGCTTCAAAGAAAGCAAAGTTTCTAAAGGCATTGGTTTCTGTATTACTATCTTTTCGGTCTTTATAGGGTTGTTGCTGCAATTCTACAAACAGTTTTTCGAATAATTCTAAACGATGTTTGTCATAGGGATTACCTAAAGCTCTTGCCATTGCTAAAGGAGATGTTAGTATTTTGGAAGGTTTTGTAGTTAGCAAAGCACTTATTAGTTTGTTTAGTTTTTTAAACTCGGATTGCATTCCTACTATTTCTGCTATTTCTCTGGTTTTGTCTCTGAATTGATTGAGACCTTCTTCCCCTTTTACTTGAACGATTTGTTCTAGTTTGTTTTCGATTTCAGGTAGTGTGAGTGTTTTGGACGTTGGTCCTACTTGTCGAGATGTTTGCATGTTTTCCAGAAAAGCTCTTTCTTGTTGTGCCACAAATAATTCACCGGAGAATGGATTATCGCCTTCGATTGCAGGGCTTCCTTCCATAAAACGGATGGTTATTCCAGGAAGTTCAATTTTTTTGGTATAGGTATAGGTAACAAAAATTTGATTAGCCGATGTTGGTTTAAATTCTAAAGCCGAACGATGACTTAACACCGCACCCGGATACAGCTTCCCTAAAATGGAAAAGATGTTTCGTTTAATAATTAGATCCTCTGATTCATTAAAATTTGAAGTATAGATACGTGGTGCAATTTTTTTTATTTGTCCTTCTTTTTCCAATTTACTTAATTGCCTATTCAAAGCATTATCGCTTGTTGCAAAAATGATTTCTTGTAAGTGGATTGGGGTATTATTTTCCATTATAATTACTTTTGAAACTCAAAATTAGTTATAATTTTCTATTAAAGAGTAGTTTTACGCAAAAATTTTCCATTATAAGCATATTGCAAATTGATTTTAATTTCCACTAAAATCAATTTTCATTAATAAATTGAGCTTAATTTTCCATTAAAAAAGAGTTTTTGTCAATTAATTTCCAGTATAAGGAGTGAGAAAATCTAGAATATCAATTATAAATTAAGTAAAGAGTATAGAAACAACTATATTTTTCCTTACTCCATTTCAAATTTAATGCCTATTTTGTATGGTGTGCGATTTCATAAATACCCTTCAGAAAGTTTTAGAATGCTATGAATCAAATATAAAACAGCTTTAGGAATACTTTATTTCTAAAATTATATTCCCATTTTCATCAATGATACATTTTTCGTTATTGAAATTTGTTACTAAAGCAAATCCGTTATAAAACGGTTCTGTGATTAGGTATTTTTCTTCATACAGTGGAATACCCTTTTTATCAATATGGAACCAACCTTTTTCGTCTTTTGCTGTCGCATAGTTTTTATGGTATACGCCTAAGTCGCTAAATTCTTTATCATTAATAAAATTTCCGTTTTTGTTCATGTGTTTGAAATTTCCGTTTTGTTGTTTTACACATGCTAAACCATCCTTAAAATCACCTGCATATAAATAGTTTTCTTCATATATTCTATTACCATCTAAATCTATATGAAAATAATTATTTTCAGCGTCTCTCACCGTACAAACATCTTCTTGAAAATTCCCAGTCCAAGCAAAATTTTCGGGATATATTCTTTTGCCTTTTTCATCAATATGAAACCAGCCCTTTTCGCTTACTACTGCTGCCCTATTGTCATAATATCCAAATGTTCTCGTGTATCTTTCAGGATATAAATCAATTCCTTTACTGTTGAGATGATATGCTCCTGATTCATCCTTTACCGGGGCAATACCCGGAGCATGATATTTTAGCACTTCGATAAAATTTTTATTCCCTATTTTATTTCCTCCGTACAGAAAATGAGTTGCATCTTCCGCTACTTTTATCTCTTTCCAGTTCATGCTTTTTTAAAGATTATTATGGATTGTAGCTTATTTAATTGCATACTCTTTTCATAAGTAAAGCCTACAGCTGTAGACAGGGAAATATATTCCTTCAACGTTCGTTCATAACTTTCGCACATCGTCAACATATTTAACGACAGTAAAGATAAATCAACAGAAATTAAATCTGAACAGTTTTCGATTACGTATAACGTTCCTTTTTCAGGTAAAGCATTATGACAATTTTTTAGTATGCTACTCGCTTTTTCATTGTTCCAATCATGCAAAACTCTTGATAAAATTATGGCCTCAAAATTCATTGGTATTACGGAGAAAAAATTCCCTTCAATTAATTCAATATTAGACACATTACATTTTTCTATTACTTCTTTTAAATCAAAAAGTGCACAATTTATGTCAGGAAATTTTTGCTTAATAATTGAAATTGCAGCCCCATACCCTCCTCCAACATCGATAACAGTATTGTGTTTATTGAAATTAATTTTATGCGGTAAATCTGCATAATCATCCCTTGCATATTCAAACATTGCTTTATGGTACTTGTTTAATTTATCCGGATGTTTATTTAAATAGTCAAAAAAATCATCCCCAGTTCCATGAGCAAAAGAAGACTTGCCTGTTTTTATTGAATAATCCAAATTTTGCCAAGACGTTAAGTGTTCACCAGCCCAATTCATGCAAGCAAATTTTAGACTATTAGGGTGTTTTTCCGTTAATTGAGCGGAAACATCATTCAAAGCATAAACTCCATTCTTTGTATTTAAAAACCCAATTGACACCAATGCCTTAAGAAGTAATTCCAGCGAATTTTTGTCTAACTTTAGTAACTCTGCTAATTGGTTAATATTAAGTTGATTGTTATCTATCGTGTCAAATACATTCAATTTACACGCTGTATTAACAGCCATATATTTCCAGTGTTCCGTAAAAAATGATTTTAAAAAACTAGTTGTTTCCATTTAAAATTTTGTTTTTCAATTGCATGATTTGAGCTTGATTGAGCTTACATGATTCTAAATACTTTTCAATACCGCCTTCCTGAATGATATGATCCAGTATGATGTCTAAATATTCTTTTTTAGTATCCATTTCTGTTGCCAAATAGTCATTGTAAATAGTATCCAACTCTGCACCGGATAACAAGTGAATCATTGCAATTAAAATCCCTGTTCTATCTTTCCCCGCATAACAATGAATTGCGGTTGCCTTATTTTCATTTAAAATTGCTTCAATTGCCAACTTGATTGAATTTTTACATTCCATACCAAAAAACCGATACGCAATTTCAACATTAGAACCCTGATGGTATGTAGTTTGAAATTCAATCGATTGGTTCCAAGGATCAAAAGGTGCATGAATCCATTTGAAATTTTCTAAACTTGTTTTAGTATACCTATTTTCTTCTACTTCTCTATCAGCTCTCAAATCTATTACGGTGCTAATTTTTTTTTCTTCAATAAACTCTTTAAAAAAAGACTCTTCCTGAAATAATGTCATTGTTGCCGTTCGATAAAGTAAACCCTTTTTAATTTTAGGATTATGTTTGCTAATATCTCTAAAATTCCATAAAAAATCACGCGAATACAGTGTTTCACAAAAAATCATGATTTCCTTCTTTTTTTCTTCAGATACTAAATTTTGAATGGATATATAGAAAAAATCAAGTAATCTTCTTTTTTGATTATTTGCTTCGGGTAGAAACATTGTCCCTTTTAATTCGTAGAAATTATTTTGCTCTTCCTTATTGACTATTTCTGTAATGAAGTTCTTGGGCAGAAAATTAAATTTTGTTTTTCCTTTTGACAAATGATGCAGTTGTATAGCTACCTGTAAAGCAATATTATAGAAAAAATAAAATTGATATCCATCACTTCGACGGTGAGCATTAGAACAACTTTCAAATTCATACATGAACTTTTCAATTAGATTGTCTTTTTCTTTTGGACTAATTCCCGTTTTGGCTTTTGTTATTTCTTGAAAATGTGTTACTGCCGAATTTGATTTGTCAAATAAAATACTGTTTTCAATGTATTCCAATGGAATTTCAGACCCTAAATAGTTTCGGTTATGCTCTGAAAGAGATGCACCGAATGCGATTTCTGCTTTGGGTAATTCTTTAAAATAAATTACAATTTTATTCCTTAAATCAACTTTAAGAATTTTGAGCACACTTTCTGCTAATTTTAATTCAATTTCTTTTATCAATCTGTCAATCTCAAATTCAGCAGTAATTACTGTTGCTATATCAATATCTGAATTTACCGAAGGTGTTTTTCTTGCAAACGAGCCATAAAGAAAAGCTGTTTCTATTTGATCATTGTCAAACAACAGCTCTTTTAATTTATTTATGCTTTCTATTTGTTTCATTGTGGTTTTCTCATATTACAGGTTTTGCAAAGTGGTTTAGATTTATAATTGGCTACCAGTTCAGCATAAACTTGGCTTTTCAGTACTTCTTCAATTGAAAACTGTTCAGAAGTTCCAAAATCGCCTAATTCTTTTCTTAACTCATCGGGAGCACAGCAAGGTGAATATTTTCCGGTTGCAGAAATCCAAAGTTCTTTTTCTAAAAAAGGGCATTCGTAGCTTTCGGGAATTTCTTTGTCTTCGTTTTGCTGTAAAGGAATAATGTTTTCCAAAATCACTTTCTCGCCATTTGGCTTGCAAAATTTACTCTGAGAATCATAGGCTTGTTTTACATACTCGTTCCATTTTGTTATGCTTTGAGGTGTTTCTTTCATAGATAAATTTTTGATTTCGTCAAAATGAGCCCAAAGTTGATGTCCTTTTACTCTGTCTACACCCAATTCAGCTGCTAATTTTACAATATCAGCAAGCTCATGCATATTGTTTTGCATAAAGGTTAGTTGGAAAGTTATACGGCAGTAATAGCCTGTTTTGGCAAAGTGTTCATCACGAATCCGAATAAATTCTTTTACGTTTGAAACAGCTTCTTCAAAATTTAATTTCAACATCACTTTTTGAGAAGTTTCGGCAGTGGATCCGTTCCAACTTATTTTTACATCCGTTGTAATGGGTACAATTAGTTTCGCCCATTCAGTAACTGTTTTTTCGGTTGTTCGTGGAAATGTTCCATTTGTGGTCAAATTCATTTTGATGTTGTATTTGTAACACAATTCAACAAAATGGGCAAAGTGATTATAAATCAATGGTTCTCCCATTGTAGAGGGTATCATTTCCGTTACGCCAATTTTTTTTGCTTGTTCAAAAATAGGTTCTAACCATTCTTTTGGCATTCTGCGGTGTTTACCGTTTAATTTCTCTTTGATATAGGTTGAAAAGGGGCTGTGTTCTTCGCACATAGTACAGCTCAAATTACAATCTTCGGGATTTGTGTCAAGTGTTA
>Ga0138256_10008721_pt1 | contig 10648 bp, 8 predicted proteins | sample KNB2016incub_MG_FD_105486 | JGI IMG/M metagenome (GOLD analysis project Ga0138256, IMG submission 105486) | Active sludge microbial communities from wastewater in Klosterneuburg, Austria - KNB2014incub_MG | ecosystem: Engineered > WWTP > Activated sludge > Unclassified | place: Austria... | reverse complement strand
GAATATTTGATGTTGGTAGTTACAAGTATCAGTTATTTATATCTTAATATCAATGAACATTTTTGTCATATTTAATATAAAATCAAATTTATAATGTTATTAATAGATACTGAAGTCAGAGACACTTTGTCTAAAAAGGGAATGGGGCTTTTTTCTATGGAGTTTGTTCCCAAGGGATCCGTCGTTTGGGAGTTTAACAGTTTAATAGATAAGGAAATTTCTTATAAAGAAATTGAGAATCTTCCAAATTCAGTAAAGATATTTTTAAATAAGTATGGGTATGTTGATGAATTCACTGGATTAATTCTTTTCGATGGTATGAATGATAGGTTCATGAACCATTCTAATATCCCTAATATATCTTTTGATAATTCATCAAAGGGGGTTGGGATTGCTGTTGTGGATATTAATATTGGTGATGAAATTACCTGTGATTATAGGTCATTCGACGAGGGGTCAAAAGAAAATCTTGGATTTATTGAAGAATAGTTCTACACAGATACGTTTTATTTTTTAATATATACTATTATGAAACATCTTAAAAAATTTAACGAGATATTGTCCATGGATAATACAAAAAAGTGGGACTTTATTATTGTTAATCACGTTAATGATGCGGTTGGGTTTTTAAAAGATGCTGTTTTAGATAACACAGATATGAAATCATTTAACTTTTTATTTAGGGGAGATTCTCAAATATTAAAGATAAGGTCTAGAATCTCCAATTATCCGAATGAATTTTATCTATCTAACGATGGTATTTCTCGAAAAATGGGTGGGGATCACTACAGATGTTTTATTAAAGATAGAAAGACATCAATGGATCTTAAAGAATTTATAATATCAAATTGTAAGTTGGACATACCTTTAGATAATTTATATACGGATAATCCAAAACACCTCGATTTTTCAATTAAATAAAATGAATTTAATTGAAAATAAAGAATATAGAGTGATAGAATCTAAACATTTAGATTATAAAATAGGTGATTTTATTACCTACAAAAGAGCAATGGATATTAGTGAGGGTTTACACATAGTATTAAAGGACGGTAGTCTTCATATGTTACCTTTAAGTTTGGTTGTAATAAAAATATCTTAACATCCTCTTATATTTTTATATAACTTAAAACATAATTACTATGTATGAAAGTATATATGATATCCGATACCCATTTTGGAGTTTCTCAAAATAATTTAGATAAATTTCTTCCTATGATGGAAGAGACTTTTTATGAATTTGTTATTCCTTTTCTAAAAAAGAACGTGAAAAAAGGGGATATACTTATCCATCTCGGTGATTTGTTTGATAATAGAACAAGTATTCCTATACTTGTTCTGAATAAAGTAGAAAGAATACTAACTGAGATATCTAAAATATTACCAATTCATATCCTTATTGGGAATCATGATCTTTGGAATAAAGGTACAAATGAGGTCAACTCCGTTAGAATATTTGGATATATCAATAATAATATACATGTTCATGAGGCCACATCAATATTAGATGTATGTGATAAAAAACTAGTTTTAATACCGTGGTCAGAAAAAAGAATTGATCTTATTAATGAGATTGATTCCAATCCAGGTGATTATTTATTTTGTCACTCTGATCTTAATGGATGTAGAATGCATCTAAATTCAGTGGCCCATCGCAATCCGGATAAAATAGATGTTGATAATTTCTCTTCTTATAAAAATGTTTTTTCGGGACACATACATATAACTCAACAAAATAAGAACTTTAGATTTATTGGTAGTTTATATCAAATGGATAGGAATGATATTGGAGATCAAAAGGGAATTACAATATTGGATCTTAGTTCTGATGAAGTGGCGTTTGAGCCTAACCTATTCTCTCCTGTATTTAAGAAGGTATCTATTAGAAATGAAGATGATATGTACCAGTTGGATGAGATCTTGGATTCTAAAGATTATATTGATCTGTTGGTATCCAATTCTCTTCTTGTTGGTAATAGAAAGTTGAGAAGAAAATTAGAGTCTATTTTAGAGGTTGGTAATTTTTCATCTGTCGAATATATTGATGATATTTCAGATGAGAATGACAAAGAATCAGGAGTAGATCCTGAAGTAATGGACGAATTTGATATATCTATTCAACTTGACTACGATGAAACAATTCGAAATTATATCGAGAGGAATCATTGGGACTCTGAATCAATTAAGAACGGAGTTCTTTCTGAATTTGAAGAAATTATAAGAATATACAAAGAGAGCTATAATGATTAGAAGATTATTTGGTTATTTGAAATGTAGGATCACTGGGTATTATAATAAATATAGTACAGGAAAGTGTGGAGCACATCTATACTATAGCGGTTGTGGATGTGATGATTGTAATAAACAACAACAAATTGATACTTTTAATTTGTTTAAAAAAATAAATATGAGTGATCAATAACTTAGACGCATTGGGAGCAAATTATCTTTCTCTTAAAGAAGGAGAGAATGTGGTTCTTTTCCTATCATCAGAAATAGTTCCAATTAATCATACAGAATTAATAAGAAAAAATTCTTTGGATTTTATGCTTGGTGAATTAAGTGATTCTGAACATAAGATGAAAGAAGATGAAATAAGATCTAGGATGGATATCGGACTTATAGAATCTGAAATTAAATTGCATAAAGAGTCTATATTCCCTGTTAAGTATAAAACAATGGATGAAATCAAGAAGATTGCTTTTTCTTATTTAGATTCTATTTCTGTTATATCTGATAAAAATAAGAATCCTCCAATATCACCATTAAGTATCTCTGGAATTGACGAAGGTAGGTCTATTAGAATGTTAGAGACAAGATTGAACAGTTCTATTGCATATCTTGGACCAACCTCTCGATTGGGATTTGGTGATTCTATCATAGCTGGGTCACTTGTTTATGAGATTATTAAAAAATCTGATTCGTATGTCAATGGGAATTTCAATAATATTATGGTAACTCACAGTAATATAATATCAGAAGATAAGGTCTTCGTCATTCAGAAGAATGGGAGTTCTCGAAGTGGAATCAATGGTGTTGATACTGGTATAAATTTGATCATTGATAGGGATAAAAACTTATTCTGTGTTTTTTGTGCCGAGGAATACTGGAGAAAAATACTTTATTTCAATGTAATTACTTAGTATTTTTTTGTCTTCACAAGATATTTTTTTATTAATAGCTTCCAAACTTTTTCAGACTTACCACCAATTGTCATTTCACCATCATTACCATTTCTTAGATTTATTGAATGTATTAGGGTTCTAATGTTTAGGTCAAATTTTACTGGGTGGTTCTCAGTGATGAATATTAGATATTCCAAAGCTTCTGATTTTAATTCCAGTTCCAATTCAGGATTTATTTTTTTCATTATTTCCCTCATTCTTTCTACTACCTCTTCTTTTGATAGGTGAACATCGACATGTAGTGACCTAGACAGAATAGCATCGTCAAATTTTTCTTCAGATAAATTTGAGATGAATATTATTTGACCTCTAAATTCAAATTTATTTGGTACCTTTTGACTATGTTGATAGTTAGTTTCTATATCATCATCGGACATTCCAGTTGAATCGAACGTATTTCCCTTGGTTAATTTTGATATTTCCCTTACCTTATATGTATCTAAGGCTCCCTTTAACATGTTGATCGAATCCGGATCCTTGAATACTGAATCACAATCATCAAATATTATTAGACTATTCCTGTTCTTGAACAAAACTTCATATAGTCCAGCGGTTGTTACTGTCCCAGTAGCAAAATAGTAGTTTACATCTGGAGTCAATCCCATAGATTTGAGTGTTTCTTTCACCACTTGGGTTTTTCCAATACCGGACATCCCACTAACTATCAGAGAATTACTTCTTCCCTTTGCTACTTGGATCGTATATAGTTCAATTGCTTTGAATACATCAAAATTAAGGTCATCTGTTTTTATCTTATCGCTTGCTAGATCTCTATTTTCTTTTGGAGCAATACTTGCTTTTGTTCTTTCTATTTGGGTTCTTAACAATTCTTTTCTTTGTGGGGATCTTGCTCTTTTTAATTTATTTTCTAGATCTTTTAATCTTTCGCCTCCATCAAAATATTCTTGTAGGACTAACAATTCTTTATCAACATATTTTTTTGGAGATATGAAAAATTCTACGATTTGTTGAATTGAATTAATAACAGAATTTCCATTTAGGTCCAATGTGTAGTCTGGATTTTTATCAAACTCAAAATCCATCCAAACATCAATTGAATGTATTTCATTTCTTAGACCGTCTTTTATCCAATTTATCCTGATTGATTTGTTGGACTTTACTGAAAGGAACAATTGTCCCGATAGAAATACTTCACCCTTTTGGATATGGTACACTTCATCATATGGATTCAAGTCCACGCCTGTTTTATTTTTAATGTGTAAGACTATTTTCTCTATTGCTGACTCTTTGTCTTTTGGTATAAAGGCTTCGAGAAATTTTTTATATTTTTTGATCATTCTATTATTATTTTTTCTATACTTCTATCAAAGGTGATGTATATTTGATCAACCGACCCTGCCATTATCACCACTTTTTCTACATGGTCTTTTTTTCTAATGAAGTTTAGAGAATCATCTAATTCTTTAAATGAATTGATGGCAATATCTTTGATTGGAATACAAAGACACATAGTCTTAGAATCCCAACGGAAATTTGTCCATGATCTTTCTGGGTCAATAGAACATTCATTTTCTGACAATTCCATTTCAAATGAAATTGAGTCAATATTTAAAAAGAGATCACTATTTCTTATTTGATCAATTTCTGTCTCATTATGGTCAGATATATCAAATAATGCATCTTTTATTATTTCTAGGTCTTCTGTTGTATTAGATGATTCGAATAGTTTCCTAAGATATCTCATTGTCTATATATTAACTTATCAGTAAGAAATATGATTTTAATATATAATCAAATCGGAACCTAGAATGAATCCATTAATTTTTTTTGATAAAGAGGGAAACTCACTTAATTTTAACTACAATTCCGATTTGGAAAGATATGAGGGAGATATTCTTTTTCATGAAAATTCCAGTGATACTTATAAGACACAAGCACTATATCTTGCGGAAAAAGTACCTTCTTTTGAATATGAGAATCAGCCAAATTTAACAATAAGAAAATTTCAACTTTTTAATGAAAGAGGATTTAATTTTTATAATGGTACGGATCCATATCAGATAGATTCCATTGAACCAGTGAATACTGAGTCAGATTACTACTCTAAATGGATATATGGTGATAAGTTTGATTCTATTTTTAAAAGAGGAACATTTGTTAGATTCGACTCTTCTATATTTGAATTCACTATCCCAAGTATTGTCTATTCTGTAGTTGGGTCTAAAAAGGGAGCTATAATGATACTTAGTTTACAAGACAATGATTATTTCTCTACTAGTAATAATTACACCGATCCGACAGAATATATTGGTAAAACCATATCGGGTGTTAACTTAATTGGAATCTATGATTATGTTAGGCCACCATTTATAAATAGGCTTTCTTATTGGAATGAGTATGATTTTTATAATAGATTCTACCAATATCGAAAATTGAATATAATAAATACACAAAAAAATGACAACTATGGATCAACTCTAAAATATGATGAAGTTGGTGTTGTTACCGTTAAGGACCCAAGTATTAATGATGGTGTTCATTATGAATATTCCTTGAGTAATATTTCTTCTGATCTAATAATTGAAGTTTTTACTAAAACGGATCTTCCTTTAGTTTATACTGGTGGGTTGGTTTTTAATTCAGTTGAAAATATACTTGAATTTACTGGAACAGTTCCTATATTACTTAAATCAGGAACGGAATTTCAAGTTCGAAATTCTTCATTGAATTCAAATTTTTTAAATGTGTCTCAAATACAATCATTCTTAGGAAATTCACAATTGACTTATTACGCTACGGCTAGCCAAGTTATTTGGGATAATAGAATATATCAGTGTGTACAATCATATACATGGTCTGGTGATATGGTCCCATCTATAACTCCTAATTACAGTGATTATTGGTCAGATCCTACTTATTTACCCATTGATCAAGTCCTTTCTGCAGAATCTGTAACAGGATATGTTTACTTAACAACAGATCATCTCTATTTTACTCAATCCTATACTCAGTCATCTGATGTTACTTTAGCTTCTGCTGCTGAGAAATTTCAAAAGGAGTTTAAATTTCTTGATATTGATTTATACTACCAATCTGGCACTATTAAAGCAGATTTAGTATATTCCAGTGAATATGCAATAGTCAATTTTTATCCATTGTCGTTAACATACTCTTCTATTGGAACATACTCTCAATTTAAAGAAAGATTAGTTGAGACATATGAGGATCTTAACTTTGAACTTAATTATGAGGACATATCTGAGAATTTCAACTATAATATAGTTTTTAGTGATTTAGATGAGTTTGGATTTGTTCTAACAGTAAATGGTATGAAATACCAAGGTGAGATTGTTTGGGTCTACTCATCTGGTCAGGTTGATATGGAGAGAACCATTGATAGAACGTTAAGGGAGTGGATCAGTAGAAATTTTCTATCTATGATAGCTTTGGGAGTTATTCCAACATTAACAACAATTGGTTATGTATCACCATATTATAATTGTATAAATTTAAGAACAGAGTACCCAAATGTCCCAGTGGATTTTGATCTACTAATTGGTAGTACTGGAGACTTCATTATTGAAAAATATGTCGTTGCTTTTTATGACATGGGGTCTTATATGTCAATTAATATAAATGGAAGAGAGTATGGTCAATCATTTGATACTAATATATCAACAACACTTGCAAATTGGGTAACTGAATATGTAGATCTAATAAATGACTATGGAATTTGGGTACGTAGTTCAGCATCTTCAATTAGTTTTGGTGTTAAGGATAGAGATCAAAGAGTTGATCTAGTTATTAATGTCGGTAAATCTTCTTTGCCAGGAATAGACCTATATAAGATATCAAGGAAGATGTTCGGAAATCACGGTTGTTTAATAACCTCTAATGAGGTTTTGGCTAGTGATGTTTCTCAGGATTTTGAAACGTTAGGATTTTCCACGGGGATGGTGTTTGGTATAAACGAAACATTTCATCCGTTACAAAATATTGAATTCAACTGTTTATTTATGGATTCGGGTATTATGAATATGAGTTATGAGGGACCATTCTGGGGATTGACATCATCTGCATGTAGTACTTCAGCTTTGACGACAGTATCTTTTAATGTGGGGTTCGGTCAAACAGCATGTGTTCCGGCCTTTCTTCCAGACCTATATAGAGGAATGTTTGATAATTTGGCCTATGATCAATCATTTAGTGTTGAATACTATATAACAAATACATATTCGGTCTCAGGATTTAGTAGTTATGTTCAAAATATGGTTGACATTATCTATGTTCAGACTGTTAATTCTATTTATGTCCTTGGGGATACGATTGGGGTGTTTGACTCAAATACTTCAGATTTTATTCAAGATATATCTTTCCCATATTCAAATCCTAGTCGAATAATATTCAATAATATTGATGGTTATCTATACGCTATATCAAGCGATTATTTACTACAGATAGATCCATTTATTAATCAGATAACAAGTACATATTCAATTACAAATCCAGTTGGTATTTCTTTTGATGGTTCTGTTGGAAATGTTTATGTATCATTTGGCACAAGTCTATCTATCTATAATTCTAGTGGGTTTGTTTCTTCAATATCAATAGCATCTTATCAGATGGTATATAATTCGTTTGAAGATTCTATGTATGTTGTTGGAACTGGTCAGGTCCGTAGAGTTGGGTCTGACTTTTCTATAGTTGATACCCACATAGCTTCCGGTGTTGGTGCTGGTAGTTCTATTGTCTATGATCCAGAGAATGAGTCTGTTTATGTTTCTAGTGCAACGGACATATTTAAAATAGATAATGGGGTCATTTCTACTATATCTCCATCTATTTCAGGAATATTTGATATGATTTTTAATAATTTGTCCAGCTCTATTGATATATCAACAACTGGAGGAGATTTAATTTCATTGAATGTTGATACCGATCTAGTTGATTGGACATCATCTCCTGGATATGGATATCTTTCGTTAAATCAATTTGATGGATCCGTATATGTTTCCATTCAAGGATCTAGTCAATCAGCAGTTGTTGATTCTATTGATGGGACTATACTTTCTACTATTGCATTTACATCAGCCACTGATAGATTGACGTATAATGTTGATAGGAACTCCATATGGATGATACAACCATCGTCTGATACTATTGTTGAGATAGTATCAAACCTAAGTGGTAATTTTATTGTTGATAATACTCCAACAGTTGTTGATGATGACTTTTATGGATCTCTTGAAAGTGGATATCAAAAAAGAAACCACATTTGGTTACATACTAGGGAATATATTAGAAGACCTAGGGAAAATTTCACAGGTGATCCTATTGTCCACTTTTATTGGAAATGGTATTCTGATAATGTACCAGCTTTCTTTTTATATGATTTTTCGGGAGATCAATTACCGAGCGGTGGATTGTTTGATTACCAAGGAGAGGTCCCATTGGATTCAGTTAATTTAAATAGAAATGCTAATAGGGATATCAACAGGGTCACCATACCTGAATTTCAACAAACAATTTTTAGTGTTATTAATAATGAGTTAAACTATATCGACGATAGTTTTGATGTTAGTTCAGTACCTAACCCAATCCAAATATTCATAGGGTATAATTCACCAGATGAAGGTCCATTAAGATCGGTCCTTCAACTTTTTAAAAAAGAAGAGATTGACTTTATAATAATACCAACCCCATTAAATACATTTAATTTTATATCAATTGAGACTGTTGATGAGGATGGTGATAGATATGGTCGTATATCATTGGATATAAGCTCTAGTGAATATTTTACAGGCAGAGGATTTAAAATAGGACAACATTTGGCTATCTTTGTTAAAGACATCTCTAATAATAAAAAACAATACATTTCAAATAATAATGGATATTTAGTTAAGATAAGGTCCATCTATTCAAAGTCCATTGAGGTTGATTTCTTCAAAGAAGTTGATTCATTTTCATCTGAATCAAATGTCATAAACGATTTTCCTAAGGTTGGATCAACGACATATCTATCATTTAGGTTCAAGGTTTGGGATCGAGAAATTGGTCGATTTAATGTATATGGCCAAACTGAAATAGAGGATATTAGATATCATATTGAATTAAATAATATAGGTAAATTGATATCATCAGATAGTGTTTACATATTTAAAGAGTATGATATAAAGGAAGAAGGCATAGATTGGGTTTATCTTAATCAAAAGAGAAAAGAAATGTTAATGATGAAAAATCTTATATACCCCTATATAGGTAGTTATAAGTCCATTATTAATGCTATTAATTATTTCGGGTATAATGATCTCGAATTATATGAGTACTATAGGGATGTGAATCCTTCCTCGCCAAATTATAGTAAATTATATAAAGTTGAAATACCTGATATATTTGATAACACAGTTGAGGGTTGGTCAGAAAACGATTTCATTAAACATACATTTCCTAATCCAAATTATGAAGATACGAATTTTTTTAATTTAACTTTTAGAATAACTGACAGGGAAGGTAATAATATTTTAAATTATACTCTGAGAGAAGTTCAGATAAAATTGCAGGGGTTAAAATATTGGCTTCAAAAAAATATTATACCAATATCCCATAAGATACTGGATATAACCGGAAGGGCTGATTTTGTTGGGGTCACTCAAATTAACCATATATCTAAAGATGTTTCGATATTTAATGTGAATCAAGACTTTTCTCCTGTTACCTTCAAACTGAATGAGGCGTATCTAATGCCAGTTAATAATGGATCAACAGTATATAATTGTGTTCTGGACCTTTATAGTGGATCAGAAAATCTACCAGATTCTTATACGATAGATATAAGGGCATATGAAATATACCGAGAGTGGTACCCATTTAAAAATTATCAGATTGGAGATAGGGTTATTTACTATGATAAGGCATATGAATCATCTATTATAAATAACATGACAAACAATCCTAGGAAATTTGAGACGGCTTCCGATTGGATAAGTAGTACGTCATATAGTGTGTCTGATATAGTTAGTTATGATAGAGATATATATGTCTATACAGGACAGGGGGGAGTAACATACTCAACTATTGCTCCAATAGTAGACTCAAGTAATTGGTTAAATGTTACAGAGTGGAAGGAAGTAGATTTGGTTCCAGTTGATACAATATCTGAATGGAGACCAATATCTAATTTAATGCCTTTTAACTTTACCATAGACTCAAATATTTCTCCCTATTTGATCATAAGTGTAAATTCATCGAATGGATATGGTATGAATTATTCTGATAGAAAAAATTATGAAATAAGAGGAATATTAGATATTAGAGAACTTGAGGCTTTTTCAAATTTAACATCTAAGCAATATAGATATAGTTTACCAATTGTAATAACGAACGTGCCGGAGGTGGTAGGGTTCCTCTGTTCCTCTGGCGTAATGGTGGACCTTGCCACTGGACGCTATTCGGGCACCCCGGTGGTGCAGGGGGGAGAGAGAGAGTTGATCGTACACACCACT
>Ga0138256_10008720_pt1 | contig 10648 bp, 9 predicted proteins | sample KNB2016incub_MG_FD_105486 | JGI IMG/M metagenome (GOLD analysis project Ga0138256, IMG submission 105486) | Active sludge microbial communities from wastewater in Klosterneuburg, Austria - KNB2014incub_MG | ecosystem: Engineered > WWTP > Activated sludge > Unclassified | place: Austria... | reverse complement strand
GCAGCTGCAACCCCTGTAAATGAGTTTAACAAAGAAATGACCACAGGCATATCAGCTCCACCGATAGGCAAAACAAAAATAAGCCCATATAGAATCGAAAGTGCCAATACTATATAAAACCACGGAATTCCGCTAAGCGTACCCATAATGATGAGTGCTGCTAGAATTAAAATACCCAAGACCAAACCAACGTTTAAAAACTGTTGGCCCTTTATATTAAAATCGTCTATTTTTCCTTCTAATTTTCCATAGGCCACAACACTCCCTGAAAAGGAAACAGAACCTATTATTAATCCAGCTAATATAATCAACATGTGATTGGCCGTAGGAGCTGAGCCCATATGCACAACATGTTGAAATTCAATAATTGAAATTAATGCAGCGCAAGCACCACCCATTCCATTGAAAAATGAAACCATCTGTGGCATTGCAGTCATCTGCACGCGCTTGGCCATCGTTACCCCTATTATTGCGCCAACAACTAATGCAGCAAAAATCCAGATCAGGTTTCCAAGATTACCGCCTTCAGCTGTCTTATACAGAAATATGGTACCTAAAATGGCAATACCCATTCCAAAGGCAGCGATAAGATTACCGCGTCGAGCAGTATCCGGTTTACTCAACATTTTTAGGCCAACCATGAAGGTTACTGACCCAATGAGATATATTAATTCAAGCAAATGTGCCATCATTTCTTTTTCTTAAACATTTCTAACATTCTGTCCGTCACGACAAATCCTCCGACAACATTGAGCATTCCAAACACTACAGCAAGAAAGCCCATGACCAAGCTAAATGTTCCTTCAGCTTGACCCATTACGATAATCGCTCCAATTATAACTACACCATGAATTGCATTAGCCCCTGACATTAACGGAGTATGCAATACAGATGGAACATGCGATATCAATTCAATTCCTACAAAAATCATCAGAATCACGAGATAGATCATCTGAATATTTGCACTAATAAATTCTAACATCTTGGATTTATTTTAGATTTTTTCCATTATGAACAATTAAAGTACCCTTTGTAATTTCTTCTTCCATATCCCATTTAAATCCGGATTTATCAGAAAGATGAACCAAAAGGTTCATTACATTTTTAGCATACAACTCACTAGCGTTGGTTGCTAATGAAGATGGTAGATTTTCAATTCCAACTATTTTTACACCATGTTTTACCACCACTTTATTCAATTCACTCAATTCACAGTTTCCACCTTGTTCCACTGCCATGTCTATAATTACTGAACCAAATTTCATTTGCTTTACCTGTTCCTCTGTAATCAAAGTAGGTGCTTTTCTACCCATTACCAAGGCAGTTGTAATAACCAGGTCTGCTTGAAACAACGATTTATTGACTGCCTCTTTTTGCTTTGCCAGGTACTCAGGAGTAACTTCTTTGGCATATCCACCTTCGGTTTTAATTCCATCATCCGCAACAGTTATAAACTTGTCTCCAAGTGATTCAGCTTGTTCTTTAGTCTCAGGTCTAACGTCTGTAGCCTCAACTACAGCACCTAATCTCTTGGCCGTAGCAATGGCTTGTAGCCCTGCCACACCTATTCCAAATATTAAAACTTTAGAAGGGGTTATAGTCCCAGCAGATGTCATCATCAGTGGAAATATCCGGGTCATATGCTCAGCACCAAGAATAACTGCCTTATAACCAGCAAGATTGGATTGAGAACTCAATACGTCCATGCTTTGTGCTCTTGAAATCCTGGGAATGGCGTCCATCGAGAATGACGTAACTCCCTGAGCAGCAAGCATACCAACCATTTCAGTATTGGTCAAATGATACATCAAACTCATGGTAATAGTTGATGGCTTGCAAGATTTGATTTCCTCTGGAGTCAATGGGTTAATCTTTACCACCACATCTGCCTGAGCAAAAAGCGTGGTCTTAGAAGGTTCAATTGAAGCCCCAGCTGTTACATAATCCTTATCTTGAAATGAAGATAGGTCACCAGCTCCTGATTCTACTAGAATTTCATAGCCTTTGCCAACTAATTGCTTAACAATCTGAGGAGTAAGAGATACCCTCTTTTCGCCTTCCCTTGTTTCTTTTATTACTGCTAATTTCAATGTATTTTCGATTTGAAGCTGCGAAGATAGAAAAATTGGAGAAATTAGAGACCAATATTTAGTTAAGGGATTTTCTTAGGATAATGACTTTATGGAAAGGGTGGTTTTAAAAGTTGAAGTTGTAAAAAATAGAACCCACCTAAATCCTCCCTTGGAAAGGGAGGACTTTTTATGCAGAGGTCGAATAAAAAGAAATAACCTAAATCCTTTCCAATCTTTTCAAGCTGGACAGGCTTGAAATGGGAGGACTTTTTATTCGGTGGTCGAAAGATAAGAACCCACCTAAATCCTCCCTTAGAAAGGGAGGACTTTTAAGTAGTGGTTTGGTATATAATGTGTTAGGAATATATAATTATAGTACATATGAACTCCCTTCCATTTCCAAGGGAAGGGTTGGGGATGGGTTCTACATTTCAACCTATCATTTTGAATTAGGATAATTTTAAAAGAAAGAACTTTTAAGTAGAGGTCGAGTGAAAATAACCCACCTAAATCCTCTCCCATCTTTTCAAGCTGGACAGGCTTGAAAAAGGAGAACGTTATAAGATTGAACCCACCTAAATCCTCCCTTGGAAAGGGAGGACTTTTTATGCAGAGGTCGAATAAAAAGAAATAACCTAAATGCTCCCTTGGAGATACCACCTAAATCCTCCATCTCTACGAGCTGGACAGGCCTCCATCTCTATGAGCTGGACAAGCCTCATCTTTTCAAGCTGGACAGGCTTGAAACGGGAGGACTTTTTACATAGAGGATTGGGACAACTTGTATGCGTAGTTAAAATTTTAGTAATGATTTAACTCCCTTCCCTTTTCAAGATGAATGAACGATTCCATCTCGAATTCACTCGAGATGAATAAAGTGTGACAACACTTTAAGTGATTGAACGCGTTAGCGTATATTAGGGTTGGGGATGGGTTCTAACCTTTTATTCAACATCTCGTTCTTCAGACGAGATGGATAAAGTGTGACAACACTTTAAGTGATTGAACGCGTTAGCGCATATTAGGGTTGTGGATGGGTTCATTTAAAATTCAATAATAAAAGAATAAAAATTACATCAATTCCTTAAGATGTTTAAATTTCAACTCTAAATAAATTAAACTAATATTGCAAGATCTAAAATCAACTATGTTAAACCTTAATGACTTATGGATAGGTGAACGAATCATGACGATTGAGGGCCATTTAATTGGTACTTTTGAAGGTAGAAAAGACAATGAGCGAATACTTTTTAAATACAACAATCAAGTTTTTACAAAACATATTAGCGAATTTGAACTTGCACCCGAAGAAGAATTTTTTCAACAATTAACATTCAATGAAGATCTAAAAAAGCATTCTAAAGAATTAAACGTACATCATAAAAATGCAAAAATAGATTTACATATTGAAGTTTTAGCGCCTCATCTTAGCAATGCAATTCCTGCACGAATCCTACAATATCAAAAAGAACGCTTTACCCAATTTATAGCGGATTGTATTCGAAATAGGTTACCTAATGCTCTTATTATTCACGGCAAAGGAGAAGGTGTATTGCGTCAAGAGATAAGACACATGATAAGCTTGGAACCAAAAATAAAATTACAAATTAGTGTAAATCATGATGGGGCAACAGAGATATGGTTTAACTCGTAAATTATTTCACTAAAAATAAATGTTCCGCACCAATTGGCCTATCTACAGTAAAGCCTTCGCCAAATGAAACCCCAATAGCTCTGCCCTCTAATCTGGCTTTAGACAAAACAACTTCCAAAAAATCTACCCCTGAAATTGCTGATTCCGGTTCGGTAGATTCCGGATTATAAAATTGCGATTTAAAACATTTAATAACTTCCATTTTTTGGTTAATAAAATCGCTGATATCAACAATCACATCAGGTTTGATATATTGATCCTGTATATAATGATAAACGACTTCTGGGCGATGAGCCTCTTGGTCTTCATTTTGAAATGTGGTTTTTATCATTCGCAAACCTGAAAAGAAACAAGCGTCAGCAGCTATTTTAGATGATTTCCCATGATCCGGATGACGATCGTGAATTGCATTCAGAAGTACAATTCGTGGTCTTGCGGCTCTAATTATTGGAATGATTTGCCTAAGCGTATCTTCATTCCATTGCATAAATGCATCTCCTAAATCAAGTTGATACCTGAATTGAACGCCCATTTTTGTTGCTGCCGATATGGCTTCAGCAGTTCTGATTTCTTTAGTACCACGTGTACCCAATTCTCCTAGAGTCAAATCCAACAATCCAACAGTATATCCCAGTTGAATATGTTTTAGGATCGTCCCTGAACATGAAAGCTCAACGTCATCAGGATGTACCCCAATGGCTAAAATATCTACTTTAGTTACTGCTGTTACCATCTGATTAAAGCTGATCCCCAAGTAAATCCACTACCAAAAGCTGCAAGACAAATTAAGTCACCTTCATTCACTTTGCCTGCTTCCCATGCTTCTGTGAGTGCAATAGGAATTGAGGCTGCTGTTGTATTGCCGTACCGTTGTATATTATTCCAAACTTGATCATCATTTAAGCCCAATTGCCTTTGAACAAACTGACTGATACGAAGATTCGCCTGATGCGGAATTAACATTGAAATATCACTCGTTTTTAAATTAGTTTTTGTCAATGCTTCGTGTATGACTTGTGGAAATTTTGTAACTGCTGTTTTAAAAACCAGCTGACCATTCATATTTGGAAAAATATCCTGATCATCCCACATTTTTTGTGTCAAAAATATTCCGCCATAAGCTTGATCAGGATAACCAAATCGCTCTGTGCCTAAATGATGTCCTCCATGACATCCAGGATTTACAAATGCCAATTCTTCTGCATGTGTTCCATCGGCGTGTAAATGAGTTGTAAGTATCCCCTTTCCTGATTCTTCAGACGGTTGCAAAATTGCAGCTCCAGCTCCGTCCCCAAATATTACGGTGACATTTCGTCCACGAGTCGTAAAATCTAATCCCATAGAATGCATTTCTGCACCAACCAACAAAATATTTTTGTATTGACCCGTTTTAATAAATTGATCTGCGACAGATAAGCCATACAAAAATCCTGAACACTGATTTCTAATATCCAAAGCCGGGGCTTCTTGAGAAGTCATACCCATTTCCCGCTGAAGTAATACACCACAACCTGGAAAAAAATAATCCGGACTCAGTGTGGCAAATATTATAAAATCTATATCCGACTTTTGAATGCCAGCACGTTCAATTGCAATTTCAGCTGCCCTTGCTCCCATGGTAGTCGTAGTCTCAGTATGTGGATTACCATACCGTCGTTCCTGGATACCGGTACGTTCTTGAATCCATGCATCAGTGGTATCCATAACACCCTCCAGATCGGCATTTGTCACGATTCGCTCGGGAACATAATATCCAAGTCCTGCAATTTTTGTATTTAACATTGATTCCGATTAGATTTTAGTAAATGTTTTTACTGTAATTCCAGATTTTTGCTTGATCATCAAAAAATAATTGGATGCAGGAAGTGATTGAACGTTAATCTCAACTGTGCTTGATTGTGATTCTCTTATTTGTGATGATTTTATCTTCTGAAATTGTTGATTATAAATTTCTATTTGATTAACTGGATTATCAATTGCGTTATTTTGGATGGTCAACGTAGATGATACTGGATTCGTAAGTATTTTTATTCCACTTTCCTTATTGTCATTGAATGTATTGGTTACTTCATTAATTTTAATATTATCAATCCATAATTGACTACCCAATTTAGGAGTCAATCCATTAACATAATTTCCGGAATAAATTTCAATCATTAAAGAATCCATTTCTGCTGGTAGTAATCCGACATTTCCAGAAACTGTTTTAAAAGTAGGAGAACCAGCCAATAGATCTAATTTTACAAAAAGTGTTTCACGTGTTTGTGTTTGAGTATTAAATCTAAAACCTCTAAATATAACTAATGCACTATCATTTGCTTCAGGTAAATATTTATAACTAAATGTGTAATTAAATTTATTGGATTTATAAGGAATAGGTGTTGGAACACCACTGCCTGTTTCACCAAAATAAGTAGCTCCAAAAAATCGATTTAAACCCAATTTATTTACATAAACTGGTTGCAATAACAAACTGTAATCTCCTTCAGAAGCATCAGTACTTTTTACAACAGAATTTTTAGTTCGCAATAAAGTAGTTAATAAATTTGCAGTGGCCCATTCTTCAGGTTCTTCAAAACTAATGGATTCCCAATCTTCAAAACTCGAATTTGGAACTTGTTTAGTCGTATTAGTAAATTTTAATTCATCTACTTCGACAAATGACCCCTCAATGGGGTTGTTCGTATTACCTGAGGTCATTAAAAAGACTATGGAATCCGGTGCAAAAAATGGCTTGGTCAATGGCACGGTAAACTTAGTAAAATTTGCCAAGGTCCCTGCGATTGGGATTAAATCAAAACCAAGAGTTATTCCTAATCTTTTATAGGCAAAAACAATTATTGCTGTATCTCCGGGCTTGATATCAAATCTGATATAACCAGTTAGACTATCTGCAATTTCATTGAATGGTATCCCACCTGCAGGAAACTGAGCCAGATCCCCTATATACAAAACACCCGGCACAACAGCAGAATCCAATAAGGCTCTTTTATTTTCTAATCGAATAGCAGATCCAATGGGTCCGGGAATCTTTGTTACATTGGGCGCAAAAGTTACAAAATAGCTCTGAAAATTATAGGTTTCATAACCTTTGGGTTCATCATATAAATAGAATTCCTGCCACCTTTCAAAATTAAAATTCAATTCCTGTGCTTGGTTAACGCCTATATTCAATAAACATAGAAATAATAAAGATGATAAATACTTCATGTATAAATTTACTAGAGTGATTAATAAAGCTCAAAAATACTAAACAATCAGCAATTGCTTAAAATCTTCTTAAGCTTAAGTGTAATCCAAATAAGTAGTATAAAATAGAGATCTTTTGTACCTACAATGAACAATTATAAGCTAGATCAATTCAGAAATTACAAACTTTTCAAAAATTCAACGACTGCATCTCTTTCTGTTTTGGAAAGCGCTTTAAATTGATTCTTACTCTTCTCAGCCTCACCACCATGCCACATAATAGCTTCAAGTAAATTTCTAGCTCTTCCATCATGTAAAAAATGAGTATGTCCTCCAACAATTTGAGTTAAGCCTATACCCCATAGAGGTGGTGTTCGCCACTCTCTCCCAGAAGCTTCAAAATCCGGTCGAAAGTCTGCTAAGCCTTCGCCCATATCATGCAATAACATATCCGTATAAGGAAAAATCATTTGATTGGATAAAAATTGAAATTCATGTGTACCTGTAAAAAATTGGGGATGATGACAGGCGGTACATTTAATTTCGTAAAACAATTTCTTACCTTGTTTCACTTGTTCCATGTTCCAATTTCTTCGACTTGGAACTCCCAATGATTGGGTATAAAATGTAGTTGTTGTTAAAACAGATTCATCAATTTCATAATCATCAAACAAACTATCGAATTGAATTTGACCAAATGAATTCTCAACAGGAAATGCTGGGCTTGTTATTCCCATGTCTCCTGAAAACGCAGCTGCCGTCTGTTGGTAAAGGTTAGGTTGTGATGCTTTCCAACCAAATCTCCCAATTGTTTTTTCTTTTTTTCGAATATCCCAAACATAATTGGCTTTACCCGAAATACCATCTTGATTAACATCCATTTCATCGGATAACTTAAGAATATCAGATTCTTTAATGGCTTCTAATAAGCCCAAACCAATGATTGGACTAGCAATTCTAGGTGATATTTCTATAGATGGATCAATAGGTAAATATGAACTTTCAATCTTATAAATGGGTTTTCGCAAATTAACGGTAGACCCATCAATGAATTGCTGAACCTCCTCTACTTCCTGTATCGTCATTTGGACTTCAGCTTGTTTCCCAAAACTTGCCTTGGTTTGTAATTGTAATCCAAAATGAGGCACCGGTAAATTTCCTCCGAAACCATCCTTTCCAGGTATACTGACTCGGAACAATAATCCCTTTAAGTCATTTCCCAAATTTGGAAATGCGGATCTGCCATTTCCTAGATGACAACTTTCACATGAGTTTTGATTGAATAATGGACCTAATCCGGATTGGATTGTTGAAGGAGCTGTGACATAGATCGCACCAAATGCAGCATCCGCTTTAAAATGCAAGTCCTTTTCGACGGCACTTAAATTCGGAGCTGGTTGCTCAAATATTTTTATAAAAACATTATTAATACTAGTCTCACCACCTAATTGTATGTCTTCATCCGGAACAGGTACTACCGGTTCATTATCCGTACAACCAGACCAAACAAAAGTCAATAATAAAAATACAAATAAATACTTCATTTTAATTTTCAATTATAATCCAGATATTAAAGGTAATACTTCCGCTTCTAAAACTTCCTGAAGACTTCTTACTTTTTGTTGAGCATCAATGACACTTTGAGGTGCATTAAAAATGGCTGATGTGAACGTTCCTTGAATGGATTCGATTCCATGAATTGCATCTTCTAATCGTTGCTTCATTTTAATATCCAATGCACTATTTTTTTCTTTTACAATTGAACTGATTCCTATACCAAAGGCATTTTTATAGGTTCCCAAATAGGCATTCTTAATACTTCTAATATTATCTGAAAAATCAGCTTTGGAATTGGCACTAAATCGGCTTTCTTCCAGCGTTAAGTCTTTTTGACTATAAGGATCATTAATTTTTCCATTTGCTACTTCATCAGCTATAGCTATCATCCCGTTGATTATTTCTTGTAATGCTGATTGTTGTGAAGGATAAATACTTGATGTTCCTGCATTAATCAGATTAGCAACAAAATTTTCGTGAGCTTCATCCCAACTAAAATAGAGTTCTTCTGTAGAACCGAGTAGACTTTGCGCACTTGCTAATAGATAATCAAATTGCCTGGCATTAAATTCATTCAAAGTTTTATTTCCATTGGAACCAAACAATAAATATTCAATCGTATGGAATCCTTTGAGCGTACCATCCAGGCCATCAAGATAAGATTTGGTTAGATCATTGGTACTATTCAAAACTGCATTGAGATCTGTTTCATTAACAGGCCAACTGTCAATAGATGGATCTATCCCTTTTTGATCTACTGGTCCAAATAGAAAACCTTCGGATTGCTCCCAAGGTCTGCGTGCATCCCGCCATGCCTGACGCGCTGCTTCTAAATTAGCAATGTTAGGATTTGTTTCCAATACACTTAAAGTATTCACTAATGCTTTTGATGTGTTGTACAATTCTAAATATGTACTTACAATAACGTCATTTGAAATATTGGTCAAAACAGGTTTGTAATCAGCACTTATATTAGATGTCCCATTATCATCACAACTAACTCCGATAAGCACAACTAAAAATAGGAGAAAAATATTTTTTATTCGTTTCATGATTTATTGATTTTATACATGTGTTAAAATTCAAAGGCAAAGCCAACAACAATTGTTTGTTCATTAGTACCACCATTTATATTGGAAGTTGGTGGGGCTCCAACTTTGCGCAGTGTATATTGTGATTTAAATTGAACTTCAGGAATTAATTTATACACGACACCTATCGTGGCAGATTGCCGTTCCCATCTAGGATTATTAAAAACCAATCCCTGTGTATTAAACATGGTATCATAATAATCATATCGGCCATAAGCAACAAGAGATGATGATTCTTTGATCCATTTATTTTTTTTGTTAAAAATAGTAATACCGAATTCACCAAAAACAGCAAAAGCAGATGAACCAACAGCTGTTCTTTTTACATTTAAATTATTGGATAAATTCCTATTTTGATTGGTCAATGCTTCGGAATTTCCTAAATAACCATGAAGCACCATAGAACTTAAATAAAAAGGCTGCTTATCATAAGAAAAATGAGCTTCATAAATTAGAAGTGGTGTAGAAAGCTTTAAATCAGGTTTTGGTCTATTGTCCGATGTACTTCTACTACCATAAATTGAAAAACCATATAACAAATTCTTATTAACCTGATTATCCAACCTAAGACTAAGGGCAAAGTTTTCAGCGTTTACCATCTCAAAACGTTTTTGATTACCTCGTTTGATCCAATTCGCAGAATTAAATGCACTACCATCCAAACCATTTACCAGACTCACATGATATTTAAGATTATTTCTCTTTCCTAATACTCCAGATACACCGATTCCATTTTCTGTCCAATTCTCTGGTAAAATCTGAGATTCCATTTCTGAATTGATGGCCGTTAAATAATCTGTAGGTTCATCTTTTTTAAACATCAATCCAAATGGAACTTTAATTCTTCCTATGTTCAATTTAAAATTTTCTTTAAGCGAAAATTCAAGATTTAATTGTTCCAACAAGACTTCGCCCCCTTTAGTAATATCAAACTCAAATTCACCGAACTCTTCAAATCGATCGAATTCCAATTCGGCTCCAGTTCCTCCATGTTCAAATTCTATTTCAGCATTCAGCGCTATCTTATTCAACCATTGGTGTCTAAGTTCTATTATAAAACGTTCATTATCAATGGAATTCCTTTT
>Ga0138256_10008719_pt1 | contig 10648 bp, 10 predicted proteins | sample KNB2016incub_MG_FD_105486 | JGI IMG/M metagenome (GOLD analysis project Ga0138256, IMG submission 105486) | Active sludge microbial communities from wastewater in Klosterneuburg, Austria - KNB2014incub_MG | ecosystem: Engineered > WWTP > Activated sludge > Unclassified | place: Austria... | reverse complement strand
GAATTAAAGCTACTGCCTTATGATTTTCCGATTGCCAATACCACTCTCTCCTTGCAGATGAAAATGCATTTGTATGTTGCCAAATTAGCTTTCTATTTTAAAACTTATTTGTGGACTGAATACAAAAACAAGCTTCGATTCCAATGTCATTACTATGCCATTCTTCTTTTGAGACACACTTTTTTAAAAAATAGAATTTTCAAAAACCTTATTATAAACGGAAAGGACTGGGAGAATATAATTGATCACGGATATAATGACAAATCCTAGCTTAACTAATTGTTAATGAATTCATTATATAATTTAATGTAAGCTGCTGAGGTTTCTTCAATGGGGTGTATTTTGGGGATTTTCTTTGTATTGGGATGTTCCAGTGCTTCCTGGACTAATTGTACCAGCTCGTCAATGGTGTTGCCACAAGTTCCTATTTCGGGTGCAATGCCCACCGGAGTACTTATGACCTGGCACTCATTGGCTGCAGCTTCTATCAGGACCATGCCAAACGATTCAAAATGAGAAGTATGCAACAAAATTTTAGATTCTGCCATTTTTTTCAAAACCTGTGATCGTGGTAACTTACCCAATAATATAATCTTGTTTTGCAATTTCAACGCTGCTATAAGATGCTGTAATAATTTTAGCTCAGACCCTTCTCCAATGATTTCAATTTTCAGATCAGGAAACCTTATTAAAAGTCTACCAACTACCTGCAGCCAAACATCCCAGTTTTTGACAGGGATTAGAGATCCGCAACCCAGTATATCAATAGTTCTGAAGTAAGATTTCGGATTGGAATCATCATGTAGTGCCAGGCCCCAGCCGATAATAGGTAAATCAGAGAAACCGGTAGTCCTCTTAAATTGCAGGTGCTGATAATGTGAAACTGCTACTAAAGCCTGAGCCAGGGATCTATTTAGAAGCTTTAAATAAAAATTGGACCTCAACACATCCTGACCCATTAAAGTAGTGATATGAGGCACATGCCATTTCCACTTCAAGTAGTTACCGATAAGCCAGGAAGGTCCTAACCAAAAACTATGAACAATATCAAACTTTCTGATGCGATACCACTGCGCAGCAAATCGTATAATTCTCATCCAATTGATCCATCGGAACCATCGGCGATTCCAACCATATCCGGACTTGATTTGAATACCATGCCACAGGTATTCAGCTCCGTAGAATGGATAAGCTAAAGTGAGAATTTGTAAATCCACTCCCCTATCTTTCAATGCAAGTGCTAGTAATTGAAGCGGAGGAAGACATCCGTCATCCTGCTCATCTGAAGCAAAACCAGGGCTAATCCAAAGAACACGGATTGATTTCAAATCCGGGCGGATTTGCTGATTAAATGATTAACACAACTCCTATCGATTAAAGCGGCAGGATATTGGATGACTCTCCTATCTGGCACGTTCATTCTATTGCAGTTTTATGAATCTTCAAGGTTATCAGTTTTAGTATTTTCTCACGAATTTGATTCGATTTTAAACATTCTAAATATATACTGATCTTCCCCACAACTAGTCTCCTGGTGAACCAAGCCTAGCTCTATACGCCATTGTCTGGCGATTCCTTTTATAGTATCGACAGCGCAAAATTCATTGAGTATCATATATATTGAAGTAGGTGGATTGATATATGGATAGATTTGATTAAAAAGCCTATGAAAATATTCAAACTTTTCGCCACAATAAAATGCCAGCTCCCAATAGTCCTTCGGCTCACGTGGAAAATAAGGAGGATTAATGACAATGTAGTCAAAGATTTGTATCGGTATGTTTTCAAAAAGGTCTGATTGGATGACTTGCAATCGAATATTGTTTTTCAGGCTACTCTCTTCCAAGGCATGGATAGCGTGAGGATTTATATCTGTGGCCATTACATTAGCCCCCATACTGGCCGCATGCAGAGCAATCAATCCACTGCCTGCACCTAACTCGATAAAATGTTTATCCACTAAATCCATTTTCGCTAAAAACTCTAATAGAACCTTGGTACTGATGAGCCATCCCGGGTGGAACACCGTAGGAAGTAACCTAACCCGGATGCCCCGGTAATTATACCATCTTGGCCTGGCCATATACCATTTGTACATTTTCCAGATCAAAGGTTGCCCCATTTTGGCTATTACGCTTTGGACAAGTTTGGTCATACTAAAATCCTTCTATTTCCGGTTGCCGGTATTTAAGCCAAAATTTTTGAAGGATTTTAAGTTCATACGGAAAATAAAAAAAATTGAACTTATAGCGCAAATAGGACAATTTGCACATTACTTTTCGCTGAAGAGCTGAAAGCTTAATATCAGAAGCGGTCGGATAGTGCGCGTTCAACACTGTTTCAAAATTGCGGATCTTGTCTACCATTTTTGCTGTCAGCCAGGGGGTCAGTGGATTTTTTCGAAGATCAAAATAGCGCCATTGAGGCGACAGCCAATCTTCCAGTTTTTGTGGAAAAGAAAAACCGGCTGCGGTGATTCTCTTGAATAATTCTGATCCTTCCGTAGGAACAGGACTATAGATATAAATAATGATTTCCGTTGCCGGATTAATATCCTTGATCTCTTTGATAAACTGAATGTCAGCATCTATTTGGTCCATCACTTTTTTTGGAGTATCTGCAGGCATACCTAATACAAACGAATATTCCGGAATAATATCAAATTGTTTCATACGAGCTGCGAATCGCTTGATTTGTTGAGCCGTTTGCTTTCCACCTTTGTCCATTTGCTTCAAAATAGTATCATTACCACTTTCTGCGCCAAAAAAGATCATGCGACATCCGGCTTCCCGCATCAGAGAAAGTGTTGAATCGGAATATTGATCGATGGTATCGATACGGCCTTCCCCCCACCACTTCATTTCCTGCCTTGTTATCAGCTTGGAAAACTCAGCAACTCTGCTTTCAGAGACAAAAAAATTATTGTCATGAAATTCAATGGCATTAGCCCCGTATTTTTTCTTTATTTGAATCACATCCTCATAAATCCTCCTGGCGCTCTTTCCCCGCCATCTTGCCTCATAAATCGGAACTACGGCACAAAATGAACATTTAAAAGGGCAACCTACACTGGAATGATAAGCCATTGTGCGGGTACCTAAAAAAGTTTTACCTAAATAGTTTTTTATCGGATAGAAGACATCCAGGTGTTCAAAAGGCAGCGGCGGGAGCTTATCCTGGTCCAATAACTGGTCTTTTGGAGTCTGTATAATTAATCCATCGCTGTTGCGATAGATCAGATTTGAGATAAGTTCAAAAGGTTTATTGGCTTCTAATGCATCTAGTAAAGCAGGGAATGCATGATCGCCCGGGCCGTTGATCACAAAGTCAATATAGGGAGCAGAACAAACAACTCTGAATTGATTGGCGGCAAAATATCCTCCCCAAATGTTGATGATTCCAGGACATATTTCCTTTGCCCTTTTAGCGAAAGGAATTGCTTGAGTTAATTGAGGTCCCGGCATGACCGTAGTTCCAAAATATTTAAAATTTCCCGACTTAAGGTATTTTTCAATGACGGCCCAGGGGTCCTGCTCCATATTACCATCAACGAACACATAGTCATAGATTCCGTGAATGGATGCACCGACTTGAAGTATACTATTGGGGATGCGATATTTTGAGTTAGCACTGCGAGGGTTAAAAAGAATGATTTTATTACTTTGTATAACCGCCGGCATAGCTAAAATGCATTGAAAGTCAACAAAGATATATAATAATCACATATAGTCCTTTCATCGATCCTTATGAGATTATTCAATTTTAAATAAGGTCCAGCCATCCGGAAAGTCCTTAATTTTTTTCAATTTATAATTTTTCTTTAGATGCTCCCAGTTAGTCATAGGAGCCAGGCCTTTCCATTGTTTACTCAATTTTGCTTCATTAAACAATATAAAAGCACCTCTATTAAAGTTATCATAGGTACGAACATACAAACTTAAAATAGTATACGGAATCCCTCTGGACTTCAAGGCAATATCTATGTCAAAGGAGTAAAGGGTATCAGGATGCGATACTTTTGCATAGTCTTTGAGATCAAGGGTCATCAGGCGTTCGATTAAATTTCGATGCAAAGTGGGTTTGAGAGCAAGCCAGCACAAAGAAAGTTGTGCTAAAAAAAGAATTGGTAAAAGTCTGACTTGATGTTTAATGAAAAACCAGTGAGTATAGATCCTATTATATCCGTAAAAGCCGATCAATAGCACGATTGGATAAACTATCAAAAGATGCCGATAATTCTGATTTAGATACCCTGCCAAAAAAAATGCATAACACAAGTAACCCAATACCCAGGCAGCCCAGTGCAATCCCACCAGGGCCTTTTCTTTAATACAAATATAGATCAAAATCAATCCAGGAAACAGATATCCGGGATGAGCAATTGGTGAGAAGACAAATAGAAAATTAGGAATCAGGTGTTTAATAGTGCCCTCTCCTGTAATAAAAGTAGTTTTCCAATAATTAGCAAACTCCCAATTGACCACAGATGGATGATGCAAGAATAGAGTAATATCTTCATTAAACAAACTATATAAGTAAACGCAGGATAATGGAATACATAAAATTAAAAGATGCGAAAATTTTCTAGCCGATGCAAACCATTTTAACCCTAAATACAACAGCCATGGTGTCAAAACTATTATGGTTGGGAATCGAACCAAAGTTCCAAAGGAAACAGCGATAAAGACAAACACCATATACTTAAACTTATGCTCGATGATATATTGATATCCAAAAAATATAGATAATGTTACCATAAAACATGCTAGCATATCCGAAGTCGTCACCATACCCTGCCTAAAAAAATAAGGAACAAACATCCCAAATAACACCAGGTAAATAACCAATCCTTTCTGATCTGATGTTGGATATAATTTTTTTAATAATGCATTGATCGTTATAAGTAAAAGTGAAAGACTTAGACAACTGATCAATTGCATGGATAAGGGAACTGAATAAATGAAAAGACCCAGGCATGCTCCTAAAAGTGAATACCCAGGAGGCCAAAAAAAGTGACCCGGGGACTCTCCAAAAGTCAACCACCTCTTTATGGCAATTGCATAGTCCACATATGCATAACCATCCTGCCCTGCCATCCCATCAAAACCATTGATCCGCAACACCACCAGAATAGTCAATGGCAATAGTAAAAAAATCAATGATGCCTTATTTGATTTTATAACCATTTGAGCTCAGGTGGAGTGAAAGATCTTTAATTTTCCAGAGGCCCAACATTTTACCTCTATGCTCTTTTTTAGATAAGCCTGCATTATGCTCCGGTACATATCTCCATGGTGGTGGAAACCGGAAAGGATCTATTTGTAAGTTTAAAGGTCTCCAATCTCCGGTGGTGATATCAAAATTAACCTTATGATAAGCAAAAGATGTCGTCGCGAAATAGGTGCTGCCGGATGCAATAACGTTTTTTAATGCCTGATGAATATGGTCATAAGAAAAATGTACCAGGCAATCCCTGCTCAATACTAAATCAGCTATTGGCATCTGGTCTTTGCATATATCCATCACCACAAATCGCACCGAACCCCCTCCATATTTTATTATATTTTCGGCGATCAGTTCCCTTACGATATCCACTCCGGTATACTGAATATTACGTAGTTCTATTCCTTTCATCCAATTAAAATCGCCACATGGTGCGTCCAGGATAGATTGAATACGAAGCTCCCGGATCAGGCTATTAATCCCAAGCACTACTTCGAATGTATTGTGAACTGCTGACCCAGGACCTGAAACACTTTCAATAGATCTCCAAAGATTTTCCTTGTAAATCTTTGCGAAAACATCGCCAGCATCCATGCCTGCATACCTGGAGTCGGCTTTGGAGTACTTTAATTTTGTATACACATCCAATACGTGAAGCGGAACCAATTCTTTGAGTGTCCTTTTTATATTCATATCAATGTTCCTCTAAATTAAACAAAAAGAGGCTGGCCCCTGTGTGCTTCAGTGGAAATATTTGTGGCTTGGCTAAAGAAAATAAATAGTCTGACATTTCGGAGCCTGGTTGTTGACCCACATATGCCCAGAATTGAGCCCCCTGTTCCTGCTGCAGCTTTTTGATAACGGAAGCCTTCAGTGCCAATTCTTGTATAGACCAGCCTCGACGATCTGCCCGATACAATATCTTCGGGTTTCTGCAATCCATTTTATTATAGGTCACTGCTACCAATGCATGACCCGGTGTATGCTGTTGAATCAATGCTGCAATTTCAATTTCATCTTCTGGCGTTTTAAAATAATTTTTCTCGGCATACCCGACATTCACGATGATCATTATTGCCAATATTAGGAGATTCAGCTTCACATTAAAAGTTTGTACTTGTTTAATCCCAAAGGCCAGGAACACGGCAATAGGAGCAAGAAAAGGTATTTGGTAATAATTGTGCACCAGATTAAGATTGAAAAATATCATGACATACAAGATCAGGCCTAGAAACCAGTAGATCAGAAAAATAAATGCTCTCGTGGCTTTACAGTGTAGTACACTTATCATAAAATAGATCAAACCTCCCGCTCCTACAATTTCAAATATTCCTCTGTTCAAAAGTATCCACCAGGAATACAGTGCTAATCGCTGAGCCAGCGTGCCAAAATACCAGCCTGGGGAAGGTAACATCTTATGATATCCCAGAATGTAACTTAAGTCAGGCGAAGAATTATTGATTAAAAATGCATGTTTTTGCCACAGTACAAATGCTATCAGAGGAATGATATAGAATATACTCCATTTCAAGATCCATGGTATCGCTTTTTGACGGATTGTAAAATATCCCAGGGGCAAAATCCAAATAAAAACATAAGGAATTTTGACCATACAGGCCAATCCCATTACCACGCTGCTCACTAAGATATAAACCCAGCGTCGTTCATCGATACCTTTCAAATAATAATAAGCCATCACATGCGTCAAAAAAATCACAAAAAAATCAATATGAATCGCCCGGGAATAGTATATACTCAAGGGCAGCACCAGATATACCAGTGTGGACAAGTTTGCAAGCAAATGACCAAAAACCAAACGGACAATTTTATGGAAATAGATAACAGCCCCTATAAAAAAACACATAAAAATCAATCGGGCCGCAGGTATGGATTCTCCTGTTATGCAGTAACTTAAGGCCACGATAGCCTCAGGTAATGGGAACTCTAATGCTACGGTATCTGATGATCCCATCCAGCAAACCGCAGGATGAAAAAGATCAATACCATTTCTGTAAAAATCACGGATGTAATGCGCCGTGTCGCATTGCCGCCAATCATGCGGACTGTCGATTTCACTGCCCAGGTGAAAGCATCGAATGGCTATAAGTGCCCCAACTCCAAGATGAAAATAATATTTCCTCATCCATCTGATCAACTGAATCGTCCACTCTTTCATTGGCCGTTGAAGATATGATTTGATTTTACGTTGAAGCTATTTTTTTAAGCATAAAGGCCAGCAGCCTATTCGATGATTCCGTTTCATTCTCCTGATCTGTATGAATGATAAGATCTGGATCTGAAGGTGGCTCGTAAATATCATTGACACCAGTGAGATTGTTTAAAAAATCGGGGTTCGACCTATCCTTCATAGCCCTCCGGTACAATCCTTTTGTATCTCTCGAAATAAGGGTCTCCAGCGTAGAATTGATCCACACGGTATAGATGTTGGAGGCTTGAAGTGAAAGTGCCCTTCTGTCTTCTTCATATGGATTTATGGTCGAAATGATTACGATGATTTGATGCTTTACCAATACCCTACCCAATATACCTAACCTGCGATTATTTTCTTTACGATCTGCCCTGCTAAATCCCAGGTCTTTGCACAAGGAATTTCGATACGCATCTCCATCCAATATTTCAACGGGATAGTTCAACTCAGAGAGCATCCTGCCTACGTGATTGGAAATAGTTGACTTGCCAGACCCGGATAATCCCGTGAGTTGAATCATGATCATGTTAAAGTATTTGGTAAAATTACGCGGGGGAAAAATCATTTAAAAGATTAGAAGTCATCAGCGGGTGATCTTAATCCATGGAAAAAAATTAGCTGACCTATACATATATTTTTGAATTTTTGACCAGGGGTTTGCCGGATCGTACAACACCTCGATCTTATAACCAGACAGGCTGCCCCAGGTATGGTGATGATAATAGGGAGCCATTTGTGGTATTCCCAGATTCAGATAATATGATTCGCTTCGTTGTCTTGCTTGTTCTGCAGCTTGCGACGAATTGTAGAATGGGCTGTCCAAAATATGTATTTGACCATGAACCGTCAATAATAACCTGCATCTTTCGATCAACCGGGGCAAAGATTGAAAATATTGGATTGACGCATTTAGAATAATCATATCGAAAAAACGATGTGGCAAGGCCTGGCTAAATATATCTCCATACGCAAATCTGCAATGGGTGGTCGAAAACATTCTTGCAGCTTGATAAAGTTCGTGCGAATTAATGTCAAGCCCGAGGTATTGTCCCGGGACATTTTTAGCAAGTTGATTTGTAAACCAACCATTGCCACAACCAAGATCTAACACTTTTGATCCGGGGTACTGCTTGAAGTAACGTACAAACCGCTTACAAGAGTTTTCTCTCCACTTCCATTCATCTTTCAGCGAAGCGTCCTTCTGCATTCCCGGCAAATGAATCACGACATCATCATTATTTATTCTACCCTCTATTTGTCGCGCCTTCAAATATACACGCTCGAATGTATCATCTGGCTCCTTTAAAAAATATACTCCTCCCTTAACCGGGTATTGCTTGAGAAACTGCATACTTAGGAGATTTTAAGCATCTTAGATTTGGTTAAATACATGCCCAATCTCGCTCCTAAAATCTTAAATCGAGGCTTCCATCCATTCATACCGTAATCATCGTCGGACAAATACAATTTGTGCAGCTTTACACTATTGACTACCCATCTTACTGCATAATTATAATATGATCTTTGGTAGGTCCGTTTAAAATCTATGTCACGATCTGTGCTGCCGGCCCAAAAATTTTTTTTGATCTGGCTTGATTCTGTCTCAATATACAATGGGGTTCCTTTGATCGGGTAAGCTACTGTAATCGTAAAATAATCAGGATTGGCGCTCTTCAAATAATTAAGCGTAAGCTTGATATCCGACTCTGTTTCACCGGGATAGCCTAACATGATGAACGTACCGGTTTCAATACCCATTTTTTTGGCTTGCATTATCATTTCTTGTACATGGGATATATCCACTCTTCTATCCATTGCATCAAGTATTTTTTGGGACCCGCTTTCAGCTCCGATCCAAACTCTAAAACAACCCGCATCCTTTAATACATTGATCACATCCAAGGTTAATCGATCTGCTCTGGTGATACATTCAAATGGGATATGGATATTCCTGGCTCTAAGTTCAAGCTGAAAATCATTCAGCCACTTATGACTGACTGTAAAAACATCATCTACAAACCATAATTGATCCGGATTGTAATGCTTTTGAATAAATTCCATCTCACCGGCCACGGTTGCAGGTGATCTGCGTCGATAACTTTGTCCATAGACGGCCGTACTACACCACTTGCACGTATAAGGACAACCGCGCTGTGTGCTGATGGAAATGGCACTTTTGCCATGATGTTTTTTCCAGGTATCCAGGTAGAGGGACATATCTATCTTGCTCCTATTAGGCGATGGCAGTAGATCAAGGTCAGGCATTTTTTGGCGTGCCCTGGTTTTTGTGACTCCTTCTTTTTCATCCACAAAAGCGATACCATCGATATGATGAAATTGAGCTTTAGATTTTCCCTCATAAGATATTGCAATCTCCAGCATAGTTTCTTCACCTTCTCCTATAACCAGGACATCTGCTCCTAAACTTAAGTAATTTTCGATATTATAGGTCACATCAGGTCCGCCCAGGACGATTAGGGTTTGGTCAAATATATTTTCTGATCGGATGAAAGAGATGAGGTCTGCCAACATAATTTTGCTCATAAGGTTGGCATAAATTGCTATGATATCAGGATGTACTTTTAATAAATATTGGCGCTGGCTGTTAGGATCTGAAAATGTAGCGTCATATACTTCATTATCCATCCCAAATTTATCCAGCCAGGCACTGATATACAGCAAGCCTAATGGAGGATAAGGTTTCATAATCGCCTTTTCCTTTGGATCCAGGCTTAAAAAATAAGCATGCGTCAATACAATTTTCATTCTTTCAAATTTCAGCTTCTATGGTTTTATTAAAACATCGATTTATATTATCGAGAATGAAAAAATAACATGAGTTCACTTGTGTTTCACTTTCGCCATCAGCAGGTAGGCATCAATGTATTGTTTCCCGGGGGCCATCAACGACTGCCTGGAGACTTTGGTTAATCGATTAAACTTTTTCGTTTGCCTACTGAATCCTGTCATTATTTTACCGATGTAGCTGTAAGTTAAAGATAATATATCCCGGAGTCCATAGCCCTGATATTTAAAGGTTGGCATCACATTCTGGACCGACTGAATGTCAAATCCTTCGGTAGATAAAAATTCTTTCCAATGCTGAATGGTAATCAGTTCTTCATGAGCCAAAACGATTCCAAAATCTGCTTTGACCTGATTATTGATGTCTCTAATCTTTTCCCTGGGTATATCGCTCAACCAGATAGATTCATT
>Ga0138256_10008718_pt1 | contig 10648 bp, 5 predicted proteins | sample KNB2016incub_MG_FD_105486 | JGI IMG/M metagenome (GOLD analysis project Ga0138256, IMG submission 105486) | Active sludge microbial communities from wastewater in Klosterneuburg, Austria - KNB2014incub_MG | ecosystem: Engineered > WWTP > Activated sludge > Unclassified | place: Austria... | reverse complement strand
CGCTCAGAATGAGCTTCGGCCTGCAATGCCAGCCTTCGCTCAGAATGAGCTTCGGCCTGCAATGCCAGCCTTCGCTCAGAATGAGCTTCGGCCTGCAATGCCAGCCTTCGCTCAGAATGAGCTATGGTGGACAAATCAAGCTTTCGATGAGAATAAAAAATTGATTAAAGATGGATAATATAATAAAAGGGCGAATAGGTAAAACGGTGAAGAGGTTAGAAATTAGCAATATACTTTTTGCCTTCCTCCTTCCTCCTTCGCCCTTCCCCTTTAACCTTTTAACCTCTTGACCATTTAACCCTTCCCCTTTAACCATTGACCCTCTGATTTATGATCCGATACTATTTCAAAATCGCATGGCGAAACGTTTTTAAAAACAAAACATTTTCCTTTATCAACATCTTCGGACTGGCAACAGGTCTCACTGCTTGTGTAATGATTTTAATGTATGTCATGGACGAAAGCAGTTATGACAAGCACCACCTGGAAGGCGACTCTATTTATCGCATTGCTTCTGAAACAAAGTCGGAATTTTGGGTAGGTACCCCGGCTCCTTTGGCAGACGGACTGAAACGTGAGTTGCCTGAAGTAGACCAGGTGGTGCGTTTGCTAAGATTTCCAGGAGTTGATAAAATGGTTTTTAAAAATGAAGAAACTCAGGTATCATTTTTTGAACGCAACTGTTTTTATGTCGATTCTACTTTTTTTAAAGTATTCACGTATGAACTTAAATATGGAGATATCCATACTGCATTAAATCAGCCCAATTCTATAATTCTGTCAGAACCGGTGGCTGAAAAATTGTATGGACATATCGATCCCATAGGTAAAACTTTAAAAGTAGGGCTATCCTTTGGTGATTTCGATTATGTAGTAAAAGGGGTATTAAAAAATTCAAAAACCAAATCTCATATACCCGCCAATGTCCTGTTGTCAATGAACAACGGGGATGTAGGCGGTTGGGTAAAAAATCAAACCAACTGGGCTAGCAACAGTATATTCCATACGTATCTTAAAGTCAGCCCTGAAACGGATCGCCACCTATTTGAAGCCAAACTGCAACCTTTTTTTGAAAAAAACGGGGGAGCAGATTTTAAGAAAGCGGCATTCTCCAAAACCATATTCCTGCAGCCACTTCGGGATATCTACCTGCATTCCAATTTTGGATTTGAAATTTCCCCTAATGGAAATATAAATTATTTATACGTTTTCGCTTCCATAGCCATCTTTCTCCTGCTCATCGCCTGTATTAATTATATGAACCTAAGTACAGCCCGCAGTGAAAAACGGGCCAATGAAGTCGGCATACGCAAAGTGGCAGGTGCTGTCAAAGCTGACCTCGTGGGACAGTTTTTATCGGAATCGGTCATTACCAGTATACTGGCTTTAGGCCTCACCGGCATGCTGATCCAGCTTCTGTTGCCTTATTTTAATCAGTTGACCAATAAAGAAATGACCTTGCTGGATGACCTTCGTATCCTTTGGCTGGTCCCGGGATTGACCTTGGTAACAGGCCTGATGGCGGGTCTATATCCTTCGCTGTATTTCTCATCGTTTAAACCATTAACCATTTTAAAAGGTAAGATAAACCACAACTTTTCCGTTGTCACCGTACGCAAATCCCTGATCGTTTTTCAATTTGTCGTTTCGACGGTATTGATCCTGTCCGTGGTTTCCATAAACCGGCAGATGAATTACCTGAGCAGTTATAATCTCGGTTTTAATAAGTCCCAGAAAATGATCTTACCAATTCAAACTATAGAAGCTCAAAGAAATTATTCTGCTTTAAAAAATGAATTGTCCGGACATCCCGGGGTGAAACAATCCGGCAAGGGCACTACCTATCCGGGCAAAGACTATCTCCATTCCATGTTGTTCTACGCAGAAGGTAAAACGCAAAAGGAACATGTGGACATCAAAGCAGTGAATACGGAAGAGGGCTATTTTGAATCCCTGGGTTTTGAAATGATGCATGGAAGAAATTTTAGTAAAAATGTGGCTGCTGACAGCCAGTCCATTGTCCTCAATGAAACTGCAGTCCGGCAATTGGGATATCCGATCGATCAGGCTATAGGGAAAAAAATATATTATGAATTTCTGGGAGATAAATACTCCATGGACATCATTGGGGTCATGAAAGATTACCATTATAACAGTTTAAAAGAAACCATAAAACCGCTTGCCTTTTCGATCTCTCCCTTATTTAGCTCACCCAACAGTTATATGATTTTGAATATCAATCCGGTGGATTATTCCGACTTCATTGGCCAGGTCAATGCTGTCTGGACAAAGGTCAACCCCAACTCCCCGTATGAATATTCTTTTTTAGACCAGGATTTTCAAAAATATTATGAAAAAGAATCCCGCTCTATGGAAATCGTTAAGGTGTTTACCATTATAGGCATATTGATTGCCTGCCTGGGATTGTTTGGGCTGACTGCTTTTTCCACTGAACGTAGAGTAAAAGAAATCGGGGTACGAAAAGTGCTGGGTGCCGGTGTTTTTAGTATCGTGGGATTATTGTCCAGGGAGATTATAGGATTAGTAGGCTTAGCCGTATTAATTTCATTCCCTGCCGGATACTTTATTGTTCATAAATGGTTGCAGAGCTTTGCTTACCAGCAGCCTGTCGAATGGTGGATATTTATTCTGGTTGGCATAACCGCTTTATTGGTGGCCTTGCTGACTATAAGTTTTCAAACTATTCGTGCGGCTAATGTTAACCCTGTATCCAGCCTTCGCTCCGAATGAAAACTTGCTTTAAAAATTTAATTGCTTCGGCTGGCAAGTCAGCCTTCGCATTGATTGAGCTTCGGCGGACAATGCCAGCCTTCGCTCCGAATGAGCTTCGGCGGACCAAGAAATCATTGAGAAATGAATAATAGTGGGGTTAAGAGGTTAAGCGGTGAAAAGGTTAAGGTATTAGCCTATTTTCCTTTACCCTTTCGCCGTTTACGCTCTTACACACTTCACCGTTTCACCGTTTACCCTCTTCACCCCTTCACCTTTTTAACCCTTCACCTTTAACCTTCTAACAATTAATTCATGATATCTAATTATTTCAAACTCGCTTACCGGAATATTTTTAAACAGAAGCTCCTTTCCTTAATTAATATCCTGGGTCTTTCTCTTGGGTTGGCCTGTTTTTGTTTATTTCTTTTGTATGCGGTCAATGAACTCACCTATGACCGGTTTCATGCTAATAGTGAAGATATATTCAGGGTGTACCGTTGGGCACATCCTAATCCGGGGGAAGCAGGTGAGGGGGATGTTTATCTTCCAATGCCTCTGGGTCCGGCTATTAAACAAGACATCCCTGATGTTGAGAAGTATGTCAGAATGGTGGATTTTGGGGATAAAAATTTTGTCCGGTCAGAAGAACAAGTGTTTGAAATTCCAGTGGTCTTTGCGGATCCCGATTTTTTTAATGTCTTTTCTTTTAAATTGTCTTCTGGCTTACCCCTTAAAGAATTAAACGAAATTGTGTTATCAAAACCAACTGCAGATAAATTGTTTGGACGCATTAACCCCGTAGGTAAATCACTAGAGATAAAATTCCAGGAGCAGTTCGAAACCTTTACCATTACCGGGGTAGCTGACCCTATTCCTTCCAATTCATCCATTAATTTTGAGATCCTGGGCAACTTTGAATATTTTGCCAATACTGAAAACGGATCGAGATCAGTAAACAACTGGAACCGATCTTCATACTTCACTTTTGTTCAATTATCACCGGAAAGTACCCTTAATCTGGAAACTAAAAGACTCCAGGAATTTTATACTAAATATCACCCAAAAGAAGAACAACTTCTGAGAGACCGGGGACGGTGGAAGGGCGAAGGATCCCCCACTACCTATGGACTACAACCATTAAGAGCAATGCATACGGACACCCGGATCTGGGGGGGAAGTTCGGTCACAGATCCCAAAAAGATCTGGATATTACTTGGCATCGCAGGGGCGATCCTGCTCATTGCATGCATCAATTTTACCACGCTGGCCATTGGCAGGTCAGCAGGTCGGGCCAGGGAAGTAGGCATTCGTAAAGTCATGGGAAGTAAAAAAACTTCTTTGATGCTTCAATTCATCGTAGAAGCGGTTGTACTCAGTTTTTTCTCTGCCGGACTGGGACTGATACTGGGTAAGCTTTTGTTGCCATCCTTTAATCAACTGGCTGGTAAAGACCTCTCTTTTTCGTTTACACAATTTCCTGAACTCGTGTGGATGATCTTTGGATTGACTTTGCTGGTAGGATTATTGGCAGGCAGTTATCCTACATTAGTATTGTCCGGCTTTAATCCCATTGAAGTGTTGCGGCAAAAAATTAAAGTAGGAGGCTCCAATTTTTTTACGCAGTCGCTGGTCACGTTGCAATTTTCATTATCTATAGGTTTGATTGCTGCTACCCTTATCATCCTTCAGCAAATAAAACACATGTCTTCAATACATCCTGGTTTTAATAAAGAAAATATAGTGGTAGTCAATGCAGAAGATATTGATACCAAAAAGCTTTATCCTATTTTTAAACAATCAGCGAAACTAAATCCCGCTATCCTGGGCACAGCCAGTGCTGAATTGAGCCTCGGGGCCTCAGCTGGATGGAGTCGATCAGGTTTTGAATATCAAGGACAGCATAAAGAAGTATACGAATATTTTATTGACCCGGATTATATCCCCCTGATGAATGTGCCCATATTGGCAGGAAGAAATTTTGACCCTGTTATAGCTTCGGATACCCAAAATGCCGTAATCATCAATGAAGCCATGATGCAAAATTTTGGATGGACCCTGGATAATGCAGTCGGCCAGGTTTTAAAAGGATATTATGAAGCAGCCGGAGCAATACAACCGGTAGTCGTAGGAGTAATTAAAAATTTTAATTTCAGATCCATGAAGGAGGAAATTAAACCCCAATTGTTTCATCAGTTTAATGATTATGCTCCGTTCAAATTTCTGGTCAGACTACAACCAGGCAATCCGGGCCAGGCTTTATCCAGTTTAAAAACTATCTGGGAATCCATCGCTTCGCCACTGCCTTTTCGTTACAGTTTTCTCGATGAAGACCTCGACAAATTTTATCAGGCGGAAGTCAGGTGGGGAAGGATCGTGGGATGGGCCGGAGGGATTTCTATATTCCTGGCTTGCCTTGGATTATTTGGTTTGACTACGCTAGCTACGATTAACAGGATTAAAGAAATCGGAATCAGGAAAATCCTGGGTGCCTCCATCCCTGATATTGTAAGCCTGTTGTCCAAAGGATTTGTACGCCTGATCTTAGTTTCTTTTGTGATTGCTTCCCCACTGGCAGCTTATCTCATGCATCTCTGGCTGCAAAATTTTGCTTACCGCATCGGGTTAAATGTCTGGATTTTTATAGCGGCGGGTCTCAGTACTCTGGTGATTGCTTTGCTGACCATTTTTGTTCAATCCATCCGCACTGCTTCCTCCAATCCTGTATCCAGCCTTCGCTCAGAATAAAAAATTATTGTTTAATAGCTACGGCGAATAAAAACAGTCTACACACAGAATAAGGTCATTTTCAAAACTATTGAAACCAATCTATTTAACTAAAGATCCATGTTCAACCTGTATTTTACCCTCGCGTACCGATCACTGCTGAAACAAAAAGGTTATTCGGCTATGAATATCTTTGGGCTTGCCCTGGGGATCGCCAGTTGCCTCCTGATCACCCTCTATGTTTCTCATGAAAAGAGTTATGACCGGTGGATAAACAACTATGAAAATATTCACCGGGTAGCTATTGATATCACCGCGCAAAACGGCGACCACCTCTTATTTGCCCCCATCACTCCCATGGCGGCTGTTACATTAAGCGAATTGTCCCAGACTGAAGTGGTGACCAGGATTTTTAAGCCTTTTGAAGCTTTCGGGTTGATATCAGACGGCAAGGATAAAAAGATTTATGAGACCGGATTTTCCTGGGCGGATGAAAATATTTTTAAGGTATTTGACTACCCTTTTATCGCCGGCAATCCATCTACCGCACTGCTAGCGCCTAATACTATGGTGATTACCCGATCGATAGCAAAAAAATATTTTAACCCCGAGCAGGATTGGAGCCAGGTATTGAATGAATCCCTGATGCTAAATAACAAAGTTTATCAAATCACCGGAGTCCTTGAAGACATACCGGTGAACTCCTCCTACCGGCCTGATTTTATTGCATCGATGCGTGAATTTGACGGGAGAAGGATGATGACCAACTGGCACAGTACGATGTTTCAGACTTTTGTTAGATTTAAAGAGGGCACAGATCTGGCTCAGACAGACCGGCAAATCAGCAGGATGGCGGATAAATTTGTTGGTGAGGAAATTAAAAACAATCAACAAGAATACCGTTTTTTCCTGCAACCCCTGGCTTCTATTCACCTGCATTCCGATCTGAGGTATGAATTGTCAAAGAATAACTCAGCGACCTACCTTAATATTTTTTTATTTGCTGCAGTATTTATATTACTTATAGCCTGTTTCAACTTTGTCAACCTGACTACCGCAATGGCCAGGCAGCGCTCGAAGGAAGTCGGGGTCCGGAAAGTTATCGGCGCCCAAAGGAAACAATTGATCCTTCAGTATTTCGCGGAATCATTTTTAATTTGCCTGATTTCCTCGGTTTTTGCTTTCCTATTTGTTCAGTTTAGTTTGCCCTGGTTCAATACAGTGGCATTTAAGCAGCTTACGATAACAGATTTGTATGCTCCCGTTTTTTTATTTTCTGCTTTGGGCATAGTCTTATTGACAGCCGTGATATCCGGAATTTATCCGGCAGTTGTTTTATCCGGCTATTCACCGATCATGGCCCTGACTAACCGGTTCCTCGGTGGTAATAGTTCAGGTACCTGGTTAAGAAGCGGGTTGGTCGTTTTGCAGTTTACAATTTCAATGGTGATCATCATTTCCACTTTGGTGATATCCAGCCAACTCCGATATTTACAGACCCAGGATACGGGGTTTGACAAAGAACAACTGTTGATCATCAACGCACCTGGAGGTGGAGTGTTGCGCGAAAAATTTAAGGTGCTGAGGGAAGAATTTGAAAAACACCACCAGGTTCAGGAGGTGAGTGTTACAGGGTCAGTGCCTGGCAGACCCTTGGGCAATAACCTGGTGACATTAAAATCCGATAAATCAAAATCCACCGATATGCAATTGATGCAAATCGATGAAAATTTTCTGTCGACATATAAAATCCCTATTCTCGCCGGCAGGAATATTTCAGAACGATTGACGGAGGACACGACAGGGGATGAACAGGGAGTATTGATCAATGAAGCCGCCCTGGCGCAGTTTGGATGGAACCAACCCGAAGAGGCTATCGGTCAGGTCTTTGGCGGAGGTTGGGGGAAAGTAATCGGGGTGATCAAAAATTTTAATTTTAATTCACTCCAATCGAAAATAGTCCCCCTGGAATTATATTATGATGCCAGGTCTTTTGAATACCTGACTTTAAAACTAAAGACGGAAGATCTCCCGAATACCCTTGCCAGCCTGGAAAGCACCTGGAAGGGAATAGTCGACAGCCATCCATTTGAATATTTTTTCCTGGACGAAGACTACAATAAACAATATGTGTTCGAACAAAGGATGAAAAGTTTGTTTTCCGGTTTTTCCCTGACAGCTATTTTGATCGCCTGCCTGGGTTTGTTTGGATTATCCACTTACACCATTTTCCAGCGTACCAAAGAAATCGGGATGCGAAAAGTTTTAGGGGCTTCCGTTACAGATATCACGGGGCTGCTTTCCAGGGATTTTTTGAAATGGGTACTCAGTGCTGTACTCCTTTCAATACCTCTGGGATGGTGGGCCATGACCAATTGGTTGAATCGTTTTGCATACCGCATTGAATTGACAGCCGGGGTTTTTGTACTAGCCGGGATTTTAGCGTTATTCTTGTCCTTTATCACTATTTTTTTTCAGGCTTTCCGCGCTTCTGTTGCTAATCCTATTACCAGCCTTCGCTCCGAATGAAGTACGACGAGGTAAAGCAAGTCTTCACTCAGGATGAGCTACGGCGAGCAAAGCCAGCCTTCGCTCCGAATGAGCTACGGCGAGCAAAGCCAGCCTTCGCTCCGAATGAGTTACGGCGAGCAATGCCAGCCTTCGCTCCGAATGAGTTACGGCGAGCAAAGCCAGCCTTCGCTCCGAATGAGCTACGGCGGGTAAAGAAATCACTCAAAACCGAATAAATAATAAAATATGATCCGCAATTATTTTCTGATAGCCTCGCGTTATTTGTTGAGAAACAAAGGCTATACTGCCATCAACCTGGCGGGACTCGCAATCGGTATTTCATGTTGTATTCTGATCATGCTCTTTGTCCGGAGCGAATTCAGTTATGACCGGTTCCATGCCAAATCAGACCGTCTTTACCGGGCATGGTTACAGGAAGTATATGAAGGTCAGACCTTCACGAATACACAGACCCCAATCCCGCTAGGGCCGGCATTGAACGCCAATATTCCTGAAATCATCAATTATTGCCGTGTGAATTCATTTAATACGCTGGTTCAGTATCAGGGCAATAAGTTTAATGAACCGGTAACCATGGTAGATACTAGTTTTTTCCGTTTGTTTGATTTTAAATTGACGGAAGGAAATCTATATTCCGTTTTTCCAAATGCCAATTCTTTGGTGATCTCGGAAAGGATGGCCAATAAATATTTTGGTAAAACAGCCGCCATTGGTAAATCCCTGGAATTGCAACTGAGTGCAGAAAAAGTTTTATTTACGGTCACCGCGGTAGCCGGTAAAGTGGTCCAGGAGTCCAGCATACAATTTGATTTTCTGATTCCCCATTCCAATGATCACTATTTGTACAGTGAGGCAGCCCGCACCCGTGGCTGGACCAGCGTATTTGAAGAAACCTATGTGTTGCTGGAAGAAGGAAAAACAGGGAAGGATGCTGAATCAAAAATTCCATCCTGGGTAAAACAAATAGCCGGGGATGAGTATGTAGCCGGGCAATACAATGTCTATCTCCAGCCAATCACAGACATTCATTTAAATAAAGAACTGCCGGCGGGCAACCAACCCATCAGTGATCCGGTTTACGCCTATATCCTGGGGGTGATTGGTATATTAATCCTCCTTATTGCTTGCATCAATTTTGTTACCTTATCTATCGGTAGATCCTCCTCCCGGTCCCTGGAAGTAGGTGTTCGCAAGGTACTTGGCGCTGTCCGGTCGCAGTTGATCAGCCAATTTTGGGGTGAAGCATTGTTGATGACCTTTGTTTCCATGGTCCTGGCTATAGGAATGGCTTATTTCTTACTTCAACCCTTTAATCAATTGGCTAACCGGGAGCTTGCTCTGAGCTGGGACGCATTTACAGTGTCCTTCTTATTGCTATTAATGGTGGTCATTGGTTTAATCTCCGGAATGTATCCGGCTTTAGTACTTGCCTCTTTTATACCGGTCAAAGTACTGAAAAGCCGCATTCAGGATGGAATATCCATTGGATTGTTTCGCAAAGGCCTTATGACAGTGCAGTTTGTTGCTTCCATTGTAATGATTATAGGTACCCTGGTTATGTGGCAGCAAATGCGTTTTGTACAACATACCAACCTCGGTTATGATCACGAGCATATAGTGGTCATTCCGACTAATAAACCCAGAAAGGATGGCAAAGTGCTTGCGGAAAGGTATAAATCGGAATTAATAAAAAATCCGCAGATTCAATCGCTCACCACCAGCTTATTCAGTTTTTCTGAACCGGGTTGGGTCAATCTGGGTTACGAAGATGATCAAAAGGTATATCGCAATTTCAGGATGAATGCCGTGGACGCTGATTTTGTACCCGCTATGAAACTTGAAATTATTCAGGGGAGAAATTTTGCCTCAGACAATGCTGCTGATATTACCAATTCAATGATAGTAAATGAAAAATTGGTGAAGGAATACGGTTGGTCAGACCCGATCGGTAAAAAACTCCCAGGGAGGTACTCCCAGCAGATCATCGGAGTAGTAAAAGATTTTAATTATGAGTCTTTGCACAGTCCGGTCCAACCCCTGGTATTGGTCATGCAACCCGACTCTATGATGCGCTCTTCAAATGATATAGGATTTTCATTTGCTCCCCAACCGAGGATCAGTGTCAGAGTCAATCCGGGTAATCTGCAGGACCAGATAGCTTTATTGGAATCCGCCTGGAAAAATGTAGCCGGCGATCAGGAATTTGAATATCAGTTTTTAGATGAATCCCTTCAGAACCTCTATCAGAATGAACAAAGAATAAGTAGCATTGTACAATTGGCTTCTATACTTTCTATATTTATTGCTTCCATGGGTTTGTTTGGGCTTATTACCCTGACCGTTAACCGAAGGCTTAAAGAAATAGGTATCCGGAAAGTACTGGGTGCTGATATTAAAAGTATTGTACTGCTATTATCCAAAGACTTTATTCTTTTGGTCATCCTGGCTTCGGTGATCGCTTTTCCATTGTCCTGGTGGGCGCTGAATAAATGGCTCAATGATTTTACTTATCGCGTGGAGTTATCATTGTGGGTATTTTTGCTGGGGGGTGTTACAGCTTTGATAATTGCATTGTTTACGGTAAGTTTTCAAGCGTTTAGGGCGGCGGCAACCAATCCGGTGAGGTCTCTTCGGACGGAATGAGGTTGAGGTTGAGGTT
>Ga0138256_10008716_pt1 | contig 10650 bp, 7 predicted proteins | sample KNB2016incub_MG_FD_105486 | JGI IMG/M metagenome (GOLD analysis project Ga0138256, IMG submission 105486) | Active sludge microbial communities from wastewater in Klosterneuburg, Austria - KNB2014incub_MG | ecosystem: Engineered > WWTP > Activated sludge > Unclassified | place: Austria... | reverse complement strand
GCCGCCGATTTTGAAGGGTTGGGCTAGTGTGGAAATGACGCGGGCGATGGCGAGGTCGCATTCATGCAAGCCATCCAGCCCGGAAAAGAGCAGCACGAACTCATCGCCACCCAGCCGGGAGGCTGTATCGCCGCCACGCATGCAGGCCTTCAGGCGCTGGGCGACCTCGATCAGCAGGCGGTCGCCGGTGGCATGGCCATAGAGATCATTGATTGGCTTGAAACCGTCCAGATCGAGGTAGCAGACCGCCAGCGCCTTGCCGCTACGCTCGGTTTGCGCCATGGCCAGCTGCATCCGGTCGCCGAGCAGCATGCGGTTGGGCAACTGGGTCAGGGCGTCGAAATGGGCCAGATGTTCGAGACGTTGCTGATGTTCCTTGATCAGGGTGATGTCGGTAAAGATACCGACGAAGTTCGAGACTTCGCCCTGACGGTCGCGTACCGTAGAAATGGTCAGCTGTTCGACGAAAACTTCGCCAGATTTCTTGCGGTTCCAGACTTCACCGCGCCAGAAACCGGCCGTGCGAATGGTCTGCCACATTTCCAGATAAAACTCGGGTGTGTGATGCCCGGATTTGAGCAGGTCGGCAGTCTGGCCGACGGATTCCTGCCGTGCGTAGCCGGTTAGTTCGCTGAAAGTGTCATTGACCTCGATGATGCGCCCATGCGGGTCGGTAATCATGATCCCTTCGTGGGCGTTGTCGAAGACGCTGGCGGCCAGTTTTTGCCGCTCCTCGGCGAGCAGGCGTTCGCTGATGTCCTGTGAAATACAGAGAATTGCCGGTGCACCTTTCCAGTAACCTTGGGCGACGCGGGTTTCAACCATCAGCTGGCTGCCGTCGGCCCGCAGCAGCGGCAAAGGGCAGCTGCTGCGCTTGCCGGCGATGATTTCATCCAGCACGGCGGCGAGCGTTTTTTGCATTTCCGGCGGGTGGACCGCAGCAACCGGTTGGCCGTTGAGGGCGCCGGGGGCGTAGCCGAGAAACTCGCTGACGGCGTGGTTGTAGTGCAGGATCGTGCCTTGCAGGCTGACGATAAAGAGAAAATCGTGCAGGGCGTCGAACAGCCCGGCAATGTTTTGTTGTGCCTGCCTGGCTTCGGCTTGCGCATCGACCCGGATCAAGGTCTGGGCGAAATGCTTGCCGAGGGATTGCAGGGCGTTGAAGGTGCCATGCGAAATCTGGCTGGTATTACGGCCGGCCAGGTTGATGCAGGCGACGGCCTGGCCGTCGATGACGACCGGCAGTACCGCCAGGCAGCGGATGCCTTCGGCCTGCAGATGCGGCGAGCGGATAAGCGCCCGATTGGCGCAGGCATCCGAAGCTTCGACGCAACTGCAAATTACCTGCCCGGCCTTCATTAACTGAACTTCCAGGGTATTGCTGGCGAAATTGCTGACGGCGGCGAAAAATGCATCGGAAAGGCCGCGATGTTCGACCAGGCGGTAACCGCCATCCGGATTCTGCAAATAGATGCCGCCACATTCAAATTCCGGAAAGCGCAGTGCAATGTCGAGCAGTACGGGCAGCAGTTCTTCACGGGAGTTGCCGTTGGCCAACGATTCGGCCAGGTCGCGCTCGACCGCCATGCGCTGGGCGGCGGACTTGCGTTCGCAAATGTCCTGGACCGAGGCGATGACTACATCCTGGCCAAAATATTTCCCCGGGCGCATGCGAATCTCGGCCGGGAAAATGCGCCCGCCGGCACTTTCAGCCCAGACTTCGAGAACCTGGGGTGTGCCGGCCAAGGCAGCAGTGAAGCGTTCGCCCATTTTTGCTTCAGCGTTCAGACCGTCGACCAGCAGGCAGCGGTAGCACTGGCCGAGCAATGCGTTGCGTGGATGGCCGGACAGTTGTTCGGCCCGGCTATTGAGGTCGAGCAGGATGCCGTTCGAGTCGGCGACGAAGAGGGCGTCGTCAACGCTGTCAAAAATACCGCGGAAGGTATTCAGACTGGCGGCCAGTTGGTTGGCCTGGCGATGCTGGGAGATGACCAGGGCGGCCAATTGACTGGCCAGTCTCAACAGTTCCTGCTGTTCGTGGTCGGGCACGCGGGTGCTGGCATGATAGGCGGCGAAAGTGCCGAGCAGTTCCCCGCTCGGTGCAAAGATCGGCTCGGCCCAGCCCGAGCTGACCCCGAGGGTTCGGGCAAACTCCCGGAAAATCTCGCCCTTCGGGTCGGTGAAAATGTCTTCGATGACGACTCGGCGGTGTCGGAAGGCGGCGGTGCCTGAGGCGCCGGCGCCTTCGGCAATGGCTAGTCCATCGAGGGCTTTCCGGCAGGCTTCGGGCAGGCCCGGCGCGGCGCCCAGGCGCAGATGCCGGCCATCTTCACTGACCAGCAGGACCGAGCAGAGGACGCCGGGCAGCTCGGTTTCAGCCGAGATGGCGATCAGTTCGAGCAAACCCTCCAGGCGCTCGCCGCGCAGCAAGCCGGCGAGCGCCGCATTGCGCATGACGACGGCTTCTTCGCTGCGTTTGCGCGCCGAAATATTGCGGGCAAAGCCGACCGTGCCGAGAATCCGGCCCGCCGCATCGAGGACCGGCGCCTTGTAGGTTTCATGCCAGACGCGAGCGCCGTTGGTGATGATTTCCTCGATCACGTATTTCTTTTCGCCACTCGCCATGACATCGGCGTCGTCCGCCCGGAAGTGTTCGGCGAGATCGGGCGGATAGTAATCGCCATCGTTCTTGCCGAGCATGGCCGTGCTTGACGGTTCGCCGACCGAGTTGGCCATGTGGCGATTGACCGTGAGGAAACGCGACTCGGTATCCTTGAGCCAGACGAGGTAGGGGAAGTTGTCGAGCAGCGCCCGCTGGTAGCGTTCGTTGCGCTCTATCTCCTCACGCGCGGCGGCGTTGGCGGCGCTCAGTTCAATCCGGTCAGTCAGTGCATCATCGAGCAGATCGAGTTCCAGCGGCCGGACCAGGCAGTGTTCAGTGAGCAGGCCGAGCAGCCGATTGCTGCGGTCAACCACGGCCAGGTGCCGAAAACCGCTGTCGAGCATTTGCTGCGCGGCATTGCTGAGGGGCGAGTCGATCTGCACGCTGGCGACCGGGTGGCTCATCACGTCGCCGAGTCGGGAACTGCCCTCGTTGCCGAGGAAGAGGCGAACGACATCACGTTCGGTGACAATGCCGAGCGGGGTGTCGCCATCGACGACAACGACGCAACTTTGCCGCGTCAGCGTCATTGCGGCGAGTGCGCTATCGAGCGTGGCATCAACCGGCAGGCGCGGAAAGTCGCGCTCCATCAGCGTGTCGACATTGTTCAGCCGACTGAAAAAATCCAGCCCGAGGTGGCGGTGAATATCGGTCTCGGTCACGACGCCCAGCGGTTTGCCCTGCCGGTCGATGACGACGAGGTGACGGATGCCATGCAGCGCTGCGCTGCGATAGGCGCTGCGGAAATCCATTTCCTCGCTGACCGTATGCACCGGGCTGCTCATCAACGTCGTGATGCATTGCGTCGCGTCGTGATGTTGCCGCATCGCCCGCAGGATGTCGCGCTCGGTGACGATGCCGAGCACCTTGTCATGCTCAATGACGATGACCGAGGAAATGCGTGAATCCACCATCAGCCGCGCCGCCTCGGCAATGGTGGTAGAAGGCACGACGCGGTCTGCGTGGTGCGTCATGAGTTTGGCGACGCTGGGCATGGACTGAGGCTGTGAATTATTTGCCACAGTGTAGCGTTGACCGGGGCCAACTATTGGCCACGCCGCGCTTCGATCAATTTTCCCAACCCTGCTGTGGCGGCAAGGCCAATGACAGGCGGTTGAGCCTAGCGCCGGCTGACGATCAGAATCCCGGCCAGGACCAGTGCCGCGCCGATCATCTGGGCCAGCGAGATGGATTCATTAAGCAGCCACCAGCCGAAGCCGATGGTGAGCAGCGGCCCGACCATGCTGAACAGCGACGAACGGCCGGCGCCGAGCCGGCGGATCGCCGCCGATTGGGCGAAGACGGGGATGATAGTGGCGAACAGCGCCATCGCCAGCCCCCAGCCATAAACCGGCAAGGGCTGGATGAAGGCGGTGAGCGGGTGGGCGGCGGAAAAATGCAGCAGCGTCACCGCCGATGACATCAGTGTAGCCAGCGCCGTGAAGCGCATGGCGCCGAGCCGGCCGATCATCGGCGCGCTGCCCGATAGGTAGATGGCGTAGGAAACGCTGGAACCGAAGACCAGCGCGCCGCCGATCCAGACATCGCGGGCGTTGTTGAGGCCGAGGTCGTGGATGAAGGCGAAGCCGATGCCGCAATAACAGAGGACGAGGGCAATGCCTTCGCGTTTGGTGAAAGCCTTGCCCTGGAAGAGAACGCCGATCAGGATGGTCAGTGTCGGGTAGGTAAACAGGATCAGTCGTTCCAGCCCGGCCGAAATGTATTCGAGGCCCCAAAAATCGAGAATGCTGGCGCCGTAGTAGCTGCAGCAGCCGAGCAGGAACAGCCGGCCCCAGTCAGCGCGTGACAGGCTGGCGCCGGCCCGCTGCTCGGCCAGGCCGATCCACAGGAAGACCGGCAATGAAAAACCCATGCGCAGCGCGAGCAAGGTGATGGCGTCGACGCCATAGGGGTAGGCCAGTTTGACGAAAATGGCTTTCAGCGAAAAACCGAAGGCGGCGAGCAGGGCGAGGGCAGCCCCGGCGGCGCTACTGTCTTTCCAGGCATTCGATTTTTCCAAAGTCATTCTCGGTCGGTTGGCGGTGAGATGCCATTGAATACGCCACCTGAATGCTTGGCAATTGGTAATATTCAAAGTCTGTATTCGTTCTGGACGAAACCATGTATTACGACCTTCCCGATTTGCGGCTGGTCGCCGCCATTGCCGACAGCGGCAGCCTGACCCGCGCCGCCGCCCGCGTCCATCTGGCGCCGTCCTCGGCCAGCCACCGGCTGACGCAACTGGAGGCGGTACTCGGCGTGCCGCTCTTCACCCGCCACCATCGCGGTCTGACGCCAACCGCGGCCGGCGAATCGCTGCTCCGTCACGCCCGTCAAGTATTCGCCCAGCTCGAACAGATGCACGCCGATCTGGCACCCTACGCCAGCGGGTTGAACAGTCAGGTCACGGTCTTCGCCAATACCAATGCCATCAACTGCTTTTTGCCGGAAGATCTCGGCGATTTCCTGCGCGAACACCCGAGAGTCCGCGTCAGTCTCGAAGAGCAGCCGAGTCCGGCGATCATCCAGGCGGTGGCGGCCGGTCAGGTCGAAATCGGTGTGGTCGCCGCCGAACGCCGCCTGAGCGGGCTGGAAACCCAGCCCTACCGGCGCGACCGGCTGGTCCTCATCGTCCCGGCCGGGCATCCGCTGGCCGGGCGGGTGGCGGTCGATTTCGCCGAAGTGCTCGACCAGCCCTTTGTCTGCCTGCATGCCGGCAGCGCCATTCACACCTTCATGATGAACGCTGCCGCCCAGCTTGGGCGCAGTCTCGATGTCCGCATCCAGGTCCGCAGCTTCAATGCGGTGTGCAGGATGGTGGCGGCCGGGGTGGGCATCGGCATGGTGCCGAATTCCTCGATTTCCACGAGCATGGAAACAACGGCTGGCCCCAGGACCATGAAAGTAACGGCTGGCCGTACGGTCAACGCGTTAAAAACGGTAAAAATCAACGACGCCTGGGCGCCCCGCGACCTGCAGCTCTGCGTCCGTTCGCGCGCCGCGCTCAGCCCGGCCGCCGCCGCCCTTTGCGACCATCTGGCCGAAAAAGGCAGTGCCGAGACTACAACGGACGTTTGACGGTCAGCGCCCCGCGAATCTCGCCCTTGCTATAGCCGGTGGCCCGGTCCTGCGGGTAAGTTTCAGCCAGTTTCGCCTTCAGGCCGGCGTCCAGCGTCTCGGCCGGGCCGTGACACTTCAGGCAGGCGTCGCCGACCGGCAGTGCCTTCATGTAACGGAATACCGGCTTGCCGTCGACGCTGACGATTTCGCTCTTTTCGATCGTCTCCGGCTGCTCGCCGTTGGCGGCCCGAATGTTGAAATCGGCCAGTTGGCGAACCTCCCAAAGGTCGGGCGTGCCACGCTCGGCATTGCGTGTTTTCAGACTGACGCGGCGGATCAACCAGCCGGTGCTGTCGCGAACTTCCTTGATCAACGCCGGTGCCTGCTCCTTGCAAACCGGAATTGCGCCGGCGACACCCTGGCTGGCAATGGCATCCTGCATGGCGGCGACCACTTTCGGTATCACCGGCAAGACGGCTTTCTTGGTTTCGGCGGTCAGGGCGCCGATGTCCTGAGCCAGAGCGGGCAGGGCGGCAAGCAACAGGCTGATTGAGAGTAGTGATTTCATGGTGGGCTCCAACGAAAATAAGAGAATGCTTATTTTACGTTATCTTGCTGACGATTCGGTGTTTTCGTCAGAATTCCGGTTGTTCTCGCTGAATCGTGCGAGCCGCTGGCGTTTTCTGCGGGCTGCGGTCGACCGGAAAAAAGGCCCAAAAAAGGCTGTGGAGAGTCCGGCCGAAATCTGCATGCCGAGCCGCGCCAAATGCTGCTCTCCACGATGCCGCCCAGGCAGGATGGCAGGCCAGGCCTCAAATATCCGAAGCCGGCCGTGCTTCGATGATTTGCGTCAGGTTCTCTTCGATCCAGTCGGCCAATCCTTCGACCTTCATCGCCACCTCTCGCCCCAGCGGGCTGAGGCTGTATTCGACGTGCGGTGGCACCACCGGATAGGCTTTGCGCCGCACAAAGCCATCCCCTTCCAGCCATTTCAACGTCTGGGCGAGCATTCTCTCGCTGACGCCGGCTGTCTTTCGGCGCAAGTCGCTGAAGCGGTGGGTGCCGCCGAGCAGGGCGACCAGCACCAGCACGCCCCAGCGACTGGTGACGTGTTTGAGTACCTCGCGGGAAGGGCATTTCTCGGCGAACAAATCTCCCCGCTGCATCCGGGCGGCGAGCGTGATCGGCGTGTTGGCACGGCCGTTGTGGTTTTCGTCCATTGATACTTACCTTTGTGTGCGTACTTACTAAAAGTTAGTTTGATTGGTAGTCTGCCAGCTCTTCTCAACTGCACCAAGGAATTTCCATCATGATCGCTATCACCGGAGCCTCCGGCCAACTCGGCCGCCTTGTTATCGAAGAGTTACTGAAACAGGTGCCGGCTGGCGACATCGTTGCCGCCGTGCGCAATCCGGATCGCACTCAGGATCTGGCGGCACGCGGTGTCCAGGTTCGGCTGGCCGATTATGACCAGCCGGCAACGCTGGCTGCCGCATTCCACGGCGTAGACAAGCTGCTGCTCATTTCATCCAGCGAAGTCGGCCGCCGCTTGCCGCAGCACCGCGCCGTCATCGAGGCCGCGAAGCATGCCGACGTCAAGCTGCTGGCTTATACCAGCCTGCTGCATGCCGATATTTCCCCGCTCGGACTGGCGGCTGAACACCAGGCAACGGAAGCACTGCTGCAGGCGTCCGGCGTGCCGTTCGTGCTGCTGCGCAATGGCTGGTATTCCGAAAACTATCTCGCCGGCGTGCCGGCCGCATTGCAGCATGGGGCGCTGATCGGCAGCGCCGGCGATGGGCGGATTGCCTCGGCTGCCCGGGCCGACTATGCGGCCGCCGCTGCGGCTGTGCTGAGCCGCGACGATCAGGCTGGTCTGGTTTACGAACTGGCCGGCGATGCAAGCTATTCGCTGGCCGAGCTGGCAGCGGAGGTCTCAAGGCAGTCCAGCCGGCCGGTGGTATATCAGAATCTGGCGGAGCCGGAATTCAAGGCGGCCTTGCTTGGCGCCGGCTTGCCGGAGGGTTTTGCCGGCTTGCTGGCCGACTCGGATGCCGGTGCTGCCAAAGGCGCCTTGTTCGATGATAGCCATCAGTTGAGCCAGCTGATCGGTCGTCCGACGACACCGATTTCGGTGTTGCTCAACGTGGTGCTCGGTCAGCGCTGATTCGATCACTGGCTTTGTCGTGCTCGCACCGGCAGCATGAGTTTTCACGACCCCAGCCGGCGCTTGACGCACTGCACAATATTCCTTCAGAATGAGCCGATGACTTCCGCCATTTCCATCTTCGTCCTGAAAGCTCTGTGTCGCCGCATTCTGCGGGCGTGGCGCGTTGCGGTTCGTCCGGGGCCTGGGGTGGCGTAGTCGAAGTTTTCTACCCGATTTCAGCAAAGGCCGCGGATTTGAAACCCGCGGCCTTTTTGTTTTTGTCCCTCGCCAAAAGGAAGTGCCATGCACCCGATTGCCCAATGTGCCGCGCTGACCGAAGTACGCCAGAACATCGACTGCCTGGACCGCCAACTGCTTGCGCTGATTGCCGAGCGCGGTGCCTGCGTCGGGCAGGTGGCTGGTTTCAAAAATCGCGCCGAGGCAGTCGCCACCTTGCATCCGCCCTCGCTGCAACCGAATTGAACCGGAGTTCATCATGTCCATCCCCGTTGCCTATCTCGGCATCATCCTGATCTGGTCTACCACGCCGCTGGCCATCCAGTGGAGCACCCAAGGTGCCGGCTTTGCCTTCGCCGTCTTCGTTCGCATGCTGATCGGCGTCATTGTTGCGAGCCTGCTTGTCCTGGTCTGGCGCATCCGCTTTCCGCTGCACGAGCGGGCGCGCCGCGCCTATCTGGTTGGCGGCCTGGGGGTCTTCGTGGCGATGGCGCTGACTTACTGGGGGGCGCGATATGTGCACTCCGGGCTGATCTCGGTGTTATTCGGGCTATCACCGCTGATGGCCGGCATTCTGGCGGCAATCTGGCTCGGCGAACGGGCGCTGACGCCGAGCAAGCTCAGCGGCATGGTGCTCGGCGCGCTTGGCCTGGCGACAATTTTTGTCCATGGCGACAGCCTGGGCAGCGAACAAGCGCTAGCCGGTCTGGTGGCCTTGCTGGTCGCGGTCTTTGTCTATTCTGGCAGTCTGGTCTGGCTAAAGCACATCGGCGACGATAGCCCGCCGCTGGCAACCACGCTCGGCTCGCTGGCCGTCTCCCTGCCCTTGTTCGGACTGCTCTGGCTGCTCACCGACGGCCAGCTGCCGGCCATGGTGCCGCCGCGTTCGGGGGCGGCGATGGTGTACCTCGGCATCTTCGGTTCGGTAATCGGCTTTTCGCTTTATTACTACGTGATCAAGCATCTGGATGCTTCGAAGGTTTCGCTGATCACCTTGATTACGCCGGTTATCGCGCTGCTGCTGGGGAATTGGCTCAATGGCGAAGTTGTCGGCCTGCGTTTGTGGCTGGGCACCGGGTCGATCCTGCTCGGGCTGGGCGTGCACCAATGGGAAATGCTCTCGGGTCTGCTGCGGTCGACCGGAAAAAAATACAAAAATCACAATGACACTGAGGTGCTTGAGCCGGGAGCGTTTGGCGATAGCCGCTTGCCATCGATTCTGCCGACCGAAAGCGAGGTGCATTAAGTCGAAGTCGGATTTGGCAAAGTCGAATTTAATTATAAAAAATGGAATAATCATGTGTCACGATTGTTTTTCACAACGATTTGCCAGGGACTGGACATGCCAAGTATGTACAAACGCGCTCTCGGATTACTCAAAACACTCAGAGGATTTGTATTTATTGCCATGGTCGGTGTCGCCGCACTGGTCTTTCTCGGTGCGACGCTGGCCTCTTCCCTGCTTTATGAAAAGCTGCTGGAAGAACGCAGCCTGGTTGCCTCCGGGGAAATTGCCCAAGAGAATTTCGACAGCATTTTCCAGCTCTTGCGCCAGGGCGGTTCGCACCGGCAGGTGGAAAAACTGGCGGCGGACAGCATCCGTGCCTTTCCCAGCACGGTGGATCAAATCACCATCTATCGTAGCCCTAACGTCGAAGCCCGGTATGGTCGCCTGGCGTCGGCAGTGCTGCCGGCCGAAGCCGGAGCGGCCATGGCCAACGGCATGCCATCCGTACTCAAGAGCGGTAGCCATCTCCGCTACTTCTACCCGCTTGCCGCCCAAGCGGAGTGCCTGCGCTGCCACGCCAATGCCCGGGAGGAAGAGGTGCTGGGCGTCATTGCCGTTCAGCACAAGTTGCAAACCGTCACGGCAACGGTACGGATTTATTATGTCGCCCTGTTCCTGATCCTGGCTTTGTTGGTTTTGCTGGTGGCGGCTGCCCTGACCACCTTCCTGACCAGGAAACTCAATCGTTCGCTCGAACTGTTCAGCGACAAGGTCGATTCGTTCAATAACATCAAGGATTTCGAGCATCTCGATATCAGCAAGGTCGATTTCAGTTTCACGGAACTGAATCAGACTTTCGACAAAGTTGCGTTGCTGGTCGAGAAAATCAAGGATGTTGCTGTCGACAAGGGGGTTCTTGAATTCGAGATCAATCTGCTCGAGAAATTCATCATCACCTCGAACGTGGTGCGGGACTGGCGCCAGTTCATCAAGACGCTGCTCCTCGACATCAACCAGATCATCGATGCCTACGCCCTGGTGACTATTTTCCGTATCGACGAAGAGGCTTACGAATGCGAGATTTTCTGGCGCAATCCGCCGTCCGTCGAAACCAGCCGGCTATTCGAGAAAATCCTCCGCAAGCAACTGCATGATCATCCGTTTTTCCATGGCTCTTCGCTGGTCCAGATCGCCCACAACATCGCTGACGAGAACAATGCGCTGCCTGAACTGAGCATCGCGGACATCGAACTGCAAACCAAGACCCTGCTGCTGGAAACGCCGCAAATCGGCGGCATCGTCGGGATCGGGGTG
>Ga0138256_10008715_pt1 | contig 10650 bp, 5 predicted proteins | sample KNB2016incub_MG_FD_105486 | JGI IMG/M metagenome (GOLD analysis project Ga0138256, IMG submission 105486) | Active sludge microbial communities from wastewater in Klosterneuburg, Austria - KNB2014incub_MG | ecosystem: Engineered > WWTP > Activated sludge > Unclassified | place: Austria... | reverse complement strand
TCTCAGCCTTTATACCTACAGTACGAAGCAGAGCTTGTGGAAGGGTGCGCTCTTTACCAAGCACAGTTTCATTACCTGTAGCAGCGCTTATTAGTGAATCAGCTTCGTTGCCCCATGGTAACAGTGAAACAGCAGCAGACCTCGCCCTATTTTTTAATTGCTGGTCTTGAGGCAGTTCGGTGTATTTCTTTTCTAGCCCCTGTGAGTCGTATGATTTGTTCGTTGGGTCAGTAATTTGATTACCCATAAAGTTTCTGTCAGCAACCTGTTCGGCTATTGGGCGGAGGGTCATGCTAGTAACTAGTTTAGTCCAGTCAAACACGTCTTCTCCCAGAGAGTTTTTTCTAGTAGGTATTTCTACGGGAAGCAGTTGTTCTACTAAAGCTCTGTTAGGGTCTACCCCTGGTTCAATAGGAAAGTTTAACCCTACTGAACGAGCTATGTTTACTGATGAGTCACCTATTGCGAAGTTTAGAGATACATCTTTGTTTGGCCCGCCCATAAGTTCATTTATCCAAGCAGTACCAGGTATCTGTGTTTGGCCAACTGCGCCCTCTCTTGCGGTGCGTTCTTCTTCTGTTTCTCCTGCATCTTGAGACAGCTTATTAGCTATGTATGCTATCCCTGCTACGCCAGCTATCATGCGGTGTGGCGCTCTTGTAGCGTTATTCTTAATAATTCTAACAAGTTCAGGGGAGAATCGAGCAAATGGCTTACCAAGTACAGGGGTGTCAGCAATTAAGGTGACTACTCGACCCACGTTATTGTAGTCTTGAGTAAATTTAGCAACCTCTAGGGCGGCTTTCTGTGGGTCTAGCCCCTGTTTTTGGAGCCTTGTCCATAATCCTAGTTTAGCTGTATCATCAATATCTCCATAAATTTGGCCAAACTTAGACATCACTTTTTGAAGATTGCGTTTTACTATGTTGCCAGAGTTCTTGCCCATAGCTAACGTCTCAGAACTAGAGCCTGTCAACAACTTGCCCGTATCACCCCCAATAACACCAAGCTGCCTAGCTTTGTAGACATCAGCATCAGATACGCCTTTACCAAGCTTAAAGGCAGCACGAATCATGTCGTATGACTGAGTTAAAGGGTTGGTGCCAGCCCCAGGGTTGAACATTAAAGGGTTAGAACTAATGTTACCAACTATCGTACCTGGAGATAATGTCGTCTTAAACGCTTTTTGCAATCTATCAGATATTCCAAGAGCAGAACCCTTGTAGGCATTTATGAACCTATCCAGTGAATCTACCATGCCACTATCAAAAATCCTGTTTCCTGTCAATTCTTCAAGCATTCCACGTTCTATGTATTGGCCATTATATTGGCCGTAACGCTTGCCTGTCATTTGAATAAAAGATTTGTTTGGCGGAGTTGCTTTAATGAACCCTCGGCTAGCGTAACTGTCCATAGCTTCAGTAATTGCTTTGTTTCTTAGTGCCATTTCCATTCTCAAATTTATTGCTCTAACAGGGTCACGCTCTAGTAAGTCGATTAGTTCGTTAGACATCTTGCTGATGTCCTTTCTGCTAATCCCAGCTTGAGCTTCAAACATCGAATTAAGGCTTTCTCGGATAAAGTTCTTCTCAGGTTTGGGGATAGCAAATACTCGCCCAATATGCTCACCCTTAGTGCCTCTGCTCCAAATATCTGCATCAATTACACCAGTTTGGTAGTTTAAGTCGTTTACAATCTTGTTTTGGGCAATCTTCTCCTTAACAAGATTCTGTAAATCTTCAGGCAAAGATTCTAATTTAGCAGGGACAGAATCGTACACCCTTTGAGTATAGGCTTCATCTCTCATAACTCTATCTAGCATCTCTTGTGCTTGGTCGCCATACTTAGCTTGAACAGCAACGTCTTTCTCGTTTAGCTTCTTAACTACGTCTTTAATATTGGCAAATTGCCCATGACGAACTCGGCTAATCTGTTTAGTCTCATCTGTTAAGCCTGTGCCAGCAAATAAAGCTCTTGCCTTGTTTGCGACAGGAGCGCCACTGCCTGTGATGTTTGCTTCAGTGGCTTTGTTTATTTTCTCGCCAGCTTTGTCAGATAGGGTTCTAGCTATGTTTGCACCCCTTACATTCGTGAGTTTACCACCAGTTACAGCAGATATAAGCTTGTTTGTTACACCCAAATCTACTTTAGATTGTCCAATATCAAGTCCGCCCAATCCAGCTATCTCTCTGATTGCATCATCAGTTGTACGAGCTGGGACTACAGGCTTTTTAATAGATACTTTAGGTTTTTCTGCTATTGATTCGAGAGTTTGTTTTTGGGCGGCTTTTATTTGGTCGGGAGCTTTAAGTTCTACTTTAGGTTTAGGGTCGTAAAACGCCTCTACTGGTTTGATTTGGGATTTGCCAGCTTTTGATAATCCAGCTCCAGCTATACCTAACCCTACGTCTGCTACTGTACCTACTGTCCCACTGATTAAAGCACTCTTAGCTATGTCTTTGGCGGAGCCACCTTGGTTGTAGGCGTTTATTCCACCTTGAGTAGTGTTCAACACGGCATTCCCAGCTATCTTTGGTGCTTGAGTCTTTAGACCTTGTTTTACGCCTTGCTTGACTAATTCCTTGCCAGCCACACCACCAACACCTAATGAAGCTACTTCTAGCGCACTTTCAGCTCCTAGTGAACTGAACCTTTTGGTTCTTTCAACGATGTCATCTAAGGGATTTGAGGAGTTTATATCTGGGTTAAGATAATCGTCAACAGATTTATAGATAGTCCCCTTGCCTAGAATACCGCTGTTTTGAGAGCCATAGACTTGTTCTCGCATATTCTTTTGGGCGACCAAAGCGTTATCTAGGGCTTTTTGATTACCTGTACGCATAGCCACTTCACCTCTAATGGTTGCTGGTACTTGAGATAGCCCTGCTCCAACAGTGTTTAGGGTTTTGGCGGTTGCTCCACCAACGGCTCTAGCTGTTTGGCCCGTAAGTTGCCCAGCTTGCTGAAAGGTAGACTTAGACTGCGTAGGAGTAGTTTGTTGCCATGTACGGTTATTGTCAAATACGTTTACTTGGTCAAATGCACGGCTAGCCCCCCTAGTTAGGAAGTTGTCTGTCAATCTCTTTTTAAGAGAAAGACCCACGGCTAAACCTCGCGTCGTCTATTGAGTGCCATATTAGAGTAGATTGGAAGCTCTGCTCCAGCTACACTAGGGCCAGCATTTTGCATTTGGGCGGCGTTAGTATTGAAGTTAAACATCTGAGGGCCACCAGTACCAGCAGTACGCATTTCGTTAGCTTTAGCCATTGTTTGCTGTTGTCCAGCAGGGTTAATCTTGCCTCTTTCAGTTTGTAGGAGTGAGTCAAGCTCGCCCAATTTAGCCATAGTAGCGTCTTTAATAGCTTGTACTTCTTGGTCGATTGCAAACAGTTGTGGAAGGCTTGCACCCATTCTCGTTGCTTCAAGTGCAGCCAAAGCGTTACGAGCAGTCCCAGCAATTTCTTCAGCTTGTCCAACTTTGAACTCATCAATCTTTCGTTTCTGAGTATCAAAACCAGTGTTAAGTTCATTCTGTTGCAAGTCAATACCTTGGTTTTCAAGAGCAAATTGGTTACCAACATCTCTAGCTTCACGGTTTCCTAGTTCTCCGTAGGCTCTAGCTATTTGGCCAGCAGCACCAGATGAGCCAGCATTCTTATTAGCCAGCATTACGCCACCAGAGCGAACACCTCGCCCAACCATGTCCATAATGTCTCCCTTACCTTCTTGTAGAGAGAATTGTGCATTTGCTCGGCTTTGGTCGATACCTTGTTGTTTGGTCGTTGCACCACCAATAAAGTCCAGTATATTGCTTCTTCCACCTCTAAGAGAAGCGTCTTGTGAAGCTGTAGCACTATTAAGAGCGTTAGATTTGCCAGTGTTAAGTTCGCCAACTTGAGCGTCATAGGCTGCTTTACCGCCGTATTGTGCGAATGGGTCTACGGGAGCAGAATATGGAGTTCCGTTTGGATTATAAAAAGATTTTGTAGAATCTGGGTCAAAGTCCATTTTAGGTGCTTCAATATAAGGTGATGGGGTTTTAACACCGCCGCCACCAACATTTACAGCACCTTTAGCTGGGGCATCATACATCATTACTTTTCCAGTATTGCTATCTAGGTATAATGAGCCTGAAAACTGGTCCATTTTATTTTTGTCTCCTATTGTTTGTATTATTAGAGTGCTTATTATGATTGCTACTATTATTTTTACTGTAGTCATCTAGCATAATATTACCATAAGTGCAAGAAAAACAATAGATATTTATAGCTATTAAGCTAGAGGGATAATTATATCGCCTGTTTCAGTGTTGAGCATATTCGGAGTAGTCACTGATATTCCTGCTATATCTGCTTCAATACTTGCTTGTGCTGCGTCTAGCTCTGCTTTAGTTGGTGGGTCGTAGCTGTTAAGTGCGTTAGTTACCTGAGTAAGCACTTCAGATGGGGCAATATCATTAAGCGCATTTAAGATAGTAACTATTGAGCCTGTATTTGTTATGGCGTTGGCTTCAGTTGCAAGCCCTGATTGAATAGCCGTTACACCGCCTGTAGATAAAGTTCTGGTTGTATAAGTCCATACGTCAGCAGCAGTCGCTCCACCGCCACCACCTGTAGATACTGCAATAGCCTGTACTGGCTGTTGGTAGTTAATTCTAACTGTATAAGCACCTAGTGTGTCTACGAATGGGTCTGCTCCACTTTCGCCCACCAAAACTCCGTCTGTCACATCTAGTGTGTGGTCTGCTTCGTCTGGTCTTACTTTCCAGCCGTTAGCTTGAAAGGTATATTTTGGTATAGAGTTAGCACCAGATATTGTGTTTCCTCCAACTATCGAATAAGCAAAGCCGTACTGAGCGTTGTTAGTAAGTCTTAGTTCATCTTTCCAGTATGAGTAAACTTCTGGTACAGAATATTCTACTGCTCCTGTGTCCATGATTATAAGCTGACTTGAGAAGTTTATTGTTGAATTAGGTGTGTATGTGGCGTTATAAACTAAGTCTGCTGCTTGAGCTATCGGTACGTCAGTGTCTACTCCGTTTAAGTCAGGTAGGTTGAATACAATAGGGTATTTGTCGTCTTTCCAGATTAAAGCATACCAACCAGTTAAGTCACCGTCTGTACTGTTCCACTCATAAGGGTATTCAAAGGTTGTTCCAGCTATAACTTCTCTAACTATTTCTACGCCTGTGTTATCAAACAATACAACTTCTGTGCCTATTTCTAGTCCACTGAAACTAAACGTAGCGTTTAGTGTTTCTAGTGGGTATAGTGCTGCGTTTTGGTCGGCTGATGTAGTAACTGTATCTATTCTTAGATAAGTAAGTGCGTTAGATGTTGACGTTGTATTAGCATCTATTTTTATTTTAAGTTTTACTCCATCGGCAGGAGCTACTGTTTCATTAGGTAGTTGATTAAACACTAGAACACCAGATACAGCACCTGAGTTATTTACGTCTACTGTTATAGTTGTGCCGTTGTCTACACTGACCACCTTAGAGTTTGTTCCTATCCCTGTTCCGAACACATAATCATCAACATTCACCCCAGTAGTTGAAGTCATTGTTACTGTCGTTGTACCACCTGAACCACCACCACCAGCTCTTTTATATGCTAGGTTTCTCCATGATGCGTTATATCCGTTGCCATCATTTATATCTATCTTGTAGTAAATATCGTGGTTGTTTGGGTTTGTGCCTGTAAACGTAGGTTGAGTAACAGTTGCAGGAGCAAATGAGGTTATACCTACTGCGTAGTAAGGCATAGTATATTCGATTGAGTCGCCTGATGTAGCAAGGATTAAGTTACCTGTAGAGGTGAACTTAGGAGTTCCAGATAATACAGTGTATGAGCTAGCAGATGGCTCTGTTGTGGTCTTTTCGTTAGCTTGTAAGACAATTCGTCCTGCGGTGGTAGAAGTCCATATATCTGACCAGTGCGTACCATATACGGCAGTCTGACCTGTTGTTGAGTTAGTCCATCTACAACCTTTGGCTATCATGTTCCACGCTGCTAGTATTTGAGTGTCTGCACCGTCACACCATACAGACTCTGCGGTTATTATAGTATCTGAGTTGACCATTGTACCGAATGCAGAAGTTCTAGTGTTGGTTGCGTAAACCCTCTGAACTTTGATGTTAGAGTTAAGTCCGTTAGCCTGTACAAGTACACCAGTAGCGCTAGCAGAACCACAATTAAATGGTGAAGCCGCTGTGCCTATACTGCGTACTTTGATTCGCTGACAGTTGTTAGAGATGTTCACAATCGCTGTATACGGGTGCCTGTTAGTCAAGCTGTCGAATATAGAGAATCCCGAGATTGTAATATCCGTACAGCCTGTGGTCATATCTAGTGCAGATACGGGGTTGCTCGTTGTTGTAGTTGTTCCGATACGGTCATAATACTGAGTACCGTTGATAGTTAGATTCTGACAAGTGGTCATTAAGATACGACCGTCGCCATGTACACAATCAGTAAGAGTTGAGTTAGCTACACGAGTTAAACCCAAAGCTACAGGGGTGTTACCAGATTTAGCTGTTGCACCTACCCACCTACATCTAACAAAATCAAAGCCGTCACAGTCCGTAAACACTCCGTTTACGGTTGAAGCTGCCACCGTTGCTCTTGTAAAGATACAATCAGTAAACGTAGCACCTGCAAATGAGGTTATAACAGTAATCGGTGAGCCTACGGTCAAGATGTTGGTAGCTGGTAATCCAACGTGGAAGTCGGTGAATATCATCTCGGTTGCACACTCTTGAACCGCAAACTGTTCCAGTAGGACGGAGTGAGTAATCGTTAATGAATACATCTGTCCAAAGACTGACGCAGAAGTGTTTAATCCAAAACCTGCACCCGTAAAGTAATTGAGGTTAATAGCACCTGCTGCGGTTGTAGTAACATCCCACCTCGAAGCCAGAGTCGCACTTACTAGGTTAGCGTTCCAGTTAGCAGAAGTAGAAGCTGAAATAATAATGTTAGGTATTCTGATTCTTGCACCTGATGCAGGTAGGAATCCAGCGTTGGCAGGGGTAGTAGTTGAGCCTATTCTAAGGACTCCTGTTGCAGAGATATATACCACCTTCCCCGTATCGTCGGTAGTAGTTGACGGGAAAGCTGTAGTGGTCATCTGTGCGCCTACGTTAGGCCAAAACTCGTATACATCGGTAGCTGAACCTGTTTCAATCCATACTCCACCGTACTGATCGGCTACTGGTAATTGAATGGTTTGGTTTCTTGCACCAGAACAAGTCGTGTCTAAGTAGAACCAGTCACCGTTGATATTAAACTGACCTAAACGACCAACAGTAATTGTAGTTGCTTCTTCACCCACAATAGATAACCAACCTCTTTTACCACCTGTGGTTGAGTTGACGGTAACGGTTGCACCACCAGTTAAGGTAATGACTTCGTTGTCTACAAAGTCGGCGGTCTTGCGTCGTAGTTTCAAAAAGCCTGTTGCAGGTACGGCGGCGGCTGCTGCGGTTGGTGCAACACCATGAGCTGAGAATATAGCCAAGAACTCACCCGTACCTGCGGTGCTTCCTGTCACATCATCTGTATCTACCGTTCCAAGTGCAGGTACGTTACCAGTCCCACCATCGTAAGGAATCCACCAAACTTCTGTACCGTCTATATTTATAACACCACCAGTAGTAGCAGAGGTAGTCATAGCACCTATAACTGCAGCGTTTTGTGACCACCTGTTGTCTGAGTTTATAGTTAGAGTAGCGTTAGTATCGACGGTAATATCTTCACCATTAGCTAGACCTGCTTTACCTGCATCATCTAAGTTTCCACTTGCACTCCATGTTTGGTTTGCCATTAGTAAGTGTACCCCGTTCTGTTATCCCAAACTTTAGTGAATGTCGTTACGTCATCTGCGAACGTCATTGTTCCTGCTGATATGTTGTACCGCTTGATTTGCCAAACAGCGTCAGTAATTATTGAACCAGGCAATGACTTGCCTAAATAAACAAGGTTAGCGTCGGTTGTTGTGTCGTTAAAAGCTTGATAATCAATAGGATTAGGAAAACTACCAATACTTGAACCATCAGGATTTGTAACTTTCATTGAGCCTGGTAATGGCTTCATTCTCGATGCTGTGTCAATGCTTTCCAACCATTGCATGACCTCGTCCCATCTGTCTGGGTATTCAGGTATCTCAGTTGGGGGTATTTTAGATATAGCTTCCTCGAATGCCCTTGGCATTTCGGTCTTCAGAAGTTTCTCAATACCTTTCATGTCTGGAGCGTCCACATCAACAGTTACTTGAGGAGTTGGGACGTTTATATCTGGAACTTTTACATCTATCTTTGGCGAATACTCTTTAGAGTTTACAGCTTCAACAAGTTTGTCTAGTAGGTCGGTTATTGGTTTGGCGAAATCAGGGAACTCTTTATCTTCCTTGTTTGCAATAGTTTGTAGGCTCTCTCTTGCATCAGTTAAAAGTGCGCCAAATTCTTCAATAGTTTTGTTGCTACCTTTTCGCTTTTCATCATCAGTCATTATGATTTCTTGTAACATCAGAGCGATGTCTTGTAACACCTGTAGAGACTGATTTTCGGGGCGTTGTTTATCTAGCTCCTCTAGTTTAGCCCGAAGTTCTGGAGAGATTTTACTGTAGTCAGGTTTTTGCATTTGGTGATTTTTGTTAGATGAATCGACCAGCTTTTATAAACTGCTCATAATCTAATAATACCTCAATATCATCTATTTTCAATAGGAATATTCGTTCTCTCTCAGCTTCTTTAGACAAGTCCCATCTCATTTCTACCTGGTGTCTGAGAGAATAATCCTTTAATACAGCTCTTGGAGTTAGGCGCTGTTTTAACGCCCCATCTGTTTCTTGAAGTGAATCTCTACTTTTGTGGACTCTCATCGGGTTCCTCTGCTATTAGTACATTCATAGTCATTCCTACCCCTGCTACTGATACAGCATTTTGAATAGCCTCTCTAGTGACAAATGCAGGGTCTATAATCCCTTGTTTGTACAAATCTACTAGTTTCCCCGTCTTAGCATCAATACCGTCGCCTACAGCCTGTATTTGGCTCTCAAGCTCTTGTGAGTAGCCAGCGTTCTCCATTAAGACTTTAAATGGTTGTTCCATAGCGTGTGACAAAAGTATGTCTCCTGGGGTTTGGCGGACTATTTGGCGGGATAACCACAGAAGTGCAGTCTCCCCTCCTGGTACAATTCCTTCTTTAACGGCGGCTTTAGTAGCTTTAACAGCATCTTCTACTCGGTATTTGCGTTCTTCTATTTCAACTTGGGTAGCACCACCGACAGTTATAACAGCGATTTTACCCTGTAACCCTGCTATGCGTTGTTCTAGGTGAGGCATATCCTTCATTGGGCAGGTTTTCATCTGGTCTTTTAAGTCTTTAACTCGTTGCTTAATATCACCTCTACCACCTATAATGGTTGTCTTTTTGGCGGTTATTATAACCTTTTCAGCTCGTCCAAGTTCTTCAACAGTTACTTCAGTTACTTCTTCGCCATTATCTGTGTCTATAATCTTTCCACCCGTAAGTGCTGACATATCTTCTAGGAACTTCTTTCGTCCGTCACCACCACCAGGAGCGTGTACGACAGCAGATTTAATCACGCCTTTTTCCTTGTTCAACACAATCGCAGCCAGAGCTTCGGACTCTACAGCGTCAGCTATAATCAAGAGTTCTCGGTGTCCACTCTCAGCTACTTTTTGTAAGATAGGAAAAATGTCTCTCTCAAAACCAACTCGTCTGTTAATAAGTAAAACGTATGGATTATTCAGCACAGCTTCTTGACGGGAGTGGTCGGTAATAAAGTACTGGCTGGAATATCCAGAATCAAAGGTATAGCCATTGACTACCTCGCTTTCTATTACTAGTCCTTTTCCTTCTTCAATAGTGATTTCGGCATCTCGTCCTACCTTGTCTACAATGTCAGCAATAACCCGCCCAATCTCAGGGTCGCCAGCAGATATAGTAGCTACTGCTTCTACGGCTTCGTTATTCTCTAGTGGTGTACGCATTTCAACTAATTGTTCGATGGCTTTACTAGCAGATTTCTCTAGGCTTCGGCGGAGTTCCATGGCGTTTGCACCCTTGTCTATCATCTCACAAGCAGATTTAAGTAGGTGGTAGGCTAGTACAGTTACAGTTGTAGTACCGTCGCCAGCTATCTCATCCATTCTAATAGATGTTTCTTTTAATAGTTCAAGTCCATCAGCTTCGCCTAAGTTATCCTCGGTTGGTTTTATCTCTAGGGATTTGGCGGCAGTTACTCCGTCGTGTGTTATGCGTGGAGCGTAAGGTAGATTACCCAGTACAGCGTTGCCTGAGTTTGGCCCCATAGTTGCAGATACAGCCCTATAAAGCAGTTCAGCTCCTTTTAATAGTCGTTCTCTAGCGTCTTTATCGAAGTATGCTTTTTTGCCTTTCATAGTATACGAATAATGTCCCTCTCTCGACAGATACGTTCTTTTTCATCTAAGCCATCAATCGCAGCAAATCTAAGAAAGTGAACTCTGTCACCTTCTTTAATCTGCTTAACATCTGGCCCAATACTTAGAACAACCCCTGTGGGTGGCAAGGTTTTCCATTGTTCAGCTTGGTACAATTCACCCTTCTTCTTCTCGTAATCATCTACTTGGATAATCACGTAGTC
>Ga0138256_10008713_pt1 | contig 10651 bp, 4 predicted proteins | sample KNB2016incub_MG_FD_105486 | JGI IMG/M metagenome (GOLD analysis project Ga0138256, IMG submission 105486) | Active sludge microbial communities from wastewater in Klosterneuburg, Austria - KNB2014incub_MG | ecosystem: Engineered > WWTP > Activated sludge > Unclassified | place: Austria... | reverse complement strand
TGATGCAGCGGTTGCAGAAGTAAATATACCTGTAGTAATTGTACCTGTTGTTGAAGCTGAAAATGTTGTGCCTGAAAGTGTCCATTTTCGAGAGGTTGTGTCACTGTTATTACTTACTACATAAGCGTCTGTTCCATCAGTCCAAGCTGCACAGTTTGCAGTACAAGATACAGTTGGTACAGTCATAGCTTGTTCACCAGTTAAGTCAGTAGCACTATATCGTTTACAAATAATATTTGTTGTATTACTAAAGAATACATAAACAAAACTTCCAATAACAATAACTCCCCCCCAGTTTCCATTTGGAACAGCAGTAGTTACATTTGCACTATGGGTTTCAGTGTATGACCCAGCAGTATTCCGAGCAAATCTTCGTAATTCTGTTATATTTCTCGTCATTACATAAATCACTGAACCATCTGTATTTGACCCACACCCAACTCCCTCAGATATTGTTGAAAGTGCTATTGGAATTGTTTGTTGATAGTAGACAGTTGATGATGGGGCTGAACTTACCCAATTAGTACCATCAGAAGTAAGAACATTACCTGAAGTTCCTGGGACAGCCCATGTCTCAGTAGAAGCTACCCAGTTTGTTCCGTCAGACACTATCTTTTTTCTTGAAGTAGCAGATGCTGAAGTTGGAAATGTTGGAGTTGAGTAAACAGGTGTAGCGTTAGCACCAGCAGACACTACTAATTTACCTGCAGTACCTGCAGAACCTCCTAGTCTTAATTCTCCCGCTGCAATATCAAGAGCTATGTTTGTAGTTGAGCCACCAGAAGCACTTAGTCGTAGAGCTTGGTTTGTATTTGTTGTTCCTGTGTTTGCTACAGAAATATCTAGTCCTTGTAAGACTACTGAAGCGTTAGAGTTAGCACCCGTTGAATATATAGCACCCATTCTTTGTGTTGCTCCTGTAAATCCTGTTGTAGAACTTGTAAGTGTAAGTAGTGAGCCTGAGGATGCAGAAGAAGCCACAGCACTTGAGCCTGTTACAGATAATTTTTCTATTGTTCCAGTAGTTAGAGTAGAAGAAGTTTCTAATAATCCAGTTTGTGTGGTAGCACTGAATGTATAAGTCATTTCATTTGTAGCTGGGAAAGTAAGAGCAAGTGCGGCTGTTGGAGCTGCTAAACTACTAATTTTATAACCAGTACAGCTTGTAAGAGTTCCTGAAGCTGGTGTTCCTAATGTTGGGGTGGTTAGAGCTGCGTTTGTAATAGCTGTTCCTGATGTAAGAGTTCCTGGTAAATCTCCTGCTGCAATAGCTCTAAATGCTGGAGCACCTGCTGTAGATGTTGCGAACATAGCCTGGGTAGTAGTTGTTGATGTTGCACCTACTACTACTGTTCCTGTAACTGCTGGAAATGTTGCTACAAGGTTAGTTCCAGCAACTGCTGATGGTTGTATTGTTAGATTCCCTGAAGTGTTACCAAACATTTTAAGAGCACCTAAAGTTGTTGTGTTTGCTCCCAATGTAATTTGTGGAGCAGCCGCTGTGTAGGTTGAAGCTGCTGTATATGTTTGTGCTAGTCCTAGAACTGCTAAAGTATCATCTGCTGTTATAAGTGGAATAGTTAAGTTCCTTGCTGCTGCAATAGCAGAAGGTACTATTGTATATGCAAATGTTCCTGCTGGGTTGTTTTGTTTTATTGTACTTGTAGCGAAAGTTTTAACACCCGTTATTGTGTCGGCACTATCAAGAAACACAACATCTCCATTAGAAACTGCTGTGTTAAGTTGAGCTTTTGTGAATGAACCGAGAACTGCTGCATTTCCTGTTGAGGTTATGTGTCCTGTTAGGTTTGCGTTTGTAGTTACAGTCGCAGCGTTTCCTGAAACACTACCTGTAATAGTATTGGTTACTGTCATATCAAGAGCATAAACTCTTTTAGCTACAGCAAGACCCCCTGCGAGTTGAACAGAACCAGTTGTAGTGTTTGTAGCTTCTTTAGTAGAAGATACTATTACTGCTCCTGTAGTAAGGTCTGCGGCATTTGCTCTAAGTGTTAGATTTTGTGCTGTTAGAGTAGAACCTGCAATAGTTTGACCACCCGATAGTCCTATTGAACCCACAGCGTAGTCACTACCCGCTGTCGCTGCACTTATTGCTGTTCCATTTCCTTTTAGGACTCCTGTGATAGAAGTTGTTAAAGTTATGGCTGGTGTAGTTGTATCTGTTGCTACTGTTCCAGCAAAGCCATTCGCTGATACCACCGAAACACTTGTAACAGTTCCTGAACCTGCGATAGCTGCAAACTCAAAGTCAGTTTCTCCCGCATTTAAACGAACAAACTTTCCACCATTTCCTGCGTAAGTAAGCCCAGCTAAAGAAGTAAGTTGTGTATCACTTGCTTGTTTAGAGTTTAATTGGGTTTGGATTGCACTTGTTACACCCTTTAAGTAAGTTAGCTCTGTAAGACTTGGGTAAGTTGCTACTGCCGCAGAAACTATATTTTTAGAACCATCTGTGATAAGCATTTCAGAGGCTGTAAGGTATGAACCAGTTATGGATGTTGCGAAGGTTGGAGAAGTCTTGGGTGCTAATGTACTTAAATCTTGGTCTCCTGTGTTTGTTCCACTTGTGTTTCCTATTACTATAAGTTGTGCGTCTGTGACATAGTTGTCGTCAGCACCTTTTAATGGTTCTTTTAACGCAAGTGCGTCAAAGACAGCATTTTCACTTGGTGCATTTGTAGTAACACCATTAGTAATTGTTTCTACTATATTAGAAGCTGTTAAGTAACTACCACTTGCTTGTTTACTGTTTAGTTGAGTTTGAATAGCTGATGTTACACCCTTTAAATAAGATACCTCTGTTAGGGATGGATATGTAGCGACAGCTAGTGTTCCAAGTGTATCTGCGTCTACCCAGTAAGATAATTCATTAGCTGTTCCTGAACCATCTATTGTACCAGCTCCACCGCCAACACCATTTTCCCATCTATTATTGGTGCTGTTCCATTTAAGTGTATCATTGTTTGCAAGTGATGTAAGAACAACATCTCCCATTTGGTAAATGTTTCTTGCCACTACACCACCTGAGTTGCCACCATTAAACTTAGGTACATTCTTTAAAGCTGAGAAATCTAGTTTATCTTCCCCATCAAGCATCTCAAGTTTATTTGCTATGTCTTCACCTGTGATTTCCTTTGTTTCAGGTAGTGCTTTTAAAACTAAGTCAGCCACCTCTTTTGGGTCTGGGTTTTTACCATCCTTTCCGTCTTTACCATCAATAGGTTTAATGGTTTTAACTTTTGCTATAAGGTCTTTAAGTTCTTTTGTAGTAGAAAGAAACTCTTTAACTAATGTATTCTTTTCTTCTCTAAATAGAGATAGGTTTTCTTTGTGGTATTGTTCTATGTATGCGATAGAATCTTTTATTGTTTTAAGGTTCTCAGACGATAGTTGTGTGAAGTCTTCTTTTGTTTTCTTTACAACACCTATTAAGAGTGTTAAAAACTTCTCCACTTCTTTTGGAGTAATTGTGTCGTTTTGAGAGAGTTCTAGGAGTGCTTTTAGTTTATTGATTTTATCCATATAATTTAATCTATTATACCACGTTTATTTAAATATGTCAAGTTAATCTTCGTAGCTTGTTATACCACCAAGGTCAGTCATTGAATTTAAGAGGTGTTCCATTAATGTTTTATCTTCGCCCTCAAATATGTCTTTGTAAACACGTTCTAATATGTTACCTGTTGTTATTGGGGCTGCTAAGTTTATTGCCTCTCTTGGTAGGGTGGCTTTTCTTCCCATGTAATCTTTTCCTGTTGCAAAATCTGTTATCATGGCTGGTATTGGTGCTAGTTTAGAACGAAGTGTTCTTGCTGCCACAGTTGCGGTTGTTTTACCACTATATGCCTCAGAATCAAATTCGGTTGTTTCACCCTTTTTGTTTTTCTCTCTTTGTAGTACTGTCTTTGCGGCAAGTTTAAATAACCACTCACCTGGCATTTTAATTCCATACCACTTATCTCCAATATGGAATCTCATAAAATTGGCAGCAGTTGGGTCTGTCTCTGTACTGTCTGGATACATCTGTGCGAGGGCATAATATCCAACCATCATATATCCCATACTTTGACCCAGTCTTTTGACGGCTCTTATTCTTCCAGTTGCAGACATTCGAGGGTCAACTAAATCTGTAAACATTCTAATGTCAGAAAGCCCATATCTGGCAGCAAAAAATCCCTCATTTAATAACGGAGAAAGTATTTCTGCTTTACCAAGGTTTGTTGTTCCAGTCATTTTGTTGGCATCATCAGCAGCCTCTTTAAGTAGTTGTGAATCTCTTTTTGGCATAACAAATCTTTTACCAGATGCTTCTGCTTTAATTCGTGCTGTTTCAACCAAGGAATCATAATTAGAATCAGTATAGTCTAATTTCCTTCCTAGTCTTTTTTCCATACTATCAGCAGAGCTTTGATAGATTTGATACCTAGGATGTTGTAAAGAAACAGTAAAGTAATCATCAAACCTATTGCTTTTACCTAGTTTTAACAACTGTTCTTCTGTACTCATTCTTAATCCCACCGCGATACCCTCGTCATATCTTCTCTGACGCAACATATTAATCTTAAATGCTTTATAGAGTTCCTTGCCACCAAAAGCCTTAAATGCTTCTTTTTGAGATTTTAAATATAACCTTGGTGAAACAAAAAATATTCTTACACCTTGTATTGTAGCAGAGGAGAAGTCCCACGTTGCTTTCATTGCCTTAAACGTTCCAGAGGAAACATATTTCCTGTTTTGTTCTAAGAAATATCCAGTCTTTTCTATTCTTGACATATTTTCGGTTTCTCTAGCCATCTTACTGTTTTCTCCAAAAAACTTATTTTCATTTTTTAGTTTTCCATCTTTACCCACCACTTGTCTAGTCTTTGCTTTTAGTTCACCAACAGCTTCTAATAGGTCATACTTAGCTTTTGCAGCCTCTGGTGATAGTAATCCTTCTTTTGTTTTAGCTATTTTACTTGCCTCGTCAGCAACATTAGTAAGTTCCATTATACGTTTACTTTCTTCTGGGGTTATGTCTAGGTCATGTTTCTTTTTATAAATATCATCAGCAATCTTTTCAATATCCATCATTTCCTTAGACTTTATTTCACCAGATGCTTGTAGGTCTTCTAATAGTGCTGACTTACGTTCATTCTCTGTTGCTAGTTTTTTAAGAAATTCTAATTTTTTCTTTTCATTTAAACCTTTAATGTCATTAATTAGTGTTCTAGTTCCTACTTCTGTTCTTTTAAGTAGTTTAATCTTTTCAAATCTATTATTTATATCTTTAGCAGTCTTAGTATCAAAAAATTCTGCCAGTTTCTTTTCTCTAGTTAGTGAGTCTTTTATTTGGAAGATGTCTTCAAAACCATCTTTACCGAAATATTCTTTTGGTATACATAGTGGCATATTATTTACAAATTAATTTAGCTGCTAATTTTCTTATACTCATATTATCCAACACTGTTGTTTCAATGGTTTTTCTTAATTTATTTGCTATTGAATTTATTTCAGTTTTCTCGTTCATTTTAACAACAGCGTTTCTTCCGTTTCTTCTTGCATCAGCAATATCTTTAACAACCCAATAAAAATTATTTGGTTCTCTGTTTCTTGCTAGGTTTATTTCTTGTGCTGATGGTTTAAATATATCTGACATGGCTAGTTCTGCACCCAGTTCATGGTCTCCATTTTTATAAGCCATATTTACCAACTCACTGTGTACTGCTCCAGCCCGAACACCCCTTGGTGGTTCTTCTATGCCAAGAGCAATCCTTCTTGCTTTTTCTGTTCCAACACTATTAATTACCACTTTTGCTTTTTCTCCCTCTGCTTTTAAGTTAATACTATCTACTTTTAGTGGGTCATTATTTATTTCTTCTTGTGCCTTAACCTCTATTTCATCAACGGATTCATTCAGTGATTTAGGTGTAGGTTGTATCGTTTCTTGTGGATTAACCCCAGGCTGGTCAATTTTGGGCGTATCTGTAATTTGTGTCTCATTTAAGCCTTTATTTACAGGGCTTTCTGTGGGTATATTTTTTATCTTAGAGGTGTCAGCTATTGGGTGCATCCTATCCCATGCTTCACTTGCTATCTTCTGTGCGTTTGATGGTATTTTAGCTCCAGCTTTTTGAAGTCTTTGTATCTCTTGTCCTATGAAATCATTCTTGTTTGGGTTTACAAATGCACGACCCTCTAATATTGATTTAGGCTCTGCTTTAGGTGTTGGGACAAATGCACCCTCATTCATATTTATATTGGGTGTTTTATCTGTTCCTGGGGTAAAGCCATCATCTAATATGTTGTTTTTAGGGTTTATGTTAACCTCTTGGTTCTTAAGATTATCTGCAAATGTTTGTTTAGACCTAAATGCGTTGTCAAACTTAGTTCCAGCTGCAGGGATATTAAATCCTTGATTAAGTTTCTTTTCAATCCTGGCGGCACTTTGTTCGTTTAATGTTTTATTATATGCTTGGTTTCCAACCAATCCAGTTAAACCAAACCCTAACGCTGTTCCAATTCCTGGTTTAAAATCAACTTTATTGTTTTGTGCATTCATACTGACATCAGTGATATATCCTTGTGCTGTATTGAATGCTATTTCTTTAATAAGTTGTTTTTTGAGTTGTTCTTTGGTTAGTGTTTTTAGTGCCTCTTTTCCAGCTTCTTTACCTAAATATCCAAACGCTGTTCCTGACCTTGCGATAGCACTAGGTGAAGTAACCTCTGTTGCTAACATACCAATATTGCCCAAAGCCTCAAGATTAGAAATTTGTGAGTTCGGTGCTAATGATTCTATTGAATCAGAAGGATATAGTCTATTGTATTCTTTAATTAGTTTCGTGTTGTCTTTGCCTAGTTTTTTGTTTTCAATTATTTTCTTAACTAAAGCAAGTTTTATATTCTCTGTTTCAAGGTTTGCTTTGTTTAAGTTATCAAAAGCACCCTCATTAACTGCCATAGATTCACCCAGTGTCTTTCCTGTTCCTATTGTTCCACTGACTAATGTTTTAGGAACTTCAGCAAGGAATGGTAAAACACCAGTATTGGCTTTATACGTTCCGTCTTTGAGTTTGGTTGGTGTTCCAGTTAGTCTTTCTTTCCAAGAAGTAGGAACATCATTTTGTTTTTTTAGAAACTGGGCAGCGGTAGTAAAACCACTTTTCTTTTTAGGATTATTCTGTTGTTTCAAGAAATCAGCAGCTGTGGTAAACATAATTTATTAATTAGCTTCTGATAATATTAGTGCTTGATATGCTCTGTTACTTTTAAATAAATCTATTTCTGCTTGACCTCCACCACTATTTAATATATAAGATAGTGCCTTAGCTTCATTAGCTGGAGTTAGTTCACCAAAAACTGGTGCAGCTTTCGGTACAGCAAACTCACTTTGTCCTGTGTTTAGTTTCTGTCCAGGTTGTAGGTTATACCAATTAACACCTTCATTAAGTGCCATTAATGTGTATATATTCATTCCAAGTTTGTTTGCGATTATTTGAGGTTCATCACCTGGCTCTACTGAGTATCTTAGTTTAGCTGAACCTGAAGAAGTTGGAGCTTTATTTCTTAGTTGTGAAGCTAGATTGTTAAGGTCGCTTAGGTATGTCTTAGAGTTGTGGTCAAGGAGTCTTATTTTACCTGCTAGGGTGTATTGATTATTTTCAAAAGCTAGTTCCTGGAAGTCATCTTGTCTTTTAATTAGTTCTTTAAGGTCTTCTCTTTGATATTGGTTTTTTAATTTAATAGCTTCTAATTTACGTTGTGTCTTCTTATCAGCAAAATTCATAGTCATTTCTATAACCTTGTTTTGGTGTTCTGTTTTTGCGTCAATGTCTGCAACCTTTATCTTGTATAGTCTATCAATAGAATCTCTTGCTGCATCTAGGTCTCCTTTTCTAGCAGCGTATTCTGCTGATAATGGTAATACTGCAATAGCTGCCTCTCTCGCTATTTGTGCTTGTTGACCACCTATGATTGCCTCTGGAATACCTCTACCTTGTCCTATTAGTGAAAGTTGACTTGCGTCTGCTTTTGCGTTGATGGCTTTTATTTTATCCGAAACCAATCTTGCAGCTTTTTCTTTCTCTGCTAGTTGGTAATCTTTTTCAAGTTGAGCGTTTACATCTTCTTTTGATTGTCCTTGGTTTTCTTCAAATTTTTTCATTAAATCATCAAATGTTTTTTGAAACTCTGATTCTGTTTTGTCTTCTTCTATTGGTTGGAACGCTGCATCAGCTTCGTATTGGCTCTTGTCACCGAGAAATGTTGTCGGTGTGTTGACTACAGAAGTAATACCATTCTGTGTTCCAGTAGTTTTATTTACATCCGTAACACCAACTGTCGGACTTGACCTGAAATTAGCAGAAGAGTTTGATGTATCTACAACGTCAGTTGCTCTATATGTACTACCACCATTTCCAGCATTAGATTTATATTTTATTGGAACAAATGCACCTGTTGCTGTGTTTATTGCAGCACCTTGAAATTTACCGTTTGAACTTTGACCAGCATTTATTTCACCACCATTTTGTCCAGCAGATAGTGCATTTCCAGTTTGAGAGTTTGGTTTACTAGGAACTCCTACAGCCTTACTTCCAGGAAAAGCACTACTTGTTTTTCCATCAGAAGCATAGAAATTACCTCCAACCTGTGTTCCTGATGAATACTGAGTTACTGTTGGTTTTTTAATTGGAGCAATTCCACTATTTGTACCTTTTGGAACAATAGCACTTAAAACACTTGCTCCAAGTGAACCGACTTTTTTTGCTGCTTTTTTTATTGATGAAATTATTCCCATAAAATTATTATATTAATGTAAAACTATTTGGAGTACTACACATATAAAGTAGTCCTCCGACTTCTATTAATTCACCGACCTCCCCGACTGGTGGAAGTGCATCATAATGCGGTATTTTTAATCTTGTTGTAAAGTTACTGAATTTATTAAAATCTTGGTGGCTGGAAAAGTTATTGCGGTATACCTCTTGCTGTAAAGTAGTAAGTTGGTCTCTCAGTATTTGTATTTGTTCCTCTATTGTCTTATCCATGTTATACGTTACTTAAAGGTGTTGCTAATGCTGACCATCCTGTAATTTCTGCACCCCCAGTTGAATTTATTTGAAACTTAAACTCTCTTCCTGATTTGAAATCTACTCCTGCTAATTCTTCTCTGACAAATGTATGTGAAAGAGCATCATCTGTGTCAAATGTTCCAATAGTTGTCCAGGTGGTTGCTCCATCTACTTTATATTTTACTGTAATACTTTCTCCACTAGCCATCTTTCTAAATGTTACTTTGAAGCGGTCTAATCTTTTATCATCTTCAGCCGAACCGAAATTTAATGTTTGTGTTTCTAGTACAGATGTCATTGTGTATGCAGCTGTGTCATCTATCTTATCTATTGAGCCATCAGCACTGTGAGATATGAAGAAGAAATTACCAGCAGAACCAAATGATTGTATTCCTGATGTTGAAATGTTTTCTGATATATAGTCTAATGAAAGTGAGTAAGGGTATTGTGAGTTCTTTCTACCGAATGACCAAATACCTTCGTTGTATTCTGTACCAGCGGTGTTGGTCATTATTTTAGCAACAAAGAATAAGCGGTTGTTTTTTACTGCCTTACTTTGTGGCATTACAATTCCATTTAATTTTTCTGTGAATACTTCTTTAAGAACCTGTGGTGAACCACCTGTGTAGCCCTGAACTATCATAGAGCCTCTACCAGCTCCATTTAAACTATTTAAATATCTATCTGTTATACCTACCAACATTCCCTCTACGTTTTCTAGGACACGTAGTTCTCCTTCACCCCAGTCTATAACTTCTTGTACATCTGGTGAGTAAAGATTCCAGAGAAAGACCTTAGATACTCCATTATAAGTAGAAGTTGATGAACAACCTATAGCCATGTAGTTACCGAAGTTACAAACAGATGTAATCTTTAGATTTGTTGGTAGTACAAGTGCTTGGTCTTGCACTGTTCCTGATGGATAAATTCTTACCACTATGTTATTATAAAAAATGTAACCATTATCATCTTTGGCAATTATTCCATTAGCTACACTTGAAATTGTTGCTGATGTATTTCCAATAGTTGTTACTCCAATAGTACAACCTGTCCCTGTTGAAGATGACGTTGTTGTTGCCTTTGTTCCTGTGGAGTAGTTATATCCAGGTTCTAGTAATGTAACAGTTGCTACAACACCTCCAGCTGTTACTGAGGCTACAATAGCTGTTCCACCTGTTCCTCCACTTATATATAAAATGTCATTTACGTTGTAAAGCGTACCACCAGCAACCACTGAAATTGCTGTAATTGTATTATAAACAGTACCTACAGTTCCTTGTGAGTTAGTTATACTTGGAGAACCTGAAAGAAGTCCCCATTTCCATACTTGTGTAGTGCCTTGGAAGCCCCAGAGATAATCTTTATATTCTAGTAGGCAACCATTCTTCACTGCTCCATTTCCCTCTGATGAAGCTGGTAGTGTCCAGTTTCCATCATAAGAAGATGCTTTGTATACTATTTTAGTAAGTCCTGCACCTGTTTGTCCTAGTCCGTAAAGTTTGTTTGATGCTGAAGCGTAAAGAAAGTCTTTGACTGCATATTGCTTCATTCCTGTTGAAGTTGAGCCATCGTTTGTG